>Ga0126362_10000551_pt1 | contig 15003 bp, 15 predicted proteins | sample ANMtaG_FD_126269 | JGI IMG/M metagenome (GOLD analysis project Ga0126362, IMG submission 126269) | Continental margin sediment microbial communities from North Pacific Ocean - ANME2c_DSS_Sorted | ecosystem: Environmental > Aquatic > Marine > Continental margin > Sediment | place: Pacific Ocean... | reverse complement strand
TCGGAGCCGCCTTCTTGACCGGAAGGTCGGCGGCCTGGGCGGCGGCGACGGCGGCGAAGGCCGCAGCCGATCCGAGAAGGGAGCTCTTCAAGAGCTTCATCGATATCTCCAAAAGCTTCGAGACCCGAGAGGTGCCCGGGCACCGCGGCGTTTGCCGTCTGGTTCCGGACTTGTTTTGCGTGGCCCCCGTCTTGAGTGCGGTGGGCTCTTGCGGGCCCGCTTCCGCGATGCCCCCAGTGCGGTTGCACTCTGTGCGAAGCTTGGAAGCGGGGCAACGTGGATTCACGCGCCCAGGCCCGGTTCCGGAGTCATGTTGCCGCCCCGCAACATTGGTGGAACCCTATAGTCGGCAAGGATTTGCGTCGATTGTGCACAAATCGGTGAGCGAATGCCGGGCTCGGCCCGGCGAGATCACGGACGCTGCGCGCCCCGTCGATCGTGCGAGTCCGCCGGCCGCGTCGCGACCATCGCAGGCCCGAGACGGGATAGCTCGGGATTCCTCAGGAATCCCACCCTCGGCCCCAGGCGTTCGGTCTCCGGATGCGCCGGATGTCTCGGGCTGTCAGGCTGCGGCCCGGCGGGGCTCGCGCAGTGCGGCGTGGGCCTGGACGAGGATGTCGAGCGGCAGCCAGGGGCGGCCGGTGCAAATGGCCGCCGGGGGCATCCGCGCTCGGCAGGCTTCGGGCGTGCGCGTACTCACCACCACGCGGATCCCCGGGCGCAGGGTGCCGGCAGCGGCGGCCAGGCGGTGCCCGTCCATGCCGCCCAGGAGCGCGTCGGCGGTGAGCAGCATGATCACGTCGTCGCCGCAGCGCTGCAGCACCTCGACGGCCGCCTCGCCGCTGGCGCAGGTGATGACGCCGAGTTCCGTCATCTCCAGAAGGGCCTCGGCCCGGGCTCGCGCCGCCGCATCCGCGTCGACCACGAGGACCAGGGGCGCCGTCGCGGTGATCCCGGACATCGCGCGTCCTCCTCGCTACGCCCCTCCCCGCTCGCCCGCGCGAAGGGCCGTGCCCCACGGGCTGGACCCGTCCGGTCCGGGCGGTCGCCGTTATCTCGGCGCTTGTCCGTCTATCCTGGGGCCCGCCCGGGCCGAGTCAAGGCCGCCCTGGACGTCAGAGCCGCAGCTCGACGCGCTCCCCGGAGAGGCGCACCGCGTCGGGCCGATGGCCGGTCTCGCCCACGGCGAAGCCGATCGCGGCCTCCCGGCTCCGGAACAGGCCGCCGGCGCGCCCGTGACTCGCGACGGCGACCCAGTGCCCGCGCCGGTCCTGGCCGACGATGAAGCGGATCGGATCGGCGGCTGCGGGGGTGCCGGAGACGGCGGCCGGGACGAGGGATGGCATGGTGCGCTCGGGGTTCACGCGGTCCTCCCGGAACCGCCCCCCTAAGCTGCGGCCGGCTGCATAAGGGGTCGAGCGGGACGTGCAGGCGATTCCATGAGGCGTCCATCAGGATCGTCCGGCCCGCACCACCGCGTCCCCCTCCTCCCTGGACCGGAAAGGCCGGGAATCCGGGGTGACGAAACACCGTCGCTCCGCTATCCCTCCACGGCACGCGAGGCGCGCAGGGCCTGTAGCTCAATGGTTAGAGCCGACCGCTCATAACGGTCTGGTTGCAGGTTCGAGTCCTGCCGGGCCCACCACCCTCCCCTCAAGCGCTTGATGCGCAACAAGTTATTGAGCAAGAACGGTTTTCGAAGCGCGACTGTGACACAGGGCGGACGAAACCGTGGCCCATCAGCCGAATCTCGCGATCAGAAGCGGGACCTTTCACCTCCGTACCAGAGTGCCCTCAGACCTAGTCCCAGTGATTGGGCGCCGCGAGGTCGTCGTCAGTCGCAGGACCAAAGAGCGGCGCGTTGCGCTTACCCGCTTCCGGCTGGAGCAAGCGCGGATCGAGCGGGAGTTCGAAGCCGCTCGGCGTCAGGCGAGCGAGACCGCGACCATTCGGAACGCCTTGGCCTCAGGGCGGTTGGAGAAGCTGGCACCGGGAGAGATCGAGGCCCTGGCACTCCGCTGGCTAGAGCATGCCGTGCAACCGGTTGCATCGAAGGCCATCGGCGAGCGCGACGGCAGGTTGGTTGATTGGGACGCTGTACTGGAGGAGACGAAGGCAGACGGGGACCTCCTCCGAAGCCCAGACCCTGATCACTGGGAGCCGATCGTGGACGGGGTCATCGACCGCGTTCTCCTATCGGCGGGCATGCCTCCCGAGCCGCAAGGACAAAGCAGGATCCAGCGGAGGGCTCAGCGCCCGATGGTCGATCGGACTACCGCGCAGTATGCGCAACTCGCGGCTCTCGTGCGCCGGGGCCTTATTGCTCTGAACCGGAGCGAGGTTTCCCGTCTCGATGGCGGACCATCGGGCGACCTCAACGGCTCCTTGCAGCCGCGTGACCTGCTCGATATTGCGCCCCGCCGGTCCTTGGATGAACCGATCCGCGCCTTCGCGAGCGATCCCGGCCGCAGCAGCCGCACCGGGAAAACTGAGGCCGGTTACGGCATGGTCTTCGGCTCCCGCTGAGGGAGGTCATCGCTGGAGAGACCGACGTAAGGCGCATTTCGCGCGACCAAGCGCGGCGGGTGCGTGACCTCTTTCGGTCGCTGCCACCGAATGCCACGAAGCGCTTCCCTGGACAGTCGCTCCAGCAGGCCGCCGAGATCGCGGCCAGCAAAGGGTTGCCGGCGCTCAATACGCACACGGTCAATTCGCACCTGACGAAGATCGCGACCCTCTTCAACTCGGCCGTGCGGGAGGAGTGGATCGAGAAGAACCCCGCGACGGGGCTTGCGATCGAGGAGTCCAGAGCGACACGCCGCTTCTCGCGCTCTTTCATGGTCTGCGGTTGAACGAGGCGTGCCAGCTCGGGCCTCAGGACATTGCCGAGCGCGCACGCAGGCCACTGCAAGCTCGCGGCTTTGATCAAACGATCGCTCCCGCTGAGGGTCTTGCCTGCAATGGCCGAGCCATTGATGCTGCGCCGCAGCGGATGGACTGCGACGGGAGCGACCTTTGGAAACGATCGGCCGTGACCTGCGCGAGATGCAGCGCATCCCTCTCGCCGCATCGCATGTCGCCGCATTGCGGGCGATCGGGGCCGAGAAGCACTACCCGGCCGGTGCCTTTCTCGTCCGTCCCGGTGATCCAGCCGATCGCTTCGTGTATGTCGAGGCCGGCGAGATCGAAGTCGTCAATCCCTTCACGGACGAGCGGCATCTCCCATCCACCCTCGGCCCGACCCAGTTCATGGGCGAGATCTCGTTCCTGAACGGCGGCGTCTGGTCGATGCCCATGCGGGCGAGCGCAGATACGGTCGTCACCGAGGTGCCGCGCCCCGCGATGCTGCGACTGATGTCTGAGATCCCGGAGATGTCGGACATTATCATCACAGTCCTAGCCGCACGGCGGCGTCGACAGCTCGACTCGCATGACGGCACGCTCGTGCTCATCGGCGAGGACAACGACCGTAGCGTCCGACGGATCGCAGAGTTCGCGAGCCGCAATCGGTTTCCCTACAGGACCTATCCGCTGAGCAGCCCGGAAGCGGCGAGCGTCGCCGCGGCCTGCTCGATCTCGCCTAACCGACCGGCGGTCATCTTCGGCCGGGACGTGGTCGTGACCGAGCCGACGCCCGCCAAGGTCGCGCGGCTGCTCGGCCTCGACTATGACCTCGTCGACGACGAGGACTTCGACGTGCTCATCGTGGGCGGCGGTCCGGCCGGGGTGGCAGCGGGCGTCTATGCGGGTGCGGAGGGGCTGCGCGCGTTGGTCATCGAGGATGTGGCGATCGGCGGTCAGGCCGGCACATCGAGCCGGATCGAGAACTACATGGGCTTCCCGACCGGGATCTCGGGCGCCGACCTCGTCTGGCGCGGCGAGATCCAGGCGATGAAGTTCGGCACACGCTTCGCGATGCCGCGACGGGTGGCGAAGTTGGAACGGCTTGAGGACGGATCGTTTTGTGCGACGTTTGACAACGGCCGGCGCGTCCGGGGACAGGCCGTCGTCGTCGCGACCGGCGTCCAGTACCGAAGATTGCCGATCGACCGGCTCGAAGCGTTTGAGGGTGCAGGCATCTACTACGCTGCGACAGAGATCGAGGCCCGCTACTGCCGGAATGCCGAGACGATCGTCATCGGCGGCGGCAACTCGGCCGGCCAGGCCGCGATGTATCTCAGCCGCTCAGCGCGACACGTTCGCCTCTTGGTGCGTGGGCAATCGCTCGCCACCTCCATGTCGAGGTACCTGTCGAGCCGGCTGGAGGCAGACCCTGCGATCACCATCGAGTATGGGGCCGAAGTCACCGACCTGCACGGCGACGACTGTCTCGACGCGGTGACGATCCGCACCGTCGCCGACGGAACGACGCGCCGGATCTCGACCTGTGCCGTGTTCGTCATGGTGGGCGCCGCCCCCAATACCGGCTGGCTATCCGGGCTCGTCGAGCTCGATAGACACGGCTTCGTCCTGACCGGAGATGCGATCGGCGCGCGTTCGCCTTATGCGACTTCGCATCCGGGCATCTTCGCGGTCGGCGACGTCCGCGCCAGCTCCGTCAAGCGGGTCGCAGCCTCGGTCGGCGAGGGATCGGTCGTCATCTCCAAGGTGTGGGAGTATGTTAGGACGTAGAGCTCGCCGCCCAGCACGCATCCGGTCGGAGTACCGGATCGACAAATGGCCGCCATTGGGAATCTCTACCGGCCGCATGTGCAATTGCTCGGTTTGATATTTCCTCCGGTGCTTGTCTCAATATTATTGCGAGGTGTATTCGTCAGATTATTCGATGCGACCCCGCGGTCAACTCTCGAGCCGGTGCGGTCCCTCGGCGCCAGGACGTGTTCCGCCAACGGGAGGGCGGCGCTCTCTTCGGGCGGGTGATGGGTGAATGACCCTGGAGAAGGCCGCGACGCCGTATCGGCCTTCACGCAAGATCGTCCTCGTGATCTTCCACGAAGCCAAGTCGCTCGACGTGATCGGCCCGATGCAGGTCTTCAACGACGCCGTCCGGGTGTCCGCCGGGATCGATCTGGCCCTGGCCTTGGTGGAGAGGGATCTCGGCCATCCCACCGCGCTGGGCTTGGCGCGCGACCTCGTGCTCTTTCTCAAGCGCCCGGGCGGCCAGTCTCAGTTCAGCGTGAAGTTGCGCCGCCAAACCCAGGACGCGCGTGGCCGTTTCGACGGGCTTCATGCCTGGATGCGAGCCAATCTCCAGAGCGACCTCTCGGTACCGGAACTGGCGGCGGTCGCGCCTATGAGTCCCCGCAACTTCGCTCGCGTCTACACGCGTGAGACCGGGGAAAGTCCTGCGAGGGCCGTCGAACAGATGCGGGTCGAAGAGGCTCGCCGTCTGCTGCAGTCCACCCATGACACCATCCAGACCATCGCCAACCGCGGCGGCCTTGGGTGTGACGAACGTCTGCGGCGCGCGTTCGTGAAGAGCTGTCGCCTTTCACCGCATGATTATCGCATTCGGTTGGCAAGTAATTCACATTGAAATCTGGTTCACTTGCATCTTCCGCGCATTGCCGGGGGAATGTTGGGCTGCAAAGGACAATTGTCCTAAAATCGTGTGGTTCGCTCATGCGCATGCTGGGATCGGCGACGTATCGGTTTGCGACAGCGACGAGCGAGGTCACGGCCCAGCCCAGGAATCTCAATCGGGCAGAGCGCGAGGCCAGTGCCGCGGACGGCAGAGATCACAGACGCCTTTAAACCGCTGCCCATCATGCGTCGCGGATCGGCAAGGCTTGGGCCGAGCGGCGACATCCGCAAGGCCCTGAAGTCATTCGGCGGCCGCGGCGAGCACGCTCCGAAGCAGGTCATCCAGTCCGCCGGCAACGGCGTCGACCTGCGGATTTCCGAATTGGCCGAACGTGCTGGCCGGGCGGTCGTACTCGAAGGCGACACCACCCACGGCATCCTCACGCAAGAGCACCCGGATCGGCGCGTAGAGCGCGGCCGATACGTCGTGCCGGGTCATCGATGCGGCCGTCAGGGGGTTGCCGATGTCGTACTGGATGGCCTTGCGGCTCAACCCGACGGTGAGAAGCACATCGCCGTGGTTCCGGGAGCCGAAGATCGAGAGCGGCGCCTGCCGTTCGAGGAGGTCGCGCGCCTCATCCACCTTCCTGGCCTTCAGGAGCTTGGCGTAATCGGGGTCTATGACGGGCACCGAAGCCTCCAAGGCGGACCGGACTGCCTCGAAAGACTTGGTCGAGGAAAGGGTGACGTGCTCGACGGTGATCGTGGTCGAGGTGAGCTGGCTGGTCATGGTTTCATCTCCGAATTTCATGAGGTGAACGGCCCGCCGCGCAGGCCGCGGCGGCTCGTCCTGACTGGTCCGAGGACGCGATCAGTTCATCGCCTCAAGCGCCCCGAGCTTGACCGTCATCGTGGTGGCCTCGACCGTGTTCGGGGCGTCGTGCAGCCATCGGACGGCACCCGCGGTCGCGAAACCGCCCTGCTTGAGGACCTGCGCGGCATCCGTCGCCACGGCCCGGTTCCGGTAGGCGACGGTGATGGTGGCGGGCGTCTTGAAGGGCTCGGCGGAGGCGAAGGCCGGCCGAGCCTGCTGCCAGCGCGTGATGGCCGGCACGAGGAGACCACCCTGCCCACGGATGTCGGCGGCGCTGAGCGCGACACCCGGCGTGTGGTAGGCCGCGCCCACAACAGGGGGGACGGAGAAGGTGCCGTGCGCGGCGGTGTCGAGGTTCGCCTCGGACGCGGAAGCCGGCAGGAGGGCCGCAACGGTCATCGTCAGGGCGGCGGCGAGGGTGCCGGTAGGGTGGGACATCTTCTGATCCTCTCGGTGTGACGGGTGGCCCGTCCTTCGATGAGGAGGAGATGCCGCCGGGGCGGTCATTCATCAAACAGATGCAGTTGATACCCGACATCTACGCCGTAAATGACGCCCGGATTTCTTTGACCCCTATGACGGTCGATCAATGTTGGGGAGCCTCATGATCGCGCTCGGTCCGGTGCCGCATCACCCCGCCGCCGTGGTCGACGTCCACCAGCGGGTCGAGCCATGACGATCAAGCACCGTGACCTCGCCGGCATCGACCTGAACCTGGTCGTGGCTCTGGATGCGCTCTTGACCGAGAGCAGCGTCACGCGCGCCGCCGCGAAGGTCGGCATCACGCAATCGGCCATGAGCAGCAGCCTCGCCCGCCTGCGCAGGCTCCTCGGGGACGAACTCCTGACCCGCACGCCGGACGGCATGCGCCCGACGCCGCGGTCGCTCGCCCTCGTCGAGCCGGTCCGAGCCGCCCTGCGCCAGTTCCAGGGCATCGTCCTCCGGGAGGACGACTTCGACCCCTCGACGGTCGAGCGGTCCTTCACGCTAGCCATCCCCGGCAGCGTCGAGGTGCGCCTCATCCCGCGCCTGCTCGCGTTCCTCGCACGCGAGGCACCCGGCATCCGCCTGCACCTGATCGGCCTCGATTACGGGAGCGTGCTGGGGGACCTCGACGCCGACAGGATCGACATGGCCGTCGGCATGATCTCCGAGGGCCAGGTCCACCATAAGGTCCGGCCCTTATATCGCTTCGGCTTCCTGAGCCTGTTCAATCCCCGGCTGCTCGGCGTGAGCGGTCCGCTGTCGCTCGACGACTTCGTCCGCTTCCCGCACATCCTGACCTACCTGACCGGCGTCGGCCCGGGGGTGGTGGACAAGGCGCTCGCGAAGGTGGGCCGGACGCGGAGGCTGGCGGCGACGACGCCGCGCTTCGCCACCGTGCCGTTCCACGTGCAGGCCGCACCCTTGATTGCGACGATGGCCGACGAGTTGGCCACGACCTTCGCGGCCCAACTCGGCTTGGCGACGAGCCCCGTGCCGGTGCCGACCGAGGAGATCGTCATCTCGATGCTGTGGCACGCTTCCTATGACCGAGATCCCGCCCATCGCTGGCTGCGGGAAGTCATGGTGCGTCTGGGGCGGGAGGCGGGGAGCGCGCACAGGGAAGATGCGGTCTAAACCGTTCCATCATGCTAACCGCACCTGGAGGCCTGCGCGAACGCGTGGGCAGGCCCGACGATGTCCCGCGCCTGGGATTTCCGGGGGGCGACGAGACCGACCGTGATGGTCCGTGCGCCCATCGTCACCCCTTCCCGACAGGTCACCCACTCGGTCGATCGGTCGATCGGTCGATCGGTCCGGTGGCTTCCCTTCCCCCCGTGCAGGCGGCGTGCCCTGTGGGCTGGCGACGATTCCGGGGGCCCGGCAGCGACGCTCAGTCATGCTGGCCGCAGCCGCACCCCGGTGCAGGGGCCCCGCCGGGCCAGCGAGAGGCCCGGATCACGCTGCAGAAGTTGCCCTTGCGGAAGCCCGGCTCCTTCTCGGCGATCACGTCGGCCTTGACGTTGCCGAAGCTGGTGCCCGGCGAGTATCGGCGCCTACACGCGGCGCCCGAGATCCTGTTTCAGCATCGCGCCCATGCCAATCGCGCACGGGCTCCCGAGAGATCATTCAAAAAAACCTTGGATTGAACGAGCGGTGCCCGCTGCAGGTCGGGAGACGTCGGGCCGACTTTCGGCCGCACTTTCCGACCCTTCATCGGCCGCACTTTCCGACCCTTCATCGGATGGACGGCGCAGGCGGAGCACTTATCGCTCGCGCGCTCAGGCGGTTGCGCCGCCACCGACCGACAGCGACGCTCCCGTGATGTCGCTGGCTGCCGGCGATGCGAGAAGGAGTTTCGATCGTCGCGATGACGCGACCATCCTACGCCTTCCCGATGCCGGCCGGTGGCAGGCGTTCGAGCCGGCACGGATCGCGATGGTCTTTAACTTTGCTCAATCCCACGTTGCGGATCGCCGCCGCGCCTCCGCATGACACAGAACAGGGGCACCCCGCCGTCTCACGCCGAGTCACTTGCATGATGCAAGTGACTCGGCCATGTTAGGCCGATGCAACGCACGACCTTCGATCAGATGCCATGTCCCGTCGCCCGGTCTCTGGACCGAGTCGGCGAATGGTGGAGCATCCTCATCCTCCGGGACGCCTTCTACGGGCTGACCCGGTTCGACCAGTTCGCGCAGAGCCTTGGGATCGCGCCGAACATGCTGACACGCCGGCTCAAAGCCCTGTGCGACGCGGGTCTTTTGGAGCGGCGGCCCTATCAGGAGCGGCCGACCCGGTACGAATACATCCTGACGGAGAAGGGCCGCGATTTCCGGCCGGTGCTCTGGACCCTGTTCGCCTGGGGCAACCGCCACCTCGCCCCCGAGGGGGAGAGCGTGATCCTGACCGATCCGGCCACCGGCCTGCCCGTCGATCCCGTCGTGGTGGACCGGCGGACCGGCCGCCCCCTGGAAGAGGGTGTGCGCGTGGCGGCGGGCCCGGCCGCCAGCGACAGGCTCCGGCGCCGTTTCGAGCCCAACACCACGATCTGACAGCGGGAGCTACGGGGATGGGCGAGGCCGCGACAGCCGATGCGTTCGTGAAGGGCGATGGCGAGGAGTACCTCGTGGCACCGAGGCGACGCCTGTCGCGCAAGCGGGCAGCGTTCTGCGGGATCGCGCTTCTGGCGCTGGCCGGGGGCGGACTGTACGGCCGCTACTGGTGGGAGACCGGCCGGTTCATCGAGAGCACGGACGACGCCTATGTCGGCGGCGACGTGACGGTGATTGCCCCCCGTGTCCCGGGCATCGTGGCCGAGGTGCTGGTGAGGGACAACCAGCGCGTCGCCGCCGGAGACCTTCTCATCCGCCTCGACGACCGGGATTACCGCGCGGCCCTGGCGAAGGCGGAGGCGTCGGTGGCGGGTCAGGACGCCACGCTCCTCAACCTCGCCGCCACAAGGCGTCTGCAGGAGGCGGTGATCGCGCAGAACCGTGCCGAACTCGCGGGGGTAGAGGCCGAGGCGGCCCGCACCCGCTTCGACGTCGACCGCTATCGCGAGCTTTCGGCCAAGAGCTATGCCTCCGAGCAGCGCTTCCAGCAGGCGGATGCCGACGACAAGAAGGCTACCTCCGCCGTTGCCAAGGCTCGGGCCAGCCTCGATGCCGCCGCGCGACAGATCGCCGTCATCGACACGCAGAGCCGGCAGGCCGAGGCTGTCCGGGCGCAGGCCGTGGCCGAACGCGAGGCGGCCCGGCTGAACCTCGGCTACACCGAGATCCGCGCGCCGGCCGACGGCGTGGTCGGCAACCGCAGCGCTCGGACGGGCTCTTACGCCACGACCGGCGCCGGTCTCATCGCCCTCGTGCCGGCGGACGGCCTGTGGGTCGATGCGAACTTCAAGGAGAGCCAGCTCGCGCAGATGCGTCCGGGGCAGAGCGTCGGCATCGTCGCGGACGTGCTACCGGACGAGACCTTCACCGGCCATGTCGAGAGCCTCGCCCCGGCTACCGGCGCGCAGTTCAGCGTGCTGCCGCCCGAGAACGCCACCGGCAACTTCACCAAGATCGTCCAGCGGGTGCCGGTGCGTATCCGCCTCGACGGCGAGGGGGAGCGTCTCGGGCGCCTGCGCCCCGGCCTGTCGGTGACCGCCTCGGTCGACCGCCGGGGCGGATCGCCCCGGTCCGCCACCCCCGACGCGGGTGCTGCGGTCGTGGTTGGGGCGCTCGGCCGGTGAGCATCGCCGGCCGCACAGAGCTGAGCGAGGGGCGGAAGATCTTCGCCTTCGCGGTGATGTGCGTCGGCTTCTTCATCGCGCTCCTCGACATCCAGATCGTCTCGGCCTCCCTGAGGGAGATCGGCGGTGGCCTCTCGGCGAGCCCGGGTGAGGTCGCCTGGGTGCAGACCAGCTACCTGATCGCCGAGATCATCGTGATCCCGCTCTCGGGCTTCCTCGCCCGGGTGATGTCGACCCGCTGGTTGTTCTGCGCCTCGGCCGCCGGCTTCACCGCCACCAGCCTGCTCTGCGGCTGGGCCTGGGACATCGAGAGCATGATCGCCTTCCGGGCGCTCCAGGGCTTCCTCGGCGGCTCGATGATCCCGACCGTGTTCACCACGGCCTTCGCGTTCTTCCCCGGCAAGAAGATGGTGGTGGCCGCCGCGACCATCGGGGCGCTCTCCTCGCTGGCCCCGACGCTGGGGCCGACGGTGGGCGGCTGGATCACCGACAACTATTCCTGGCACTGGCTATTCTTCGTGAACCTCGTGCCTGGGATCTTCGTCGCCGTCGTGGTGCCGGTGATGGTGCGGGTCGACGAGCCCGAGCCGGCCCTCATCAAGACCGCCGACTGGATCGGCATTGCGCTCATGGCGCTGTTCCTCGGCTGCCTCGAATACACTCTCGAAGAGGGTCCTCGCTGGAACTGGACCGAGGACGCCACGATCCGCACGACGGCGTGGATCTCGGGGCTCGCCGGCATCGGCTTCCTCTGGCGCAGCCTGACCTATGCCCACCCGATCGTCGATCTCACGGCCCTCAAGAGCCGCAACTTCGCCCTGGGCTGCCTGTTCTCCTTCGTCACCGGCATCGGCATCTTTGCCACGATCTACCTGACGCCGCTGTTCCTCGGCCGCGTGCGCGGCTTCTCAGCCTTGCAGATCGGGCTCGCCGTGTTTTCGACCGGCGTGTTCCAGGTGATGGCAATCCCGGTCTACGCGATCCTCGCCCGGCGCATCGACCTGCGCTGGCTGATGATGTTCGGGCTCGGCCTGTTCGGTCTGAGCATGTGGTCGTTCACGCCGATCACGCACGAATGGGGTTGGCGCGAGCTGCTTTGGCCGCAGGCGATGCGGGGCTTCGCACAGCAATTTGCCGTGGCCCCGACGGTCACGCTGACGCTGGGCGGTCTCGCCCCAGCGAAGCTGAAGCTCGCCTCCGGCCTGTTCAACCTGATGCGCAACCTCGGCGGCGCCATCGGCATCGCGGCTCGCGCGACGATCCTCAACGATCGCACCAACCTGCACTTCCTGCGGCTCGCAGAGCACCTCAACCCGACGAACCCGGCGATGCTCGCGAACCTGCGCGGCATGGAGGTGCGGATGGCGAACGGCTTCGCTGGGGATTCGGCTCACGGGCACGCGGCGGCCCTGCGTCAGCTCTGGTCGCTCACCTACCGCGAAGCGCAGACGATGACCTACGCCGACGCCTTCGTGGTCATCGCCGGCTGCTTCGCCCTCGCCACCGCCCTCGTCCCGCTGATGCGCAGGGTCGGGCCGCCGAAAGGACCCGTCGCCGATGCCCACTGATGCCGCCCCCGACACCGCGCCGTCCCGCCGACGCGTCGTGGAATGGTCCGACCCCGCCCTCGTGGCGAAGGCCGGTCAAGGCCTCGACGGCCTCGCCTTCCTGCGGGCGATGATGGCGGGGGACGCTCCGCCTCCGCCGCTGATCGCCCTGCTCGGCATCGATCTCGTCTCGGCCGAGCCCGGCCGGGTGACGATGCGGATGGGGCCGGGCGAGTACCTCTACAATCCGCTGGGCTCCGTCCACGGCGGCGCGCTCGCGTCCCTCCTCGACAGCGTGATGGGCTGCGCCGTGCATTCGACGCTGCCCCTGGGCCGGGGCTACACCACGCTGGAGATCAAGGTGAACTACCTGCGCGCCGTCACGGCCGCGTCCGGGCCGCTCACGGCAGTGGGAGAGATCGTCCACGCCGGACGCCGGCAGGCGGTGGCCGAGGCCCGGCTCTCCGACGGGGCGGGGCGCCTCTGCGCCACGGCAAGCACCACCTGCCTGCTGATCGATCGGCCGCCCCCGGCGCCCGATCCGGTCGTGGCGGCCTGGACGCGAATCTCGTGACGGCCGCTCGTACCGCGAGGCCGGCGGTATCGGCGCTCGGTCTCGACCGGCCCGGCCTCGGAAGCGGGCCGCCCCCGCGGGATGCCCGCACGGAACGCCTGCTCAGGGGCCCGGTTCTCGGAACTTTGGTGCGCCTCGCGGGGCCCAACGTCCTGATGACTACCGCCCAGGCCTCGACGGGCCTGATCGAGACCTACTTCATCGCCCGTCTCGGCACCAATGCCCTGGCCGGCATGGCCCTCGTCTTCCCGATGCTGATGCTGGTCCAGATGATCTCGGCCGGCGCGGTCGGCGGCGGCATGCTCTCGGCTGTCTCTCGGGCGCTGGGCGGCGGTCGACTGGCGGAGGCGAACGGTCTGGTTTGGCACGCGGTGGCGATCGCGGTCGGGCTCGGTGTGCTCACCACCGTCGCGGCGCTGCTCGCCGGCCCGCACCTCTACGCCGCCATGGGGGGAAGCGGAGCCTCGCTCGCGGCCGCACTCGCCTATTCGGATGTGGTCTTCGCCGGCGCCGTGCTGCTCTGGCTGTTCAACGCGCTGGCCGCCGTGATCCGGGGCACCGGCAACATGCTGCTCCCGGCCGGGGTGATGTGTGCGGGCACGGTCGCCCTCATCCCGCTCTCCCCCGCCCTGATCTTCGGCCTCGGGCCCCTGCCGCACCTCGGCGTTGTCGGCGGAGCGTTCGCGGTCCTGGCCTACTATGGGGCGGGGATCGTTATCTTCGCCGGCTACCTCTGGTCCGGCCGCGGGGTTCTGCATCCGTCGGTCCGGCCGCCGGCCCTGTCCCGGACCGCGCTGGCATCGATCCTCCGGATCGGTGCCGTCTCGGCCATCGTGAGCGCCACCACGAACGTGACCGTCGCCACGGCGACCGGCCTTGTGGGCGTGGCCGGGCCGTCGGCGGTCGCGGGGTACGGCACGGGGGCGCGGCTGGAATACCTGCTCGTGCCCATGGTGTTCGGCCTCGGAGCGCCGCTTGCCGCGATGGTCGGGACGGCCGTGGGCGCGGGAGACGTCGCCCGCGCGCGGCAGGTGGCCTGGACGGGGGCGGTGATCGCCGGCCTCCTCGCAGAGGGGATCGGGCTCGCCGCCGCACTCCGACCCGAGGTCTGGCTGCACCTGTTCGACCAGGACAGCGGCATGCTCGCTGTCGGTGCGCTCTACCTTCGTCTGGTCGGGCCGTTCTACGGCCTCTTCGGCGTCGGGCTGGCCCTCTACTTCTCCGCCCAGGGGGCGGGACAGGTGGCGTGGCCGCTGGTGGCAGGTTTGCTACGCGTCACCGTCGCACTCGGCGGAGGCCTGCTGGCCCTGCATCTCGGCTACGGGCTGGAAGGCCTGTTCCTCGCTCTCGGGGCGGGTCTCTCCACCCTTGCTTTCATCAATGCCGGCGCCTTGGCGTCCGGGGCGTGGCTCGGACGATCTCGGACGACGACCGCTCCGCCCCCGGCACCGCACAGGACGTGACGGGCCGGTGGTTATGCCGGTTCGTCATTGGCGGACCTCCTGCTTCCGATCCCGGCGAGCCGAAGAATGCTCTAGTTCATTGTTTTTGAACCATTTTCTTGCGCCGAACCTGCATCCGCTTCGGCGGAACATGCTCTCGGCACAAATCCCCAAGGCTGCCATTCCCTATGCCCGCTTCCACGATGAACACTGTCGCGCGCCTCGTGTCGGGAACTCCTGTGCCTTTCGGCGGCGACCGCATGACCGTGATCACGCCGGAACTCGCGGAGGCCTTCCAACTTGGCGATCACCTGCTGGTCCTGCAGGAAACCGGAGACCTGCTCCACACCCCCGCGGTTCAGATCGCCTTGGCCGCCGCCGCAGTGGACCGGGCGCATGCAGCCTTCATGAAGATGTCGACGATACCGGATCAAGGCATCGAGCGGTTTTTCGACCGTTTCGCTGCGCTCCTCGAAGGCCCGTCTGCTTGGCATGCCATCGCCGAGGCGAACCGGCAGGACGTTGAGCGCGCCGTTCGTGGGCGACGGGTTCACCCGGTGGGTCGACGGGCAATACGCTTTGAACCAGCCCGAACTCGGGCTCTCCAACCGGCAGAGCGGCCGTCTCCTCGCCCGGAGCGCCATGCTGTGCGGGGGCGGTGTCTTCCCGCTGCGCAGCCGCGTCACGCAGGACGACCCACAGCTGCGGCGATGAAGGATCGGAATGCGAGATCGACCTTAGGACCGGTCATGGAGATCTCGGCGGCCGGCCGGCGACATCCTGTTCGGCGTTGATCGCTGGCGCAATACCTTGGCGTGCAGCGATCTTTCCGAGGCACGTCAGGCCTCCTGGTACGGCGG
>Ga0126362_10000548_pt1 | contig 15051 bp, 23 predicted proteins | sample ANMtaG_FD_126269 | JGI IMG/M metagenome (GOLD analysis project Ga0126362, IMG submission 126269) | Continental margin sediment microbial communities from North Pacific Ocean - ANME2c_DSS_Sorted | ecosystem: Environmental > Aquatic > Marine > Continental margin > Sediment | place: Pacific Ocean... | reverse complement strand
GTCCAGGGGTGTGTATCTCGATTTTGTTGGTCCCCCGATTCTTGCATAACCGACATTTAAAGTGCTTCTCCACGTCTCGTAACATCATGTCGCGGCCAAATTTCCGAATGAAATATTTGGCTTCGCATTGCGCCTTGTGCCGGCACCGCGGATTTCCACAAACCATCCGTCCAATGTGCCATGGCGCAAGATCGCCAAGCGTCAGATCGCCGTATCTGTGGGCCATGGTTTTGCGACTACCCTGCTGCGCGGACGCCAGTTTTGTTTCTTGCGATCCGCGGCGGACAGGAATTCGCCGCCATACGCCTTTAGGAAGGTTTCGGCCTCAATAAAGGTCTGGAAGCAAAACACGCTGTACTCGGCGTTTTCTTCCTCGAATTGAAACCAATGGCCAAGCCCATAAGCGCGCAACTCCGCCGCGAGATGATGAATCTCTGACATTCGCTTACGTGTTGCTGGAGTGAGCCGGAGCATCACCTGGTAGGAATAGTCATTGTCAACCGACGTTGCGGACAGTGCGCCTCGACTTCTGCTCATGATTATTGCCTCGACGTTCTTGGCTTCCATCCACGGGCATAGCCGTGCCCCGCAATCAGCGAGGCATATTCAATCTCTCTGATCAGGAAGGCATTGTCCTTCAGGAGCGAATCTATCGCTGCCCGGAAATCTCCGCCGTGGTCGGCGATGATCTGTTCTATTTCATCATCATGTTTCAATACCGGCTCGTTCATGGCCCGTTTCTCCTTCCAGAGACAAAGCCTGTCCGCTCCCCATCACGCGAGACAGTAGGGGTTATCAAGTTTCAAGTTGTGGTTGGCGGGTGTGCCGCAGTGTCAGTTGAGCCGCTTCTTCGCTGACAATGCCTTCTTCAAATCAGTAATCATCTTCTCAACTGTAACGATTGGACCCTTGTCGCTTGCGTCGAAACAAACCGCAATCTGGTCCACTTCAAGCGACGGCAGGAGCGTTTCGAGCGCGAAATCAAGAGCGATTGCTCTTACCTCGATCCCGGACAAGTCCGGCTGGGGCGGCAGCCACAAATAGGCGAATAGTCTTGCGGGCCAGACCGGGAACATGAACGGCACGCGATTTTCGTCGTCCATCATTGCCCACCGGTCGTCCGCACCACAAGCCCAGAGCATTTCAGTTTGAGCCACCATGTTGATGAAATACTTGTAGCGTTTCGTCGGGGCATATTGAACGACCTTCAAAACCTCGGCCATATCGGGTTCGTTGGCCTTCTGCCTATCGGTGCGCGTGTCCGTCGTGACGATAAACCCCGACATTGCCGTACCTCCTTATGTACTCAATGTTCTATATTTGTTCTCATGAGATACGAGAGTCAATAAACAAATTGTTCAAGCTTCAGTCCCGTCGCACTTCAATGAACGACAAACAGGCCGCGTTCCTGCGCTCGCACAAGCGTCAAGCGCTGGTTGTAATATTCACGCCAATTACTCGGGCGGCCGGAAGGCCGATACCACTCCGGTTCAACAATCAGACCGCCCCACGATCCTGTAATCGACCATTTGCTGGCATATCCACACGCCTCAACTTGCCCCCAAAACGGGCACCATACCCATAGGAAACCACCCCAACTCGCGCCTTCGTCAGGGCTCATAATTTGGCGCAGCTGCTTCTTGCTGAGGTGGGTTATGGGCTTCCAGTCGAACCAATCTGCGGGCGTTTGACGACTGCCGAACCCTATCTCCCCCGGCCAAGGACGCCCAATCTTCATTTGCTCGTCCCGTTCTTGATGCTGTCCAGCATGTGTTCTGGCAATGCACGCCCACGTGAATCGTCTCTTTCAATTTCATTCATCTTGTCCATCGCTCGAACGCGCTGGTCGAAACGTTCTTCATCCTGACGGTAACGGGCCGCGCGCTCCTGGGTCATGACAGCGCCGTAAAAGTGGTTATCTGTGTCCCATACCTGTCCGGAGATCGCCTCGACCAATCTAACTAGCTCGATCTGCAAACGCATGTGCCGGACATGGATGAAACGGTAATATCGGCCTGCGGTGTCAGATCTCAGCCAGACAAACCACGCGTCATCACCCAGAGTATCGCCCTTGGAGTTTTTATATCGCATGGTCGCTACTTCGATGCCGATATCTTCAAACCCGGAGTGACGGCCACCTGTATCACCCATCCATAAGAGCCAGTGCTTTCCAGTCTGCCGGTCATGCTGGTGCCATTTGAAACCGGACGCCTTCAGCCAGTCCTCGGTAATAGGATCGTCATTCATCGCAGCCACTCCGCAGTTCTATCCTTCCAGGCGAGTAGTTCGACCTTTGCATGGCCTATCGCGCCTGGTTGACATTGCCCGGTGAATTCAAACGTCGCTGCGCTGGTAAGCTGCGCAAGCTGGACGCGGTAACGGTTTACTTGCCGCACGCGCAACGTGCCGAGCTTGATGTCGCGCTTCAGAGACGGACAGTGGCGAACACTGACTGCAGCACACGCCTTGTGCAGCAATGGCTCCACCTGCATCACGCATAGGCCGTCGGCGCCGGGCTGCTCGCGCGCATGTGATAACGACACCTTGGTGCGCTGGTTGAGCGTCTTGCCACAAAGATCACACAGGCCGTCTACAATCGCCTGCCGGTGGCGTTGCATATGGGGTTTGCCGAATATGGGCTTGCCCTCCCCCGGTGCCACCCCATTACAAACCGCAGTCTTCCCGCCGGCATGGGCGCAAGGTGCAAGGTGAAGCGGTTCTTCGGCGGACCATAGAACGGTGATTGGGACCGGCATGTTGCCGTAACGACGCTCGACCGTCATAGCTTTCTCCCCATCGCCGTGCGCGCACGCTGGATATCGCCGTCATTGGCGATAAAGAGAGGTGGTTTGCAGCCGTGTTCGCACCGCAATGCCCTCATCTTTTTTGATGCTTCAGCGAGCGGTGTCGGAAGGTCGAATCCCTTGAACACGTGGCCGCACGCGCCGCACCTGGACCAAATAGCATTGGTCATAGCGTTGCACCGTCAATCCGATTGAGAAGGCGGCCAATTACCTTTTCAACGGTTGTCCCCGGCTTCAAGCCGTGCTCCTTGACGACGGTGTGCCATTCCTCGCAAATCGCTTGCCTTACGTCCTTCTGAGGGATGTAAGCGACGAGGGAATTGTACAAGAAATGCAGCTTGAGCGGCGTCACGGGTGTGACGGGACTCGCTTCGCGTTCCAAGATCGCAACATTCATTGCGGTGAGTTCGGGATCGGCGTCCCCAAATCCACAATCCAGAAGTATCTGCCGTGCTGCCTTGAGGCCTTGCACAATGTTACTCATTGCTGAATTCCTTTGTCTTCGTTGTCTCCGGAGGGAATGCTGCCATCACGTCATAGAATCTGATGTTCAGACGAATACCCGTGCGGGAATTCTCGACGCGTATGCACTCTGTCCAATCTAAATGCGAAATCACCTTGCCGATTTGGACATGGTGGCCCTTCTTCCACGAGATCGGACCGCCCACGGGGAATGCTTCGGCAAAGGCCAAACGGGTGGACTTCTCTGCAAGTGCCTGGTCGGCGCGGGCTTGTCGCAATTTGCCAACCGCGCTTAATGTTGAAGCTCCCTGCCCTTTCCCATTTCTATTTGGGGACGCGAGCGCTGCGTCAGGGTCGTAAAGCAATTCCCATCCGTGACCATCTGGTGGCGTTGACATGCGAAATTCAACGAACCTGTCTTCAGCGATCTCTATTTCGCCACGCTCGCCTATGCGGCACCACACTTTTTCATGAAGCGGCCGCCCAGTCATCGCTGCCACTCCCAGAAGCCCTGCATTCCCTTCGCTGGAATGAACGGCTCGAACACATTGATATCGGATAGCGGCCAGGCGAAGTTGGAGTGCTGATTGCGGTCGCTGTCGTTCAACTTGCCGCCGAACTCGTGGACAATATCCGTGCCACGCTTGGCGCGGTGGATTCGCGCGGTGCCAAGGATAGACGACAGCGGCAGGATGCCCGGAGAGGTGATCGCACGCTCGAGCAGTGGCAACGCGATCTCTTTGTTCAGACAGGTTGTCCAGGCTTGATCGGACGTAAGGCGCGTGATCAGGTCCGCTAGTTCGCCTCGCTTCATAGGCCGTGCGCCGGAATGGATCGCAATCTCCGATCCGATGATAACATGCGGCACGGCCCAGCCGCGAAACTCGTATGGCTTTGCGCCTGCCATGATGAGGGAGGCCCACGGTTGCCAAATGGTGATAGCTTTCATTGCGACACTCTCGGAAATTCATTGTGAATGGCGCCGTCGAGCAGACGGCCGGTGTGATGCTTGCCAAGGAAGATCGCGCCCGGACCGTCGGGCGCTTCGTCAAACCAATGCACGCGGCGCTGCCACCGGTCGTGATCAGACATGTCCGGAACAGTGATGGCAGCGTCATCGGCCGCGAACATCGCGGTATCGCCGTTGTCGAGCCACATCCCCGGAGCCCAAGCACCCCACTGCTTGAATAGGAATGGCACCTCGGCCTCTTTGCACTGATCGCGGATCGCACGAACCCACTCCGGATGCATCGGCCGGGCAACCGGCCCGCTTTCACCACCCATGATGATCCAGTCGAGCTGCCGCAATCCGTCGAGGTGATTGGTATGAAATTTCGACCTGATGGGCTGCCAACTCGCCCAGCGAAAAGTGATTGGTCCTAGCGCAGGCTCGATCGAGAGGAAGAACACCGCAGGACGCGGCGTGACGGCCATCAAATGAATGATGCGCCGATCGGCTTCAGTCTGATCTTCCGTTGAAGTACCAAACCACACGTGCGCGCGAATCTCGTCCCAGCACGGGGGGAGCATCTTCTGGATGTTCTGCGGCCGTTTCGTCAAAAGCAGCCAGTCGAGATCCGGCGTGTCCCTGATCAATTCCCACAATTCTGCTCGCCAGAGCGGATCAACGGCATTGTCAAACACATCCGCCAACGAGGAACAGAAAACGCGCTGGCGGCGGCCGTTGGCCGAAAAGAACGCCTTCGCTTCGCGCTGCCATCTGCGCGGTTTGAACCAGTTGGCGAGCGATGTCTTGCGCCGCGGCGCGCCTGGTCCCCAATTCGTCGCGATGCCGCCACCGAAGCGCTGGTTGCGCGCCTCGGCGTAACAATGGTCGCAGCCAGGCGAAACCTTCTGGCATCCCTCCCACGGATTAAACGTGTGGTCGCACCACTCAATCGCTGAGTTCTCAACCATCGGCGGAGACCTCCAATGAAATCTCGGTGCGTGCCAGTTCTGTCAGGACAGCAATCTTCGCCCTTTGATTGGCAATGTGCGTTTCAATTATTGGTCTGGCGAGTGACCAGGGAACATTGAAAAGTTGATGGCCGCCTTGGCCCATTGGTACGCCCAGTGTCAGACCACCTTGTAGCCGCCCAAATGCATCGCGGATGTCCGGCGCAGCGCTCCGGTCCATTTTTTCTGAGATATCGGCAAGCAGTTTCTCGGCGGTCTCAACCTCTCGATATGCCAAGGCAATGTCCATGGCAGTATTTTTGCTGACGAAGCCTTTTGTGGTGATCGGATCAACCATGAGCGTTGGCCTCCAACCATGCCTTGGCCTCGGCCAGCTCGCGTTCGTATCGCGTCTGATCAATGACGATGATGCGCTGGTAGTCGATGAAGTAGGACGAGACGGTCTGTTTGGCGACCCACGCTTCCCAGAACGTTTCCAGCTCTTCAAGACCCTTCAGCTCGCCGTAGGAATCTTCGTGGTGATTGTCATCCATGTGGGATTCGATGGAATTGAAGAGATCGAAGTCGAAGTTCTGCCGGGTCGTGGCGAAGCACCATGCGGGCAGGTTCGGCTCGCCGTCGACAACTACGTCGTCTCCAAGCCGTTCAAGCATTTCAGCGACATCGGTGTAGTATCCATCGTCGCCGAGCGTCACCATGCAGTCGTCTTCTGGAACGACGGTGGCGCTGACGAGACGTTGAAGATCGAGACGTTTGAAGCTGACTTCCATGTCCGCCTCGCTGGGTTTGGACATTGCCGCAGCGGCCGCTTCAGGCGTCGCAAAAACTCTGTTGCCATCGCCAGTCGACCAGCAATTGGGATCTTCGGGATTTGCCTTGATGAGCAGCGGCAGAGGCTTTGTAGGATCGTGGAACGCTGGTACCGCGATACAGAGGCGCTGAAGGTCGAGATCGATCTTGGAGGTCATCGTAGATTTCCTTGAAATGGAGGCTTAAATTGAGGTGTGTTTCGCGCAGCAGCGCTCGACCACGACAGCAACGTCCGTCACGACGAATTCCAGCCGTGGGCTTTTGGGGCACTCGGCGGCGGCCGCGTACTCTGAACGGATGGTTCGGACGTGTTTGCCGACGCGGTTTACGTTGATGCCGAGCGAATGCGAGCACTCGACGTTGGTGGCGCAAGGGTAAGCTTTGAAGTAAGCGCGCACCGCCGCGAGGTTGTCTCTGCCGACTTGGATTTGCTTATGGTTCATGGTGCGTCGGCTCCGTCTTCTGGAGCGATGGCGGCGCGACCAGATGGGGTGAGCGTAGTGGTGCTCACGTCCATGTCTCCATCATGCGTTGTGTGAAGCCATCCCTTTTCATTGCAGCGATTGAACGTGTCGGGGTCTGCATCATCGCAAAACCAATTGAGCCATGACCAGGGGCTTTCACTGGTGCATATCTGGCTTCCAGCCGATGCGATTATGTTCAAAAGAACTTTGTCTTTCTGCAATTCTGACAGGTTACCCATCGATGCGCCCTCGCTCTTGAGAGCGACGACACGCTTCAGAACAACATCGCAATGATCGGCGATGCTCTTGGCCAGGTCTGGGGACGAGTTGCCAAACTCATAGCTGCGCAGGGCGTGGCTTGCGCTGGTGATCGCTGCAACGAGGTCTGCTTGTGTCGACACCAGTTGCACGTCCGCCTGTACGGTCTCTCCGGGCTGTGACTGTGCGGCTCCGCAGATGTCACATTTCTCGCCGGGCTTGATATGGCATTCTCCGCATGGCTCCTTGCCATCCTTCCGGCTTGGCTGGGGAAATTGCTCTGGCTCATTGTCCCAAGGCACACGGTCCGCAAACGCTTCGGATGCCTTATCAAGGGCCTTCATCTTCTCCGGATCGAAATCTTCATAGGCTACCTCTCGGGCAGCAATGACGAGGTTGATCACATCCTGCGGCAATGGCGCTGGCTGGGGGAAACGAACGGCGGCATTGATGGATTCGATAGCGACAGGAAACAGATGCCACTTATCCCAATTGGGATCGATTGAGACGAACCGCAGCCGGGCTGCAAGCAATGCATCCATTGCGAGTATGAGGGCTGTTGCCTCTTGCTGTGTGGTTGTCACCATCATGTCCTCCAAAACCAATAGGCGGTACAAGCAAGGCAAATCAGGACGAAGGCCGCGCACGCCGCCGGCGTCGCATAATCGGTTGTTGCCGTGTCTTCCGGTGAATCGTCCCATGCCGTCATTTCGGCCATGCAGCGGTCAGTGTAGCGCTCCACGGTCCGGATGCTGTTGCGCATCCAGATCGAGCGATTGCGCTTCCTGCCCGTGATATGGGGCGCAGTGGGTTGATTGATGGGATCGCTCATTACGCGGCCCTCTCGAACTTGACACGCTGGCCGTCTGGTCCAACAGCCTCAAGCTCGTGCGGCACACGCCCAACCTCGCTTTCAGCTTCGGCACGCGTGTATCGGCCGGCAGAAATAGTGTCGGTGGTATACCCGGCATAGTTCGAGCGATAATAAGCCTGTTTATCTCTCGCCCAGATCAGGTAGACCTTTTCAGCACCGAATAGGATGTTCTTCAGCAGTTCGGCGCGGCGGAAGTCCATGCGGCGCACTGCCAAGGCCAGTTCAGTCTCCAGCCGCTCGCGGCGGGCGCGCTCATTCTGCTTTGTGCGGAGATCCGCTGGTTGGCGACAGAAAATTTCGTGGCTTGCGAGATTGCACAACGTGTCAACGCTTGGCACAACCCACCACATATTATTGATATTGTAATAGGCGACACCGCGTTCGACGCGCCCATTATGCCCCACATACCAAACCGTCGCGCCGTGAACGATGCGTTCGCCGTCCTTTGAAGTGCTGTTGCCGTCGTGGCGGCAGACCGGGCGCCCGAGCGATTTGTCGCTGTGCCAACTTTCAGCATAGCGACGCTCTATTCGTTGAAGCGCTGGTAAATCTTTCGCCTCCAGAACTTTGCATTCAATGGGAGCCAACGTTTCAAGCCAGGACTGCAGTCTGCTCATTTCGAGTTGAACACGGAGGCGATCGAGATAATTCATTCGCGCCATTTTCTCGAAGTCGTACTGGCGTCCATTCGTATTATCGATCGGCCATGTCTCGGCCCAATAATCCAGTTCAATAACGCGGCCCGAAATCCGTATCTTGGCTCGCAGATCGCCCTTCGACGCCAGACGGCGGGAGGTGCTTAGGCATCGATAGTGCTTAAGCGTCTCCGGATCTGCGGTAACCACCCAGCCGCGGCGTTTCATTGCCTTCAGCAGCGGGAGAAATATGTCGTCGCGAAAAGTGGGATCATTGGCATTGTCTTGCCAGATACCGAAATGCGCGTCGTGGATGTTGATGCTTATCGGTGCCCGAAGAGTGGTCATGCTCTAAGTTCCTTCATAGCTTCGTCATGGGCGCGGTTCACTTCGGCCATAGCGTCGTGCGAACCACCCTGATCGGGGTGAGTTTTTTTGGCTGCGGTTTTGTAGGCAGACTTGATCGCTGTTTCAGAGAGCGCTGCGGTGGCGCTGTATCCCAGGACTTCACGCCATGAACGTTTGACGCTCCCGGGCGCTGGTAGAGCCATCTGCCAGCCAGCGAACGACGCACGAACCAGGGCGAGCGTGCCATGGCGCAACTCGGTGCGGCGTGCTTCGATGATCAAGTGGATTGCCTGGAGGTTGGCTTCCACTGTCGAGTATCGGTCGACAGGGATACAGATCTGCATGCCGTCCCAGACGAACCACACCGATACGCCGGCATCCGTCGGCCGCATGTTCGTCAGGTGCGCGTTTGACGAGACGACAATTGAGTTTGTCTCGATCTTCTTCCCGCTGTCCTGTGAGAACAGGCGCAACGAGTCCTTCACGTTCTTGGATGCACCAGCGAGCGTTTGCCGGAACCGGCCGGTTTCAGTTGCGCGAGATCGGGCGATCTTCTCCGGCCATGCCAAGGGATACGGCACCGTCATGATGCCATAACCTCGAACACTATCGTGCCCTCTTCGTCAGTGACGGCGGCGTGGTATCCCATCTCGGCAAAACAATGTGCGGCACGTCGAGCGTTATCTGCAGACAGGAAATCCAACTGGTGGATTCCATCAGATTTGGGATCGTTTCTCGGACTGCCGCGTCGGAATGATCGGACGCGCAATTGACCGATTGGAGCTATATGTCGACTGGATGGTAATCCAAGAAACTCACGTGCGGCCTCAACGGCGTCAGGGCCAGCCTCTTCCTCTGTTAATATGCGGACAGCCTTTGGCTCATCCGGCATCGGTTCGCCAATCCATTGACGCTCGACATTCTCGTCGAGCGCCGTGCTTACCGCTGTAGCTTTGCACTTTGCATCAAACCGAGCGTGTTCCGCCGTCAACCAAGCGAGTAGGTCTATCGAATTGGAAAAAGCTGCGGTCAATATGGCCTGGGGGCCGGGATCATCGTGGTTTCGAGTCTCGACGATCCATCCGCACTTTTCAGCCGCCGTCACTTTGTAGTCGACGTTGGGGAGTTGGAATACGCCGTTCATGATGCGCACCCCAAATCAACACCTAGACAGGCGGCGTACAGTTTCCGTACAGATACGTTCGGATGTTTCCGCAACGTTCCGCGTTCAAGGTCCGTGGTCTGTGGGGGTTTCCCTGTAACGGCGGGAAGTACACTGTCTTGGTAATGGAGAGGTCGAGAGTTCAATCCTCTCTCGCAGCACCAGTCTTTTCGATGATCGGACGATCATTCCGTGTGCGAACGTTATCCACAGATCATTTTGACGGCACAGCCTGATCGCTGACCAGGGGTCATGTTCCGCTGACGCGCTTGTAGTGGGCTGATTCGCTGCCCATGCATGCCCGCAGGACGCCGACGATACTGCCCAAGCGCGATGCCGCCTTGACCAGTGTTCTTCCGCGCGTGAACGGCACGGCGATCAGATAAAGACAAAGCGACAGCAGGCGGCCAATGAGCGAGCCGGGCAAACGCAGGAGCGTTGCGGCCCTGTGCTTGTTCAGCTTGCTGCCCATTTCAATGATGCTGATGTCCCGGCTGCGCCGGTATTGATAGGCGAAGGTCAGCCGGTCCTGCGGTACGGTTTCATAGGCGACGGCCGCCGGGGTCCAGCCTGTCTTGGCACCGAGCCTGCGCGCGTCCGCCCACAAGCGCCAATCCTCGCCGCCAGCCAGGGCAAGCGCATTGTCGAAACGCACGCCGGTTCTGCGGAAGAATGCCAGATCTCCCATCCAGCTGCCGGTGGCGATCCGTATCCGGTCGCCCTGTCCGGCATTGCGCCTGCGCAGATACTTTGCTTCGCTGTTCCGGTTGGCGCGGTCCATGCCGGACCAGATCATTTTCTGCCACACCGTCACATCCGGACCATGCGGCGCGAGCCGAACCGGAGACCCGACAATATCAAAATCAAAGGCATCGCGCTCGGCAAGCAGCTGAACGAGCCAGTCCGGTTCGACCGTTTCGTCGTCGTCGGCAAAGGTCAAAAGGTCATCGCCGGCATCGAGCGCACAGTCCAGAACCCGATTGCGGGCAAAGGCAATGCCGAGACGCGGCTCAACTTCGTACTGAACGGTGGACTGCGGCAGCAGTGCCCGGAACGTTTCCACCACGTCGGAAAGGGTTGGCTGATCATTGTTCTCGACCACGACAAAACGGATGCTGGTACCCGTCGGAACCTGCATCCGCGCATAGGATTCGAAGAGGTTTTTCAGCATCATCGGCCGATTGCGGGTGATGGTCCCGACGCAGATGCTGCGTTCCCTCACCGTTTCTGCGGACACAGGATTTCCCATCATCAACCGGTAACGGATTTGCGCAGGACATTCAGCCAGCCATCGGTCCGGCGAACGATCTTGCGGGGCAGGAGCAGCATGTCATGCTGCGGTGTCGCCCGGCCGCGCTGGGTGGTGGTTGCGGTGGTATATCCCGCCTCCTCAACCATTTGCCTGACCTCCCCGGAAAAATCACCATAGGGATAGCAAAAGGCATCCACCGTGCTGCCCAGCATGTCTTCGAGTTCGTGGCGCACATCGGCAATCTGACGCCGCGCCTCGTCCGGGCTGACCTCGGTCAAGTGCACATGATCGAGCGTATGCGCACCGACTTCATGCCCCGATGCCGCCCATTCCAGCATTTCCGCGCGGGACATGCAGGGGGAATGGGGAACGCCGACATCGGCATCCCATATGTTGGAGCCACCGATCTGCCGGCTGACAAAATAATTCGTGGCGGTAAAGCCAAGCGCATCCAGCACCGGCAGCGCATGCGTCATGACGTTGCGAAATCCGTCGTCAAAGGTGATGCCCACCACTTTGCCGGTCTTTTGGCCCGCCAGGTAGGGCTGCAAATCCCGCATCGACAATCCGGCATACCCCATGCGCTTGAGCCATTTCATCTGGCGATGGAAGTTGGCCGGATCGACGGTCAGATAGCGGAACGGACTGCCGCGCCCTGCCGGTTTGTCAATCTGATGGTACATCAGGATGGGTATGGGCATTTTATGCGAACTCAAATGAAAGTGGACCGGGTTGAAATTTCAGACATGACATATGACGGTATCCATCGAATATAGGAGAAACAGCTGCAGCGCCAATTCTAGCTCCGGCGATCATACTTGTCGCGCGATCTGTATGTTACGTTTTCAACATGACGCCTGGGTTGCCGCGGGCAAGATTCGGCCTATGGACCACTCAGTAGGCGCATGCGGCCATTTCCCGCGCGAATCGCTCGACCCACCATTTTGCAGCGGGTCCAAGCGGATGGTCGGCCATGTGGAGGGCAAAGAGCGAATAGTGGCTCTCCGGATAGGGTTCAAGGTCGAGTTTCACCAACCGGCCTTCGGCAACGTCGTCCTTTATCATCCACTTGGGCAGGCCGCCCCAACCCAATCCAGCGACCATCAGCTCATGCTTGATACCCACATCGGTCAGCCGCCACGTCCGGTAGGCGAAAACGCCAAAGTTCCGGCCCTTGGTCTGTTCGGAAAGGTCAGTCACCACAAGCTGGACGTGATCGCGGATGAAGGAGAGCGGCACCGGCCCCTTGTACAGGGCCAGGGGATGATCCGGCGCGGCAGCGGGTGTCATGGTCATCTCGCCAACCCGGATCGTGGTCAGGTCATCGCTGGTCTGAACTGGCGGCCCGCCAATACCGATATCCGCCTGCCGTTTTTGCACGAGATCCCATACCATGCCGAGCGCGCCGACATGCAGCCGCAGGCTCACGGTCGGGAACTGTTCCTGGAAGGCCTTCAGCACGGATATGAGCACCGGCGACGGCACGGACACGTCGACGACAATCGCTATCTCCGCCTCCAGCCCCGCCTTGAGACCCTCGGCACGCGCCCGCAGTCCCTGCAGCGCCGATGCCATTCGCCGGGCGTCCTCCAGCATGGCGACACCCGCCTCCGTCAGACGCGGTTCCCGGGTTCCGCCGCGGGAAAACAGCTGCAGCTCCAGCTGTGATTCCAGATTGGCGATCGTATAGCTGATAACCGACTGAGACCGGTTGAGATGGCGCGCAGCCGCGGAAAAACTGCCGGTATCGGCAACGGCAAGGAAGACCTGGAGCTGATCGAGAGTCGGATTTGGCTGCATGATATATCTAATCCATAGATGGGTTTGATAGATATTTTCCCAGTTTTCTAAATGGATGTCGAGCACCAAATTACGGGCATCAATTCATTGTCCTTTTTGGAAGGTACCAAAACCATGTCGTCCATACTTCTCATTACCTCAAGCCCGCGCGGCGCGGCTTCCCACTCGACACAGGTCGCCACGGAGTTTGCGCGTAAGCTACAGCGGGCAACACCGGGCAGCATCATTGTCACACGCGACCTTGCCAGCCGCCCGCTGCCGCACATCAATGCCGACTACACGGCCGGCATTTACACCCCCGTGGAGGCACGCACCGCCGAACAGCAGCGGGTTGTCTCGGTTTCGGATCAGGCCGTCGACGAACTCTTTGCCGCCGACAGCATCGTCATCTCGACGGGATTCATCAATTTCAGCATTTCTTCAACGCTGAAATCATGGATCGACCATATCGCCCGCGCCGGCAAAACCTTCAGCTACGGTGAAGATGGTCCCAAAGGTCTTGTCACGGGCAAGAAGGTCTATCTGGTGATCGCATCCGGCGGAATTTACTCCGCTGGCCCGGCATCCGCATTGGATCACGCGACACCTTACCTCAAATCCGTGCTTGGCTTCCTCGGCATGACCGATGTCGAAGTCATTCGCATCGAAGGCGTTGGCATGGGACCGGAAGCCGAAGCCAAGGCAATCGCCACGGCTCAGGAACAGACCAGTCATCTGGCTCTGGCTGCCTGACGCAGCGGGCTCCCGGGAGGTGGATTCGCGTCCACCTCTTTGATCCATTTTGGCAGTGATGCTGATTTTAATCGAGGGACGCCCATATATACCCGTTGGGGGCTGTCTATTTTGCCTGCTTGTATTCGGCTTCGTCCAGGCGGCGGAGCTGGTCGAGCAGGCTCTCCGGCACGGTATCATCAACCTTGTAGATACCGGCGGCGCGTATAGCGGTCCGGTAGGACGACTGGGAAATTTGTCGTCGCATAATCCTGGATAGCTGTTTTTCGTTGGTCCGGTTGGCGCCGCCCATCGCATTACTCCAACTCTACTTCGTGGTCTTCAAGGTCCTGAACTAAACACCTTCCCAGCGAAGAAGGTTCCCCTTTTCTAGGATGACGCATGTTAAAACAATGTGTCGCTCCGCCGCATGGCCGAGTCAACGACCGAAAGTACGGCATCCCGCGCAGCGGCGCTGCGCAAACAGGACAGTCAGCGCCCTGAATTGCGGCTGGCAAGACCCTTTTCCCACGCCAGCGCCGTTTCGACGATCACATCAAGATTGTCAAAACCGGGTTCCCAGCCCAGGTCTTTTCGCGCCCGCGCACTATTGGCCACAACCGATGCGGCATCGCCCGCCCGCCGATCCGTCAGGCGCGCGTCAATCGGTCTCCCGTGAACGCGCTCGACGCTTTCAATCACGTCGCGCACCGAATATCCCCGGCCATAGCCGCAATTGGCGACAATGCTGCTGGCCCCAGTGCGAAGCCGGTCCAATGCCAGCCGAAGGGCGGCAACGAGGTCGCTGACGTGAATATAGTCACGCACGCAGGTGCCATCCGGCGTCGGAAAGTCGTGACCGTAAATTTCCATATAAGGCCGTTTTCCCAACGCCGTTTCACAGGCAACCTTGATCAGATGAGTCGCTCCGCGTGTCGACTGGCCGGAACGGCCCTTCGGATCGGCCCCGGCCACATTGAAATAGCGCAGCGCCGTATACCGGAAATCATGCGCCGCCGCCGTGTCGCGCAGCATCCATTCCGTCATCAGCTTGGAAACTCCATAGGGCGATTGCGGCAGCAGCGGTGTCTCTTCGGTAACGGGCTCCAGCCCCCCATCGCCGTACACAGCGGCCGTTGACGAAAAGATGAAGTTCTTCACGTTGGACTTGACGACCGCTTCAATCAAGGTGCGGGATTTCGAGGTGTTGTTTTCGTAGTAGGCCAGCGGATCCCGAACGGAATCGGGCACCACCACGGAACCGGCGAAATGGATGACCGCGTCGACATAATTGCGCTCGATCGTATCGCGCACGAGATGCTGGTCGGCAATGTCGCCAATGATGAGCTTGGCCTCCGCAGGGACCGCCCATTCAAACCCGGTGGAGAGGCGATCGATGACCACGACGGATTCACCGGAATCGAGCAATTCCCAGACCATGTGACTGCCGATATAGCCCGCACCCCCGGTTATGAGTACTGTCATCTGCCATCCCCCCTGAACCACGCCAACAGCTCTATTGCGGTATCTTGCCGCATTTTGGCGGGTCTCTCC
>Ga0126362_10000544_pt1 | contig 15267 bp, 20 predicted proteins | sample ANMtaG_FD_126269 | JGI IMG/M metagenome (GOLD analysis project Ga0126362, IMG submission 126269) | Continental margin sediment microbial communities from North Pacific Ocean - ANME2c_DSS_Sorted | ecosystem: Environmental > Aquatic > Marine > Continental margin > Sediment | place: Pacific Ocean... | reverse complement strand
CGAACTCGCGGAAAAAGGCACTGCTCTCGCCCGTGAAGTAGCGGACGAGATGGGACCAGGCCGCGACGGCATGGCCCGATTCGTACTCGGCTCGATGGGACCGGGAACCAAGCTCCCCAGCCTGGGACACGCACCGTACGCAGTCCTGCGTGACGCGTACACCGAAGCTGCGCTCGGCATGATCGACGGTGGCGCCGACGCCATCCTCGTCGAAACCTGCCAGGACCTGCTTCAGGTGAAAGCTGCAATCCTCGGCAGCCAGCGTGCGATGGAGCAACTCGGACTGCGGTTGCCGATCATCACGCACGTGACGGTCGAGACAACCGGAACGATGCTCCTGGGCAGTGAGATCGGTGCGGCGCTGACGGCACTCGAGGCCGAGGAAGTCGTCCAGGGTGAGGTCCGCGGCTTGCAACATGGTGCCCATCGCTCCGTCGCCGATGACAACGCGCTGTTTCAGCGCATCAAGCAGGGCAGAGTTAAATGGGGCAGACAAGCCGCCGACAGCGGGCTCCGAGGAATCAACGGTGTTCGGATCCTTGGTCTCGAAACGGTTCAATGCATTTACCTAACAGGACGATTGCCATCGACACGTAGAAGGACCGCGAACCGTGCCCGCGGACGATGCGGGGCACAGCTCGCGACTGGAGCATGGTCGATGACGAAGCGGAGTAAGAAATGACGGTCAGATCAGTGGCCGTGAAGACCGGGTCGATACTTCAGATTGCTTTAGCGACCGTCAGTAGTACGCACGAGGCCTCCAGCGCTTCGAGAGAATGTCGAGCATTCGGGACGATCAACAGATCGCCGGATGATCCCTCCCAAGCATTCTCGGCTGCGCACAGGCGTACCCGGCCGGTGAGGACATAGACGGTCGCTTCCCCAGGGTTCTCGTGCTCGTCGAGTTTTTGGCCCTCTGCCAGCGCGATGACGGTTTGCCGCAGGACGTGTTCATGGCCGCCGTACACGGTACGAGCGCTACGGCCGCTCTTCGAGTTTTCCGCCTTGTCGGCGAGTTGGCGAGCTAGCGCTGTCAATGACATCTTTTCCACGATGTTCGCTTTCTTTGCGTTTATGCGGTGCTGGCCAGGCATTTCAATCGTTCTCCACTGGTCCGGCCATGAGGAGGTTTCTCAGTTGGTTCATGGGCATCTCAAGGGGCGTTGAATCAGGGCTGATGTGGTGGGGGTGGGTGATCTCGTGTGGTGAGGAACCCCTTGGATCGCGACGTTCGATTTCGTCGAGGTAAGTCGCGCGGGTACGCGCGAGGTGCAGCGCGTCCGTCGTCGAGGGCGATGTCGAGGGACCGTTCTGCAGCGCGGGCAAGCTCATGCGCCAACATCGGCACAGGGCTTCGTCCGAGAGTTGGCTGCAGTCCGGCAACGGAAGAAGCGGCACATCGACGGTGCTGGTGCGTATCAGGGGACTTTTCGGCGAGCACAGGAGTGCCTGTGTGAACTCGACTCTGCCGCCAATGTAGCGATGCACCGGAGCCGAGGTGATGGCCATCAGCAGTATCAACGGTAAGGCAGCAGCGCCGGCGAGCGTGATCAATCCGATGACAGTGACCACCCCTGCCGCCCACGTAGCGCCGTCTCGTAGCGCAATCGGAAGGAGAGTTCGCGGTGGTGGGGTAGTACGACGTGTGATCGGTCGCAGCCAGGGTGAACCCCCTCCGATCAGCACTGCGGCAGTCACCGCCGATACCAGAATGTCGGTTTGGACGGTGATGGCTGCGGCGATCCCCCCTGAAGCGGCCAGGATGACCGCGGTAATCCACCAGATCATGCGATAGATGCTCATGGGGTGTAATCCGTTGTAGTGAGGAAGTTTCCGGCTGTTCATTTCTCGATGCGGTCCGCCGAAACGACGAATATGTTCGATCGCGCGAGCACATCAGCGGTCCCACAAAACATGGGGGAGGGGAATGTGACTGTGCGACAGGAACATTGATATGCGCCGTTTGTACGGTCCTATGTGTCATTGCTGCTCCAGTTGCGCGAGGCACGTATGCGCGGTGTCCCAGGGGGTGAGTGTGCTCTCGATCTGGCGTGCGCCAAGTCGTGTCAGAACTCCGCGTATCAGACCGAGGTGCAAGGAGCAGACAACGCCGGGGTTTTGTCGGGCGACGCTTTCGAACGGGCAGGCGTGCAATCGGATACGCGTTTCGACATTCGAGGGCTCGAGTTCCGGATCGAACCCCATCTCCGCGAACAGGGTGGTGAGGACGAGCGCCGTCTCTTCTGCGGATCGGCCGGCTCCGGAGGTTTCGCCGAGATCATCCAGCGCCCACTGTCGACCTGCTGCCTCGGCGAGGTTTTCCGGATCACCGGAGTGGCGCGCGAAGTGCGCCGCTAAAACGTGGGCTAACTTTTCGTATCCGGAGGTGATCCCGACTCCTGATCCGAGTGGATTCTGTGCCCGGTAGAGCTGGCGTGGACGTCCTCGGGCGACGTTGTGCTCGGTCTCCTTCGCGATCAGGCCGACTTCGATCAACGCGTTGAGGTGGAACCGAACTGTGGTCACATGCAGGTTGCACAGATCCGCCAGTTCGCTGGCGGCCATCGATTCCGCGCCGGCTCGTAAAGCGTCCAGCAGTTGGACTCGCCGCCGGGACGCAAGTACTGCATGGGTGCCGGCGCGCGCAGCACCGGTTCCCTTTCGTATCGCCATACTGTAAGACTTTAGAGGAAAGATTTCCTCGAAAATAGGCGGTGTCCTGAGAGGACGCTCATGACGTACGTGATCGCTGCACCATGTATCGACGTGTTGGACCGGGGGTGCGTCGAGGAATGCCCGGTGGACTGCATCTACGAAGGAGCGCGGTCGCTCTACATCCACCCGGACGAATGCATCGACTGCGGTGCGTGCGAACCGGTCTGCCCGGTCGAGGCCATCTCGTACGAATCCGACGTCCCCGCCCGCTGGGAAGATTTCATCGATGACAATGCCCGCTTCTTCCATCGGCGACTGCCCGGTGCGGCCGAGGTAGTGGGGTCGCCGGGCGGATCCGCGAAGCTTGGTCGCGTAGGCGTCGATACGGAGCTGGTAGGCGGGTATTCGCACTCGAATCGTCCGGATATCGGACCGCCATCTCCCGCGCAGTGAGGAACGGCAATGACTCCCATTGTGACAGAGCTCCTTCCTTCGCGGCCTTACCCGAAACGGCGGGGGCTCAAGGGCACGTTCCTCTATTCCGCTGCCACTACGACCGATCCCAAACAGCTGGGCGTGATGTATCTGGTCACCTCGTTCGCCTTCTTCATGTTGGGCGGATTGATGGCCCTGCTGATCCGGACCGAACTTGCCGTCCCCGGTCTTCAGTTTCTCTCGAACGAGCAGTACAACCAGCTCTTCACCATGCACGGCACGATCATGTTGCTGCTCTATGCCACTCCGATCGTCTTCGGCTTCGCGAACTACATACTTCCCCTGCAGATCGGCGCACCGGATGTGGCGTTCCCGCGACTGAACGCGCTCAGCTACTGGCTGTACCGCTTCGGTGCGCTCATCACCGTATCCGGATTCCTCACCCCCGGAGGAGCCGCCGACTTCGGATGGACGGGATATACCCCGCTGACCAGGGCACTGTCACGTTAGTCGAAAAGTATAGCGGCGCGGCTGGTTTGGGGCAGGACGCTACGGCACGCCGCCGGGACGTTCACTTTCAGGCGGCGGCATCGGTGGCGGTGACTTCCTGCCAGACCGTGAAGCGGTCGGCCATCTCGGTCCGCCATTCGGGCGCAGAGAGTCTGTGCCGGTTGGGCCGGAAATGCGGTGAGATGCCCGAGAAGGCGGACAGGAATCGTTGCGCGTGCCCGGTTGATGTGAAGCGTTTCATCGCACGTTCTCGCTGCCTGGTGGGTTGATGCGAGTTCTCGGCTCGATTGTTCAAATACTTCGACCTGCGATGCTCGACCGAGGCCAGCATCTCGCGGTGCGCCACCTGGTAGCTGGCGAGCTTGTCGGTGACGATCACTCGCGGCACATACTCCAGCCTTTTGAGCAGCTTGCGGAAGAACCGTTTGGCCGCCACCGCATTTCGGCGGGCCTGGACCAGCACGTCGAGCACGTTGCCGTCCTGGTCGACCGCCCGCCATAAGTAATGCAGTGTGCCGTTGATTTTGATGAAGACCTCATCGAGGTACCACTTGTCACCGGGCCGGGCCCGCCGTCGGCGCAGCTGGTTGGCGTAGGCCTGCCCGAACTTGGCGCACCACCGGCGGATCGTCTCGTAACTCACCACGACACCGCGTTCGAGCATCATCTCCTCCACCTCACGGAAGCTAAGCGGGAACCGGAAGTACAACCACACGCAGTGGTTGATGATCTCGACCGGGTAGCGGTGGCCCTTGTACGACAGTGAGGTGCTCACGCCACATTCTCCCAGTTTCCCGCGTTCAACAACGTGACAGTGCCGTAGACACGGCTACGAAAGCTGCGGCGACTTCACACGCATGTACTCACGCAGCTCGTCGTCTCCGGTACCCGGGCAGCATTGTCAGAGCCATCGGCGCCGCATGGTCCCCGTTACTTTGGTGCCCAAATGTAATCGAGCTTGACGCAGTCGACCAGCCTCGACAAGTCCGTGCCTGTGCCCTCTCCGAGAGCGTGAAGAGGGGTTGCCTCGGTCTCCGGATTGATCGATGACGGCGGATTGGTGAGCCGATGAGGAGTGAGCGGCAATCCCTCACGGAAAGTGGGCCAGAACTAGGGGTTGTTGTCAGCGATCGAGCAATACGCGGCGGCTCGCGGCGATGGGACTCTGCGCGGTGAGACCCCCGTCGAGTACCAGCGTTTGACCGCTCATGTATCGGGACTCGTCCGATGCGAGGTAGACCATCGCCCAGCCGATGTCCTCGGGATCACCGATCATATCGAGGGCGTTGTGTTGCCGGATTTCATCGATGACCTCTGCGGGGACGTTGTCGCGGAAGGACGGGTGTCATGACCGCACCCGGAGCAACAGCGTTGCAACGGATTCCTTGCTTACCGTACTGAGTGGCAATGTATTGGGTCAGGCGAATGACAGCCGCTTTCGCTGCGCCGTAGGCGCACTGGAGAGTATCCCCAGCGAGACCTCCGATCGAGGCGGTGTTGATGATCGAACCGCCGCCGGCGACGAGCGTATGTGGCAGCGCCAATTGTGAGGTGACTACCGTGCTTCGGGCATTCAACGCCATCGTCCGGTCCCACTCGTAGAGGTCGAGGCGCAACAGGTCGAGATCCTTACGCGGGTTGCTTCCGCCGACGTGGTTGCACAGAACATTGATACCGCCGAATTCGGTGGCAGCGCGGTCGATCATGGTGGCTACTGATTTTCGTCCATCACGTCGACCGCGATACCTACGGCGCGATCCCCGACCTCTGAGCGGGAGGTTTCGGCAGCAGTATTCGAGGTGGCGTCCCCGTCGAGGTCAGCGATCAGGACACTTGCGCCCTCTGTGACCATGAGCTCGGCGGCGGCGCGCCCGATCCCGCTCGCGGCTCCGGTGATGACGATTTTCTTGCCAGCAAGGCGATTCATGAGAGTTCCTCTCGCAGAAGTCGTACAGAATAAGGTGCTTGTTCTCACTGTGCCGCCCCGAGCCTCACAGTGCCGCCCGAAAGTATTACGGGCGGCACTGTGTCGGGGCCGGGTGCGCCGTGGAGTCTGTCAGTGGGAAGCGTGTGCGGGCGAAGTCGTCGGCGTGGGCTTACGCAGATGGGTGAGTACAAGAAGGACCACCGTCAACAGGAGCCATCCACCCAGGATCAACAGCCCGTGGCCGATCCCCGTGCTTCCGAAGTAGACGATCGAGCGTGCTGCGTCCATCGCTCCGGCGCCGATCCAGAAGTGACTGAGACCGGACCAGAATCCGGGGAGAAAGTCCGCTGGGAAGGCTGCGCCTGCGCTCGGGAAGTTGAGGAAGATCATCAACAGCATCACGATCATGATCGCCGTCTTACCGAACACGCGGTTGGCGAGAATACTGACCAATCCGACGGTGAACGTGTACGTGAAGATCACAGCCAACAGGCCGAGATTTTCGACGAAGGATGCTTCGTAGAACCCGACGAAGATGGCGGAGACAAAGTACGACACCATCACGCCGATGACCGCCATCACCGCGAGCACACCGAGTTTGACACGCAGCTCCATCGCCGGAGCAACCTGCGCGAGCACGGTAATTGTCAAGTAGCCGATGATTGTGCACACCACCAGCAGGTAGAACAGTGCAGAACCCGTCGGGTCGTCAGCCGCGAGAGGTGCATGATCGATGATATTCGCCTGCTGCCCCTGGGCAGCTGCCAGCGGCTGGGCCAATCCCTCGACAGCCTGAACCCGCATCGGCCCTTCGGCGGAGGCGATGTGGACGTTCATCGGCGTCCCCAGTTCGATCACGCCGGCGATCTCGCGGCCTTGCAGTCGCTCCAGTGCTGCTGCGGTGTCCGTTGTGGTCGCGAGGTCGAACTTGTCCCCGACGTTCGGCGCGAGCTGTTCGACCAAGGCCGACGTGGCGGACTGCGGCCCAGCGACCACGACCCCGACATGATGCGGCGTCGGGCTGTGGAACGCGCTGACATAGCAGAGCGTGAACATCACAGCGAAGAAGATGGGGAACACCATCGCCTCGATGACGGGCCGCCACAAAGTGCGGCCGGGCGCAGCGTGGGTCGCCGGAGCATTTGCATGCTCCAGGAGGTGAGTGGGCGCGATAGGTTCGCTGAGTATGGGGCAGCGGTGAACGAGCCGCCGCTACGGCGGGTTTTCGTCAGAACTTTACGAAACGTCGATTCCGGATCACCTGTGTTGCACGGAAAACGATTGCTGCGCCGGAGGTTACGTCGACCGCCCGAGTGCGTTTCCGGGAACCTCCTGTCCTACGGCGGTACGGGATGAAGCGATGAAACCGGCGGCGAGAAGGAGTGAAGGGTCGATTGGTAGGCGGCCGAACGAGGGGAGGGCATAAGGGGCTCCGTTCACCAGTACAAGGCATGAGCGCCAGGAACGCAAAACTAAAACCTGCCCTTCTGCCGGGCGTCATTGCCGACGTTGTGGGGCCGGGGCGATTGCAGCGAATGCGATCCAGGGGCGTCGAGATTGAGCGCTTCGACGAAGGAGCCTCCACAAGAACGGATCGGACACTCCCTGCGCTGAAACGATCGGGAGTGATTCTCGTGCGGTGTGGCCGAGATAACGAGACATGTGCTGGACGGGGAAACTTGACGTGTAACGCACATATGAGGTGAAACGATGTGCGCCGGCCTGCTGTTTCGCCCGTCCTCGCCCCACTTAGTCACAAAACTGAAAATTGTCTACCTTAACCGTGAGGAATATACTTTACGGTTTTTCCGCTATGGTGGGCGGAGTGAGGCCACATGGGCTGTATGCGAGATATGCCAGGTTTCGGGCGCGGACGGATGCGCGGTCGTTGGCTGTGCTCTTGAGCACGGGCGGAGCCCTTCCCCTGCCGGTGATCGCGCTGTTGTCTCCGGCGCTCCTTCGCGCGGGAGCGGGCCCGTACCTCGTCGGTATCTGGGCGAGTACGTTGGCGATCTTCCTTCTGACGCTGGCCGTAGGTCGGTTGTCGGATCGAATGTTTTCCGTCGTGGGTTTGATCGGGATGGTGGGTATCGCTGTATCCGCGTATCTGGTCACCGATCCGCTGGCGGCCCGGGGCATCGTCACTCTGCTCTCGGCGATACCTGCTATCGCGGCGATGGCGTCGAGTCGACGGGTCATCGTCGGGCATACGATCGTCGCGATTGCACTGGCCTGTGCGGTAGCGATTGTCGTGGCCCACGGATTCGCTGCTGCTCTGGTGAGCTGCACTGTGTCGGCGACGGTCATTTGGTTGCCGGTGTTCATGATCGGTGCCTTGCGCCGCTCTCTGGTGTTGACCCAAGCGCGGTACCGGGAGTTGGCTCATACCGATCCGTTGACGAATCTGCCTAATCGCCGAGGATTTCTCGATCGTATCGAGCGGTATCACCGCACCTCCACGGTCAGTTCCGCGCAGGTCGGTTTCCTGATGATCGATGTCGATCATTTCAAGCAGATCAATGATCTGTTCGGGCACAGCGCGGGGGATCAGACCCTCCGCAGTGTCGTTGCGGCCATCACGCGGACGGCGACTGCGCGAGTGCTGATCGCCAGGTCCGGCGGCGAAGAATTCGTCGCATTCTTCGCCGCCGCGGATGTGGACGACGTGATGACTCTCGCCGAACGGATCCGAGCGTCGGTCGCCGAGTCCTGCGACGTGACGGTCAGTATCGGGGCGATCTACTGCACCCTCGACGATCACGCTGGCTCCCCGGACATGTCGTTGGGGGAGTTGACTGATCTTCTGACCCATCGTGCCGATGCCCTCATGTACGCCGCTAAAGCAGAGGGACGAAATACGGTTCGGTACCAACACCTTCCGCCGTTGAGGGTGAACATGGTGCATGGGCAGCACAGTGATGTCAGCAGGCCCGCATTGTTCGAGATCACGACATCAGCGACCGACCCTGTTCACTAGCGAAATCACGGCGGCGCTGTGAACACGGGTCGTTTGCTCGTGCACTGTGTTTTTCGTCGTGATCGGGCACAGTGTCCGGTGCTCGGACCACATCAGTGGCCACACCGCAGGATCAGCGTCGGCACGCAGCGATCGACGATCCCACCACATCATGCGAGTGCGATAACGCGCATCGGGATACGCGGCCGCCGGTATCCGTACATCGACCCTGCCTCCGGAGGATTCCCACCTGCTCAGCACGTGGTCAGCGGCAGTGGCCAGCACGAAACGAGACTGCAGTCGCTCCATCGTCGGCAACGCCACCCTCGCCAGTGCAGCAGACAACTTCCCGGCGTATCGCGACCCGGGGGATACCCACGCCGATTTCATTTCCACCACCCCCTCGGGGATTCGGGCAGCGATTGTCTCTCGAACAGCGTCCAGGGCGCGGTTACCCGTCCATTCGACCATCGCATGGGACTGACTAGCGCAGACGTATGGTCCCTGTGCGCGTACCCCGCCCACGACCACCCCGTCGCCGTCGACGAGAGCGTAGAACAGTGAGGTCGAAACACCGTCTCGCACTGCCGGCACATCCAAGGCTGCTTGCGCTCCGTGACGCCTGTAGGACTCCCACGCACCGGACAAGTATTCGTCCCACAGATAGTCGTCCGTCGCGGGATACGAGAGGACCAATCGGACACCGTCGGTGCCGGGCACCTCGACAGCAGCATGACTCGCCTCGACGCTGCCGCGTGTGTATTCGGTGATCACTGTCATCACATTTCCCCTTTGTTGAAGAAGTCCGGACCTGCGCCGTTGGCAGCCGGAATACCGCGCGTACCACCCAGGCGGGTCCGCGCTCGCTGATTGTCCGCTGACATGCCGGCTCGAGCCTCCCGACACCCGCCGCTGCGTCGTCACCCCACCCTGGTGAGCAACACCTGGCGCAAGGAGTGCTTGGATGGAGGGGACGGACGAGTGATCAAGGCCCGCCGCGCAACTGAGAAGCGGAAGGGATCGTGATGCAGGACTTCTCCGGTACAGACCAAGCCTCGGCAATGAACGAGACAACGGAGCGGCGGGTGGAACTTTTCGACGAATCCGACCCGGCGCAGATGCAGCGGGTGAGCGCACTGCGCACCTCCGGAGCAAGGGTTCTCGACACACTGGCCGAGCAACGACAGTCGCTGCTCGATCTCCGCCCAGAGTCCGACGCCGACGAGATCGCCGAACCCTCGCACTGGATTTACTACCCGTGGCGCCATACCTTGGTCCGTCTGCTCGGCCCCAGCGGGTTTCGTCGTCTGCGGCTCGATCGCAACCGCAACAAGATCACCAGCGAGGAACAACGCGCACTCTCACGGCTGCGCATCGGGATCGTCGGACTCAGCGTCGGCAGCGCCATCGCCCATGCTCTTGCTCTCGAAGGCGTCGTCGGCTACCTCCGTCTGGCGGACTTCGACGACCTAGACCTGTCCAACCTTAACCGGCTTTCGGCCACAGTCCTCGATCTCGGCGTCAACAAGGCAACTCTGGCTCGACAACGCATCGCCGAACTGGACCCGTACCTGCCCGTCGACGCCTGGACCGAAGGTGTCGACGAAGCGAGCATCGACGACTTCCTCGCCGGACTGGACCTGGTGATCGAAGAGTGCGACTCCTTCGATGTGAAGGTCCTCGTTCGCGACCGGGCGAGGCAGCGGGGCATCCCGGTCATCATGGAAACCAGCGACCGCGGTCTCTTCGACGTCGAACGATTCGACCTCGAACCCGCCAGGCCACTCTTTCACGGGCTGGTCGGAGATCTCGACGCTGCCACCGTATCCGGGCTGAGCGTGCAAGAAAAAATTCCCTTCGGCTTACGCATCCTGCAGGGGGCCGAGATTTCGGCCCGCATGGCCGCCTCGGTCCTGGAAGTGGGCACCACCGTGGCCACCTGGCCTCAACTCGGCGGGGACGTTTTGCTGGGCGGGGCGTCTGTGGTCGCCGCGATCCGCCGGTTCGGTCTCGGTGAGGCTCTTCCCTCGGGGAGGGTGCGCATCGATATCGGTCAGCACCTCGATCAACTGACCGACCCACACATTCCCTCCGACTCGATCGCCTCACCGGCGACAAACGGTTCGCGTCCGATCGATCTGCGAGCACAGTACGACGCGCTCCCCGATACCGAAGCCGTCGCTTTCGCTGCCGCACGCGCTCCGTCGGGAGGTAACTCGCAACCGTGGATCATTCACACGGACGAGACTGCGCTGACTCTGCGTCTCGACGAAACCCGCTCGTCGAGTGTGGATATCGAGTACCGCGGAAGTTTCGTCGCGCTCGGTGCCGCACTGCACAACGCTCGCGTCGCCGCGGCACACCGACATATCCTCGGCGACACCGTCATCATCGGCGACGGTAAGGCGACCTCCGCGCGGATCAAGTTCACTGCCGGCACCGACATCTCGCTCACCGACCAACTACCCGGGATGCTCCATCGCAGCACACACCGCGCTCTGCCCGCTCCCGGCCTGCCGCCGTGCGATCCGACGGACCTCGCACACCTGGCGGCGCGTCTGTCCTCCCCGACCGTCGCAGTCCACCTGATCCAGGACGGGGAGACGATCACACGGTTGGCCGAGAACATCAGTGCCACCGACCGCATCCGATTCCTCACCGACACTCTGCATCGAGAGATGATCTCCGAGCTACGCTGGCCACATTCGCGCGACCTCGCCAGTGGTATCGAGGTTTCCAGCTTGGGTATCCCTACTTCAGAACTCGCCGCCCTCGAACTCCTCCGCCGCCCCGACGTGATGGAACAACTGAACAACTGGGATGCCGGGCAAGCGCTCCGAGCACAGACCCGCACCCGCCTGGCCTCCAGCGACGCCGTCGCCGTCATCACTCAGCAGGGAACCGCCGCCGCAGACTACATCCGCAGCGGAGCACGCGCCGAAGAGTTCTGGATACGCGCCCAATCGCTCGGCTACTCCTTACACCCCCTCACACCCGTGTCTCTCTACGCCACCGACGCCGACCACCTGCGCGCCCTCGCGCCGACCCGAGCCCGCGAACTCGCAGCACTGTCGGACGAGCTGACCGCGCTCACCGCACATCAGCCGGGTGAGCATGTAGCGCTCATTCTGCGCATCTTCCGCACGAGCAGTTCTGCCCCGCCGAGCCGACGCCGATCCCAGCGGGAACCGTAATTTTCGGATGACACTCAATGGCAGACCTCTGATTCGCACCGAAACCAGGGCAGTCGAGCGAGGGCAACCCGAGTTTGCCGTACGCGACTGCCTGGTGGGCATCGCACGTATACCGGGCAAGCGGACGCTGCAATCATCTCGAAGGAGGCCGCAAGCCTCGTGTCAGGGTTGAACCGTCGATGACGAAGTCAGAAGGACGGGAAACATGCTCGCTACAGTGCCGTGGCGCAAGCCCTGGCCCGTGAGAGCGGCGAACCACGGACCTGCGAGACCACGTTCATCGACCGCCTCTCCGCTCAGGCCGCTTACCGGCAGCGATGATCACCGCAACGGCAGCGGCACCGAGTGACGCGGCCGTGACGATGTGCTTGGTATTTCCCATAGCGTGCGTTGGGCCGCCGATCGGCATTTCCTTGCGTTTCGGGGTATCGACGTCAGTGCAGACACCATCCGATCCTTCGGCGTGGCCCTCGAAGTTGTGTGCCTGACGCAATTCTCGTCCACGTTCGAGTTCGGAATCGAGCTCTGCGCCGAACAGCAAGGCCAGGTTGGTGATCCACAGCCACAACAGGAACACGATCGCACCGGCGAGGGAGCCGTAGGTTTTGTTGTAACTACTGAAGTTCGCGACGTAGAAACCGAAGATTACCGATGCGAGAATCCACACCACGATGGCCAAGGCGGCACCGCCGCTGATCCATCGAAACTTGGGCTGCTGGATGTTCGGAGGCGCGTAGTACAAAATCGCAACAGCGAGAACGACGAACACCAGTACCACCGGCCAGCGAGCGATGTTCCATACCGTCAACGCGGTATCACCCGCCCCACTCGCATCTCCGATCGCTCGTGCGACAGGACCGCTGACTGCCAACATCACTGCCGCACAACCGATCAATGCCAATGCCGTCACAGTGACGAGCAGCATCGTCGGCCGAAGCTTCCACACCGGCCGGCCTTCTTCGACCTCATACATTCGGTTCAACGCTCGCCCAAACGCCACGAGATAGCCGGAAGCGGACCAGAGCGCGCCCGCGATGCCGGCGATGAGGGCGAATCCCGCGGCAGGAGCCTCCACGTGCTGCTGGACGGGTTCCTTCAAGGTTTCCACGGCAGAAGACGGACCGAGATCGCTCACGATCTGCAGAACCGCGTCGACGGTCGACTGCCCCTGCCCGAAGACGCCGAGGAGTGATACCACTGCCAAGACTGCCGGAAACAGCGACAGCACAGAGTAATACGTCAACGCGGCCGCGAGGTCGGTGCACTGATCGCGCGAGAACTGACGAGCGGTCGCGCGCAGGACGTAAATCCATGACCGCTTCGTCAGTTCGGTGGGGGACTGCGGTGGAGAACGGGGTTTTTCCGGATGCGGTGAAGAAGGAGTCGATGTCGCCTTTGGCGAGGGTGTGGGTGGGTTCGTAGAACTTGCACTGGATCGCGGTGTAGTCGCCGGTGTCGCGTTCGCGGGCGACGAGGTCGATACCGGTGTCGGGCTTTCCCCTACGACCGGGCCAGTCGATCCACCGCCACACCTTCTCGTACTGCTGCGACAGCATCGGGTCGAGCTCGAAGTACCGGACCATCAACTGCTCGAACTTGGTTCCCCGTTCGGAATTCGAGGGTGCTTTACGGAACGCCTCGATGACCTCGTGAACTGAACCCATGAACCCGACCAACCTTTCCGATACCGAACCGTGCCAGGTCATCCTCCCCTGACGCCGTGCGGGGCGCGGCACAGGTACTGGGTAGTCGTGTCGGCTCGGCGTCAACCGGAAATATCGGCCATGCCCAAGTCGCCGCTACGGTATCTCTGTGAGACTGAGCCGAATCGTGGTCAAAAACTTCCGCAATCTCGTCAACATCGACGTGCCACTGACCCGCCACACTGTGATCGTTGGCGAGAATCGGTCGGGCAAGAGCAACCTGTTGCACGCGATGCGCCTAGTTCTCGACAACACGATTTCCGGCGATCAGCGACGATTGCGGCCAGAGGACTTCTGGGAGGGCCTCGCAACCGCAGACGCAGATCCGACCAGCAGCGGCGAGTCAATTGAAGTGTCCTTGGAGGTGACAGATTTCGAGGACGAAGCTTCCGTCGTCGCAACCCTCGGCGACGCTCTCGTGACCGGAAAACCGTTGACCGCCAGGCTCACCTACCGGTGGGAGCCAGATCCGCTGGTTGATGAGGACGTCGTCTACCGTGCGCGACTCTACGGGGGAGCTGACGACCAGCACATCTCAGGCGATGTGCGTGATCGTCTGATCACTGTGTTCATGCATGCCCTCCGCGACGTCGAGAGCGACGTCAAGAGCTGGCGCCGATCTCCGCTTCGAGCGCTTCTCGATCGTCCGTGTCCTGGCCAACAACGGCCTGGTCGGATCGATGGGGCGTGTCGGAGCATGTGGTGACAATGCCTCGATGGAATCGTTTTTCTCGCTCCTGCAGAACAACGTCCTCGACACGAGACGGTGGGGTACCCAGCAAGAACTTCGGATCGCAATCGTCACGTGGATCGAACGCACCTACCACCGACGACGCCGACAACGCGCCCTCGGCAAGCTCACCCCCATCGAGTACGAGATGATCATGACACCAGCGAACATGCTGGCGGCCTAAACGAACGAGTCAACGGAACCTTCAGCAGCCCCGGGATGTGCCGGACACCGTGCTCATCGGCGGTGGCGACGTCGATGAGGCAGAAGATCCACAGGACGATGATCAGTCCGCCCAGATACGGCGTCGGTATTACCTCCCGGTGTTGACGGAGTCGCCAGATTGTGAAGATCTCATTGTAGACCGGGCGGTTTGTGTGAAAGAAGCACCGATCAGCGTGGTAGTCGAAATGTCCCGAGATCGCAGGTCGCCTTCGGACGGTTCGAGCAGCTTGCCGCCGTCACTATCGCGCCGGATCTGACCCGGTACGACGACTGCTTGTCGACAGTCGTCGACGTCCTACGCTCGATAAGTCTCGCCGGACGTGATACTCGGCCGCCACTGGTCACTCTGATCGCTTCGGCCACTGAGGGTCGATCATGGTTGCCTGCCGGCTAAGTCAATGCGTGACCCACCACTGGTATAGAGCGGCACGATCGTTTTCTGGAGACCCGACATATCCGTCCGCGACTTCATTGTCGCTGCTCTCACCACGATGGGTGCCAGTGACGGCTCACCTCTGTCGCTGCAGTCCAGGCTGAGCACGTCCAACACTTTGCCCATCGACTGCGCTGGATATCCGGTTCCTGAACGCTTTGCGAGCTCCCCGTACGTGATCTTCTTACCGCTTTTCGCGACGTCGATGAGGACGGAACGAGCGACATCAAGCGTCGTTGACAGCAATTCCGTGACGGTTACCTCGGCATTGCCCTTCCACGGAATGGTGATGGTCGATTGAGATTTCCACATCGGAGCTTCTACGGTCATTCGTCCTCATTCTCGTTTGCCGGGCAGCGTCGACTTGAGATTCGCTGCTAGTGCCGCGCGCCTAAAATTCTTTGACAGTGCGATTTGAGATACTTCAAGCATGCGGATTAAGCCCCTACTCTTGCGAGACGGCGACGATCTCGAGTTGGCCCGACGACTGCGGTCGAGG
>Ga0126362_10000533_pt1 | contig 15616 bp, 14 predicted proteins | sample ANMtaG_FD_126269 | JGI IMG/M metagenome (GOLD analysis project Ga0126362, IMG submission 126269) | Continental margin sediment microbial communities from North Pacific Ocean - ANME2c_DSS_Sorted | ecosystem: Environmental > Aquatic > Marine > Continental margin > Sediment | place: Pacific Ocean... | reverse complement strand
GGGAAGCTTCGTTATCGGATCCCATGGGGCCGCATTCGCCAACATGGTTTTTTCCCCGCCGGGCACCAGGGCGATCATATTTGAGAATAGCTGGAACCATACTTTTATGAAGGATGTCTTGATCGCCAATCTTATCGAAGCCAATACATTATTGTGCCAAGACGTCTTCGACGAAGCATATGAGGGCGCTGCCATCAGCCGTGGAGAATCTGCGGATGAGATCAGGCGATCGCGAGATATGATTGTCGATCTGAACAGTTTGCGGACCATGCTGTCCGAAGGTGTTTGATCCCGTGGTGTGGTGGTGCGGTTGACCACCATGCTGCGAGGCATGCGGCTCAGGGCCCAATGCTCGACGGCTGTGCCCGCACGGCGGAGGCGATCCGTCGCGCGATACAGCGACGTCGAGGGAGTGGGGGAGCGTTGGCCAAGCGCTCCGGCGTCAGCCCGACGACGATCCAGAAAAGGCGCGGACGGCAGCCGGCGGCCGATGCCGCCATGGGGCCGAAGGAACCTCGATCGACGGTCCTGACGCTCCCCGTGCCTCAAACCGCGATGCGGGCGGCCAGTGATCCTCTGACCCGGGAGATTTTTGCGACCGCGAACCGGCGGAGGGTGCAAGGGCGGCACTGGACGGGAGCGTGATAACGCAAGCAACGCGTCGAGGGAGGTCAGTCGGCGCCCCGCTGCGCTGATGAGCGGAGCGCGCGCCGGACTGAGTGCAGCGCTGCACGGGTCGGATAGATTTGAAAACCGCCGTCGACTATCCTGTGTAAGAACTTTCAATTTACTGTATCTTAAGGTATCAATACGATGCTCCGTTGGCCCTGCCCTGACCGGGCCAGCGCGGCTTGAGGCGAAGTCGATGATCCTCATCTTGGCAGCGGCGCTCATCTCCGGGTTCGGCAGCGTCGCCATCGTTGTCTGGACAAGTCCGCTCCTGGCCCTGGTGATCGGTCCGATCGTGGGCAGCGTGGCGTCCTTGCTCGCGGCCTTCTATCTGGCCTGGCGCCGGGGATCGCATCTGCAGAACGAGGCGAAGCTCAGCTTGCCGAGAGGCTCGATGGTTTCGGCCCTTCGTGACGTCGCACGGAAAGGACACGCATCGGCCGGGCCGTCATGAAGGCTGCCGATGACGCGATCCGGACTGATCGAGAGCGTATCCGGCTCGGCACCGATGGCTCAATGCGTGTGCCGGAGGGCCGTAATCTCTGAAAGGACATCATCGCACATCGCTTCGATGCACTCCAAGTCCTCGTCCTCGACGTCGAGGCCGCCGTTGCGGATGAAGCCGCCGATGGCCGCCAGCGTCAGCGTGTGGGCGAAGTTCGCGACCTCCTCGGTCTCTTCTCCGCCCAGCGCCAACCACATCTGCCGAACCGTTGTGACGGCTGCTGCCATGGCTGCGACACCGGCTTTGGACAGAGGCGGCGGCTCATCGATCTCAGGGTTCATCCGGCATCCCTTTTCGCCGTCTCTGGCCGCGAATAGGGCTGTCTAGCGCAATCGACGCCGCAGAACTTGCTATCGCTCAAGAAGGCGTGATGCGCCGCCAGAATGCCCGCGTCGCCGTATTCTGCGGCCCGACCCCAGCGGGGTCCGCCGACGCGCGCATGCGCTGGATCAGGCCGCATGACGGGGCGCGCGATGAGCTACCAGGTTCTGATGTCATCGCGCTCGGTTCGGGAATGGATCGGCGCCGGGGCCTCGACCCGGGGAGCCACGCAGGCCGCCCAGACGATCGCGGAAACGACCGTGAGCAAAGCGGTGACGATAGGAAAAGAGATCGATGCGGACATGGGACTTGGCGCAGCTCAGTTGAGTCTGTTCTAGGCTGCGGTGCGGACAGTGAAAACCAATCTCTGCGGAGATACGGTCGCGAATTTTACAATGTGTCTAAATCGCAACGCTCAAGATTTGCTATGATTCAAGTAAAAAACCGAACAAATTTAATGTAAAATTAGTTGAGTGTCTCCGATGCTGAACATCGCTGTCCGCTGGGCTGTATTGGCCGACATTCGGAGAGGTCAGTGCTTCACGATCTGCGGAACGCAATGCGCGGCCATCGGAGCAGGCGCTTGAAGGGCATCCGGCTTCCGTCGCCGGACCAGACCGAAGCGAGCGGGGACGACCCGCAGCAGGTCGAGGTGGCCATCACCATCATGCTCATTGCGGTCTGCGCGGTGATCGCGAGCGCGATGGTTTGAGCGCGCGGGGAGCGACAGATCCTGCGCGCTGCCTCCGGATGCCGGCTGATCCCTGCGATGCGGGCTGCGCTGGGCCCGCTATGGTCCATCCTCCGCCCCGTGCCCGCATGCCCTGTGCTCGGGCAGTGCGAGCGCGCCCCGCCGAGATGGACGCCGCTTCGGCGCGGGAGAGCGCGTCGAAGACAAGGACTTGAGAGCCGTTCCCGATTGCAATGCGATCGGGAACGGCTCTCGGGCACTCTCCGCCGAAGTGGATGCCGGTTCGGCGAAAGAGAGCGCGTCAAACCAGGGGGCGTAGAGCCGTTCCCCGATTGCAATGCGATCGGGAACGGCTCTCGGGCGCTCTCCGCCGAAGTGGATGCCGGTTTGGCGAAAGAGAGCGCGTCAAACCAGGGGCCTAGAGCCGTTCCCGATTGCAATGCGATCGGGAACGGCTCTAGGCATCGCGGAGGGTGACACGACATCCGGGAGGCGGTGGCATGGGTGTGGCGGCGGAGCCCGGCGGGGCCGGGCTGGAGCAGGTGGCGATCGAGGATGCCAGCCTCGGTGCCTTTTACCGCAGCATGAACCCGACCGAACGGCACACGTTCTGGGCCTGTGCCGCGGGCTGGGCGCTCGATGGCATGGACTTCATGATCTACCCGCTGGTGATCGGCACGATCATCAGCCTGTGGAAGGTCGATGCCGGTACGGCGGGGCTCGCAGCCACCGTCACGCTCCTCGCCTCGGCGCTCGGCGGCTGGCTCGCCGGCTACCTTGCCGACCGCATCGGCCGGGTGCTGACGCTGCAGATCACCATCCTCTGGTTCTCGTTCTTCTCCCTGGTCTGCGCCTTCGCGCAGAGCTTCGAGCAACTCCTCGTCGCGCGCGCGCTGCTCGGGCTCGGATTCGGCGGCGAGTGGGCGGCCGGTGCCGTGCTGATGGGCGAGACCATCCGGGCGCAGTATCGCGGCCGCGCGGTGGGCTCGGTCCAGTCCGGCTGGGCCATCGGCTGGGGCATGGCGGTGCTGGCCCAGGCCCTGCTGTTCTCCTGGCTGCCACCCGAGAGCGCGTGGCGCTGGATGTTCGCGGTCGGCGCGCTGCCCGCGCTCCTCGTGTTCTATCTCCGCCGCTACGTGAAGGAGCCGGAGGTCGCCGCCGAGACCCGGGCGCGGGCCGCGGCCACGGGCGACCGGCCGCGGATCTGGGAGATCTTCTCCGGGCCGGTGCTGCGCACGACCATCCTCGCCTCGCTGGCCGCGGCCGGCTGCCAGGGCGGCTACTACGCGATCACCACCTGGCTGCCGCGCTTCCTCACCACCGAGCGCGGCCTCTCGATCGTCTCCTCCACCGGCTATCTCGCCGCGCTCATCGTCGGCTCATTCGCCGGCTACCTCGTCGGCGCCTGGCTTGCGGACCGGCTCGGGCGGCGCCCGCTCTTCCTGATCTTCTCCCTCGGCGCCATCGCGGTCATCCTGGCCTATACCCAGCTGCCGCTCTCGAATGCGGTGCTGTGGGTGCTGGGCTTCCCGCTCGGCTTCTTCGCCTCCGGCTATTTCTCAGGGATGGGGGCGTTCCTGACCGAACTCTACCCGACGCGCCTGCGCGGCTCGGGGCAGGGCTTCTGCTACAATTTCGGGCGCGGCATCGGCGCCCTGTTCCCGGCGCTGGTCGGCTACCTGTCGGGGCAGGTCGGCCTCGCCTCCGCCATCGCGATCTTCGCGGCGGTCGCCTACGGCGTGTTCTTCCTGGCGGCCTTCGCCCTGCCGGAGACCCGCGGCCGCGTGCTCCACGCCGATTCCTGAGGAGACGGTTGATGACCGAGACGACGGCCGGAATCCGCGCCTGCCCGGCACCTGACCCGAACCCCGGCGGCCCGGCCCGCTACGCCGTCCCCGCAGGGGCGGTCGACACCCATGCCCACGTCATCGGGCTGCCGCCGGATTATCCCCTGGTCGCCGACCGCAGCTATACCCCGCCCGCCGCGCCGGCGGAGCGCTACCTCGCCATGCTCGACGCCACCGGCATGGCGAACGGCGTGCTGGTCCAGGTCAGCGTCCACGGCACGGACAACCGGCTGATGGTCGAGACCCTGCGGGCGAACCGGGCGCGCCTGCGCGGCGTCGCGGTGATTCCGCTGGGCCTGCCCGACCGGGACCTCGCCGATCTGAAGGAGGCGGGCGTCGTCGCCCTGCGGCTCAACGTGCTGTTCGGGGGCGGTGTCGGGTTCGAGGATCTCGAATCCTACGGTGCGCTCGCCCGCGAGATGGGCTGGCACCTGCAGTTCCTGGTCGATGCGCGCCAGTTGCCGCCGATGGCCCGGCGCCTCGCCCGGCTGCCGGTGCCCTTCGTCGTCGACCATATGGGCCACATGCCGACCGCGGCCGGCCTCGACGATCCGGGCTTCCGCACCCTGGTCGACCTCGTGCGCGACGGGGCCTGGGTGAAGCTGTCGGGCGCCTTCCGCACCTCGGTCGCGGGCGCGCCCTTCGCCGACACGATTCCCTTCGCCCGCGCGCTGAACGACGCCGCGCCGGAGCGCTGCCTCTGGGGCTCGGACTGGCCGCACGTGGCCGCCTGGGACGGGCCGCCCCCGGTCGGCGACCTTCTCGACCTCGTGGCCGACTGGATCCCGGACGAGGAGCGGCGGCGGCATTACTTCGTCGACAACCCGCGCCGCCTCTACGGCTTCCCCGGCTGACACGGCAAAGCCCGCCGCGGACGGGCCGGGCGGGCTCGATCGGATGGGGCCGGGGCGGCCGGTTCGCGGGCTCAGGCGCCTGTCGGGACCGCGCCGATGATGCCGGCGACCTGACCCTCGGTGCCGAGGCGGTCGGCGAGGGCGATGACGAGGGAGATCTGGGCGCCGGCGGCGAGAGCGACGAGGGCGGTGGCGGCGAGGAGGGTCATCGGAGGCGTCCTGCGGGCGGTGTGTGCATTGCGGTAGGCCTCATATCGCATCGCACCATGCTTTTTGGCATGCCATATTTCGCACTCCAATCATGTCTGCGCCGCATGGGCTGAACCTCGCGCCTGTGACGGCCCGGAGCGGCCCGCCTTCCACATGACCGGAACCTTTAAGCTTCTGAGCGAGACTGCCGCTGCGACCCCCTCGATCGGCGAGCGGCCTTGATCTCCCAGGATGCCCCTATCGGTCTGCCGAAGCCGGCCGCCGCGCGCAGGCGCCTCGGCTGGGTGGCGTTGCGCGAGCAACTGACGACCCTCGCGGTCCTGTGCGTGTTCGGCTGCTCGGCGATGCTGCTGACGCATATCGGCTACCGCTACGGCAGTACCGGCGGATCGCCGCTGGAGAAGTTCCACCCCTCGAGCCTGATCCTCACGGCCGCCTTCGGGATCCTCCTGTTCGAGCGCGGCTTCAGCCGCGGCGCGGCGGAGCTGCTCACACGCCACGCCCCGACGGCCATCTTCTTCGCCTGCATCCTCTACCACGCCCTGTACGTGGCGCTGATCGTGGGCCGCCCCGTCACCATGGTGGTCGACACCTTCCTGGCGCCCGGGATGCTCTTCCTGCTCCTGTGCCGCACGAGCCTTGCGGGCACGGTCCGGATCGCGGGGATCATCCACGGGATCATGGCGCTCAACGCGCTGATCGGCTTCTCGGAATCGGCCTTCAAGTGGCGGCTGATCCCCTATTACCTGAACGAGGGCGCCGTCACTTACGACTGGCGCTCCACCGCGCTCCTCGGCCACCCGCTCCAGAACGCCGCGATCACCGCGATCTACGCCTTCCTGCTGCTCGCCGGATCGCGCGGCGGCCTGCCGCGGAACCTCGTCCTGCCGGCCTTCGCCCTGCAATTCGCGGCGCTGCCGGCCTTCGGCGGCCGCACGGCGACGGTCCTGCTGCTGGTGCTCGGGCTCCTCTGGCTGCTGAAGGAGGGCGTGCTGATCGTGCTCGGCAAGCGCTTCCCGCTCGCGCGCCTGCTCTGGCTCTGCCTCGGGCTGCCGGTCCTGGCGCTCGCGCTCTGGTCCCTCTCCGATAGCGCCTACGTGACCGCCTTCCTCGACCGCTTCGTGGAGGACGAGGGCAGCGCCGAGACCCGCGTCATGATGCTGGGTCTGTTCTCGCATTTCTCGTGGTCGGACCTGTTCTTCGGCCCCGATGCGGCCCGGCTCGACACGATCGCCGCCAGCGCCGGCCTCGAATACGGCATCGAGAGCTTCATCATCGCGTTCCTGCTCCAGACCGGCATCTTCGCCGCGAGCCTGATCTTCATCGGGCTGGCCGCCTTCTCGCTCGATCTGGTTCGGATCCTGTCGCGGCCCGGCATCCTGGCGCTGGTGGTCTTCCTCGCGCTCAACGCCTCGACGACCGGGCTGTCGAGCAAGGGAACGACCTTCACCCTGTTCGTCGCGCTCGCCATGGCCCTCGACGGCGCGCAGCCCGGCACCTGGCTGAACCGCAGGCTCGCGGAGACCGGCTCGGCCTGACCCGGTCCCGAGCCCGGTCCCGCCGGCGGAGATCGTGTGCCGGAATGGGGCAGGCCGGCCCGGCACGGTGGTTGCGCCCGTCGCCCCGGCCGCAGCCGGCGGCCGCATGGGTGTTGCGAAGCGATGATGCGCCGTCCCGATCCGACGCGACGGGGCCTGCTCCTCGGAGCCGGTGCTCTCCTGGCCGCCGGCCGGGTGGGGGCGGCCGAGGCCGAGGACATCGCCGCCGTGCCCTCACTCGGCGCGCTGGCGGCGCGACGCGGCCTGCGCTTCGGCGCCGCGGTCGACCGCGCGGTGCTCGACGACCCGCTTGTGGCGGCCCTCTATCGCCACCAAACCCGCATCGTGACCATCGACACGGCCCTGAAATTCGCGGCGATCCGGCCCCGGCCCGAGGTCGCCGATTTCGCGGAGGCCGACGCCCTGGTGGAGTTCGCCCGGGGGGCGGGGCTCGCGGTGCGCGGGCACAATCTGATCTGGAACGAGGGCCAGCCCGATTGGGTCCGGCGGCTGTCCCGGCGCGAGGCCGCCTACTGGCTGGACCGCCACATTGCGGAGACGGTCGGCCGCTATGCCGGCCGCCTGCACTCCTGGGACGTGGTCAACGAGCCGCTCTGGCCGGATCACGGCCTGCCCGGGGGCCTGCGCGACGGCCCGTGGTCTGCGGGGCTCGGGCGCGATTACATCCGTCGCAGCTTCGTGGCCGCCCACAGGGCCGATCCGAAGGTGCCCCTCGTGCTGAACGAGGCCGGTCCCGAATGGAAGCAGGGTTTCGTGCCGGGCACGCGCTACCGGGCCGATTTCCTGCGCCTCGTGGACGAGCTGCAGCATGCGGGCGTGCGCCTCGATGCGGTCGGGCTCGAATGTCACTGGTTTCCCGGCTTCACCTTCGATCCCGACGCCTTCGCCGAGCTGGTGCAGCAGCTCGCCCGGCGCAAGCTCGACGTCTACCTCACCGAGATCGACGTGAACGACCGCGACTTCCCCGGCGGCATCCCTGAGCGGGACGCCCAGGTGGCGGCGCGCTACGCCGAGCTGATGCGCGCGGCCCTGCGCGAGCCGGCGATCCGGATCGTGCAGACCTGGGAGCTGACCGATGGCCAGACCTGGCTGCGCGACGTGCAGCGCGGCCCCCGCCGGCCGCGTCCGCTGCCCTTCGACGAATCCTGCCGGCCGAAGCCGGCCTACCACGCCATCGCCGCTGCCTTGGCGTGAGCCGGACGAGAGGAGGAATCCGATGCTGATCGGCCTGCAATATCTGCGCGGCGTCGCGGCCCTGATGATCGTGTATTTCCATGCGGTCGGTCCGGTGGAGCGCCTGACCGGCACGGCGCTGCCCGTCTCGTTCAGCGGCAGCGGCGTCGATCTGTTCTTCGTGCTCAGCGGCTGCGTGATGTGGCTGTCGACCCATGGCCGGGAGGTCGGTCCCGGGCCGTTCCTGCTCAACCGGCTGGTGCGGGTCGCGCCGCTGTACTGGATCCTGACCCTCGCCGTGGCCGGCCTCGCCTTCGCGGCGCCCGCGCTCCTGCGCTCGACCGCCTTCGATCCGGCCCACCTCGTCGCGTCCCTGCTCTTCCTGCCCTGGCCGAACCCCCGCTATCCGGGGCTCTTCCCGGTGATCATCCCCGGCTGGACCCTGAACTACGAGATGTTCTTCTACGCCGTCTTCGCGCTCATGCTGCCGTTCCGGCCGGCTTGGCGCGCCGCCGGCACCCTCGCCGGTCTCGGCGGCCTCGTCCTCGTCGGGCAGATGGTGCAGCCGGGCTCAGGGCTGGCCGCCTTCTACACCGACGCGATCGTGCTGGAATTCGGCCTCGGCGTCCTCGTCGGCGCCCTGTTCACGTCCCGGATCGCCGTTCCGCCGAGGGCGGCCCTGGCCGCGGCGGCGCTCGGCCTCGGCCTCCTGGCCGCCCTGGACGGCACCCTGCCGAAGCTCGTCGCGGCGAGCCTGCCCGCCGCCCTCGTCGTCGGCGGCCTCGCACTCTACGAGCGCGGCGCCGCCGTCCCGCGGCTCGCCCTGGCGCGGCATCTCGGCGATGCCTCCTACGCCCTGTACCTGTCGCATCCGCTGACGCTCGGCCTGCTGGCGGCCGTCGCCGCGAAGCTCGGCCCGGCGGCGTCCGCCCACTGGATCCCCGTCCTCGCCGCGCTGATGATCGGGTCGACGGTGGTCGGCAGCCTGGTCCACCGCCTGGTCGAGCGGCCGGCGACGGAGGCCGCGCGCCGGCTGGTCCGGCCGCGCGCGCAGCCCGCCCGCCGGGCCGCCGCCCCGGCGGCGTGACGCGGGCGGATCGCGGTCCGCGAGGCCCGTCGCCCGCTTGCGCTCGTCCGGGTGCCCTCCTATCACGGCCCGGCCGCTCGAGCCCGCCCCGACCGCGCTGCGATCGGGGCGGGCTGCACGCCATTGTTTCGAGGCGCTCTCCTCCGCCGAACCGGTATCCGCCGCGGCTGAGGAGCGCGCTCAAGGAGGGCCCCGGATGGATGCCGCCGACCTCGCCCCGCACGCCCATCAGGTGCTGACGGAGGCGACCCTTCCGGACCTGCCGAACCACTATCGCGGCAAGGTCCGGGACAATTACGACCTGCCCGACGGCCGGCGCATCCTCATCACCACGGACCGGATCAGCGCCTTCGACCGGGCGCTCGCTTCCATCCCCTTCAAGGGCGAGGTCCTGACCCGCACCGCCCGGTTCTGGTTCGAGCGCACGGGCGACATCTGCCCGAACCACGTCCTCGCCTATCCCGATCCCAACGTGGTGGTGGGGCGGCGCCTCGACATCCTGCCCGTGGAGATCGTGGTGCGCGGCTATCTCGCGGGCACGACCTCGACCTCGATCCTCACCCGCTACAGGGCGGGCGAGCGGACCATGTACGGCCACAGCTTCCCCGAGGGGATGCGGCCGAACGAGCGCCTGCCGCAGGCGATCATCACGCCCACCACCAAGGCCTTCGACGGCGGCCATGACGAGCCGCTGACCGAGGCGGAGATCCTGGGGAAGGGCCTGCTGACGGAGGCGCAATGGGACGCGGTCTCGCGGGCCGCGCTCGCCCTGTTCGCGCGCGGCCAGGAGATCGCGGCCGCCCGCGGCCTGATCCTCGCCGACACCAAGTACGAGTTCGGCCTGGACGCCGATGGCGCCATCGTGCTCGCCGACGAGATCCACACGCCGGATTCGAGCCGCTACTGGTTCGCCGGGAGCTACCCCGAGCGCTTCGCGGCCGGGGCGAGCCCGGAGAGCTTCGACAAGGATTTCGTGCGCAACTGGGTCGTGGCCCGCTGCGATCCCTACACGGACCCGATCCCCGAGATCCCGGCCGAGGTCGTGCTGGAGACGGCGGCCGTCTACATCCGGGCCTTCGAGACGATCACGGGCGAGCGCTTCGCGCTGCCCGACCCCGCCGAGGTGCCGCTGGAGCGCATCCGGCGCAACCTCGCGGCCTATCTCTAGGGTCAAACCTCACGCCGCCTGGCCGCGTGAGGGGCGGTCGAGGATGGCGACCGGGCTTCGATGCCGAGCCAGGACGCGGACGGTCCTTCATCGACCCATCTCGATCGCACGAGTTACTGTCCACGGTGCCCGGAAGCGGGCCTCAAGTCTGCGTCTTGCGGCTCGCCGGAGCTGGCCGAGAGTGACAGCCCTGCGCCGTGGCGGATGCGGTCAGACCTGCGAGGAGCCGCCCAGGAGATCACTGAGCAGCGATAGCGCCCCAAAGCCGGCCCCGGCGGCGCAGACGAGGGGCCAACCGCCCTGCGCCCAGGCATAGCCCGCGACCCCCGAGCCGGCCGCACCGCCGAGAAAGAAGATACCGACGAACAGCGCGTTGACTCGGCCACGCGCCTCAGGAGCCAGCAAGTTGACGGCGCGGCGCCCCAACGTCTGGTCGCCGACCACACCGACATCGACGACGATTGCGGAGAGCACGAGCAGCGCCAAGGCCGGTGTCATGCTGCCGCTCGTGCGATCGGCGAGCCAAGCGAGGCCGAAGGCGAGGATCGTGACACAGTGGGCGGCGACGAGGAGCGGGCGGCTCCAGCCGCGGTCGCCTGCCCGGCCTGCGAAGGGCGCCACCACCGCGCCGCTCGCGCCGGCGAGAGCGAACAGGGCGATGTGGCGTTGGTCGAAGCCGAATGGTGCCGCCGAAAGACGCAAAGCCACCGCCGTCCAGAAGACGCTGAAAGCGGCCATCCCGAAGGCCGCAGTCAGTGCGCGGCGCCGGAGCATGGGCTCGCGGCGCAGCAGTATGACGAGCGATGCGATCAGCGCTGGATAGCGCGTGCGCGCTTCCGGCCGGCGCATCGGCAGGCGCAGTCGCATCAGCAGGATCAGCGCGGCCATGCTCGCCCCAGAGAGCAGGTAGAAGGCGCGCCAACCGAGGAGATCGGCGACGAGGCTCGCGAGGGGGCGCGAGAGCAGGATGCCGACCATCAATCCGCTCATCACATCGCCGACCACGCGGCCACGCTCCGACGCCCTCGCCATCGCTGCAGCCATCGGCACGAGCACTTGGATCGCCGAGCAGGCCGCGCCGAGGACGAAGAGCAGGACGAGGAAGGGTACGGCCGACCGCGTCGCCGCCGCAGCGAATGCGGCGAGCACCGCAGCCCCGAGCAGGGCGACCGTCAAGCGCCGGTTCTCGACGAGGTCGGAAAGCGGGACGAGGAAGAACAGGCCGGCCGCGTAGCCGAGCAGGCTTGCCGTACCGACGAGCCCGGCTTGGGCCGGCAGCATCCCAAGATCCGAAGCGATCGGGCCGACCAGCGTCTGCGGCGCCGTCAGGTTGACGATGATGACCCCGACCGACAGGGCCAGGAACCACACCGTTCCGCGCGCGATCCCCTGTTCCGCCGAGGTCGCGGGCACCGCTTCGGCGGCAACGAAGCTCGCCATGTCTGGACGTGACGCCAACGCTTCCTCCATCCCCGTCATAGGCGGGATGTGCCGCGTCCCGTTTCATGATACAAATCAATGATTGTTAATCGAAACATGCGGGAATCGCATGAACACGCGCGATCTCGAAGCTTTCCTCGCCGTGGTCGAGACCGGCTCGATCATGGCGGCCGCTGCCCGGCTCAACCTGACCCAGCCCGGCGTGACGCGGCGTGTGCAGAGCCTGGAGGAGCAGCTCGGCACCGCATTGTTCGAGCGGCCGGCAAAGCCGCTGCGGCCGACGCTCGCCGGCCGCGAGGCCTACGAGCACGGCCGCCGGGTGATCCAATCGATCGAAGACCTGCGCAGCCATGCGGCGCCGAACGGGGCGATCCGTGGCGAGCTTCGCATCGGCGTCAGCCTCGACCTGTCGGAGGCGGCGCTGGCCGGACCCATCGATGCTCTGCGCGAGACGTTCCCGGACCTGTCGGTGCGGATCACGACCGGGTGGTCGCCCGGCCTGTCGGAGGAGGTGCTGCGCAACCAGATCGACGCGGCGGCGCTGAGCCTGCCGGACGGCACGCGCCCGCCCGAGGAACTGACCACGGAGGCGATCGCCGAACAGCCGGTGCTGGTCGTCGGCGCGCGCGACCTCGACCTATCGGAGACCGTAACGCTTCGCGACCTTGCCCGTTATGCCTGGATCGTCGGGCAGACGGGCTGCGGCTTCCGCACGACCTTGCGCCGCCGGTTCGAGGCGGAGGGCCTGAGCTTCGTCGTGGGCGTCGAAGCGCCGAGCACGGATCTGCGGCTGTCGCTCGCTGCGCGCGGCATCGGCCTGACCCTGATTACTCCGGCACGCCTGCTCCGCAGCTCCTTGTGCGGACGGGTCCGTGCAATTGACCTGGCGGACTTCGCTCCCGTGATCCGCTCTTGGCTGGTGCATCGGCCGAACCCCGGACGCCTGCGCCGGCCGATCACGCTGTTTCGCGACGCGCTGACGCGCGAGGTCCGAGGGGAGAGCGCAGTGTCCGGGGATCAAGGGCCGGTATCCGCTCAGGTTGAGCAGGAGAGCGCGGGCTGAGAGAGCGAAGCAGGCACTCGACGTCGGCGAGACGGAAGCCCTCCTGCTTGCTCGCGCCTCCCGAAAACGGACCGGCAGAAAACCACCCAACCCGGTCGTAGGGGCTGCTCGGCCAAGGCCCTGGATGCGGACCGTCCAGGGCCTGCTGTGGGTTCCAGGCAGCCTCTCGCAGGGTCGAGCGCGTTGCGTCTTGGCCCTGGGACGCTCCTGATCCGAAGGGGAGGCCGGTTCGGCGAAAGACAAGACGTCACGACACCGATCGGGCGCGGCGGCTCCGGGATCGGTGGGCAAGCCCCTCGCCCTGAATGCCGGGGCGGGCTATCTGCCCGCCCATGCCCGATACCGCCAGCCTCGCGCCCGAGGACATCGCCCATATCATCCAGGTCGCCCTGGCGCCCGCCTTCCTGCTGACCGCGCTCGCCACCCTCCTCAACGTGTTCTCGACGCGGCTCGGGCGGGTGGCCGACAAGGTCGATTCGGCCTCGGCCCGCCTGATCGGGGCCGACCCGGCAGAGGCGGGGCGGCTCTCGCGGCAATTGTCCTACCTGCGGCGGCGCTCCTTCGTGCTCGACGTGGCGGTGGTGCTCGCTTGCGCCGGCGCCGGGATGACCGGAGCGGCCGTGCTCACGCTGTTCGTGGGCGCGCTGCGGGACGCCGCCACGGCCTCCGTGCTGTTCGGCTGCTTCGGCGTGGCCCTGGTCTGCACGGTGGCTGCGATCGCCGCCTTCCTCGTCGAGATCCTGATGGCGGGCCGCGGCATCCGCGACGAGGTCGACCGCCAGAAGGATGAGGCGACCGACCGTGGGGCGCGGCCGGCGTGAGGGGCCGGGCGCGGACGATCCCGTCCGGAGCGGCGACCGTGCCGTCAATCCGCCCCGTTCTCGTCCCGGTTCCGCCCGAGGGCTATACCATCGGCCGGGGCCGTCGCTGAGCGGGTTGCCGTCGCCGCGGGATGCCTTCGGGATCCCGTGTCGGACCGGCCCCGGCTGATCCCTTCGGGATGGCGGATCTGGGCTTCGCTCAAGCGCCGCGTGGGCTTCCGGTACGGGCTCCGCTTCGATCGAGCGGCGCCCGTCTCGTGGACGAGGAGCGGGCAGGTGTCGAGGATGGGTGGTCCGGCTGGATCCGTGCAGCGCGCCGCCGCGCGCATGAGCGGTGGCCTCGGCTTCCTGGCGGGCGGGGGCGAAGCCGCCCGCATGATCCGTGAGCGCGACTGGTCCGGCCATCCGCTCGGGGCGCCGCAGGACTGGCCGGAGGCCCTGCGCGTCGCGCTCGGCCTCGTCCTGAACTCGCCCGAGTCGATGATCCTCGCCTGGGGCCCGGAGCTGCACTTCTTCTTCAACGACACCTATGTCCCGCTGCTCGGCCCGCGTCTCGCCTGGGCCATGGGCGAGCGCTTCGACCGGGTCTGGGCCGATGCCTGGGACCAGGCCAAGCCGATCATCGACGACGCCATGGCCGGGCGCAGCCGCCGCTTCCAGGACCTGCCCTGGACGCTCGGCACCGACCGCGGCGCCGCCGAGACCTGGTGGAGCTTCTCCTATTCGCGCGTGCTCGACGCGGACGGCCTCGTCGCGGGCCTGTTCATCCTGACGAGCGAGACCACCGAGCGGGTGCTCGCCGAGCGCCGCCGGCAGGAGGCGGAGGACGCGCTCCGGGCCGAGCGCGACCGGGCGCAGGGCGTGCTCGACAAGATGGACGAGGCCTTCGCGCTCCTCGACCGGGACCTGTGCATCCTCGACCTGAATGCCAGCGCCGAGCGGATGGAGCGCCGGCCGCGCGCCGCGATCGTCGGACGCTCGCATCGCGACCTCTATCCCGACGCCGATCCGCTGCTGGAGCAGACCTTGACCCGCGCCCTGCGCGCGGGCGTGCCGGCCGCGCTGGAGCACCGCTTCACCTGGCCGGACGGGCGCGTGAGCTGGATCGAGATGCGTGCCTATCCGGTCCAGGACGGGCTCGCCGTGTTCTACCGGGACGTGACCGCCCGGCGGGAGGACCAGGAGCGCCTGCGCCGGAGCGAGGCCTTCCTCTCGGCAACGCTGGAGGCCCTCCCGGTCGGCGTGATCATGGCCGATGCGGACGGCCGGATCCTGCGCGACAACGCGGCCAATCGCGAGCTCTGGGGCGTGCCGCCGGAGACCACGACCTGGGAGGGCTACGGCGACTGGGCCGGGTACTGGCCGGAAACCGGCGAGCGCCTGCGCGCCGAGGAGTGGGGGATGGCCCGGGCGCTGCTGCGCGGCGAGACCGTGCGTGGCGAGCTCGTGGAGATCGAGCGCTTCGATGGCGGCGGCCGGCGGCTCTTCCTCAACAACGCCGCGCCGATCCGCGGCGCCGACGGGGCGATTCTCGGCGGCGTGGTGGCCGAACTCGACGTGACCGACCGGATCGCGGTCGAGCGGCGGCTGCGGGCGAGCGAGGCGCTCGCCCGCGAGAACGTGGAGCGCGTCCAGCTCGCGCTCACCGCGGGCGCCATCATCGGCACCTGGATCTGGGATCTGCCCACCGACCGCTTCACCGTGGACGAGGCCTTCGCCCGCAATTTCGGCCTCGATCCGGACCTGGGCCGCGACGGCCTGAGCCTGGAACAGGTGATCGGGACGGTCCATCCGGACGACAAGCAGGCCCTGGTCGCGGCGATCGGGGAGGCGGTCCGGCGCGGAGGTCCCTACGCGCACCAGTATCGGGTGCGGCGCGCCGACGGAAACTACTACTGGTTGGAGGCGAATGGCCGCGTCGAGCACGGGCCGGACGGGACGCCGCAGCGCTTTCCCGGCGTCCTCATCGATGTCGAGGAGCGCCGTGCCGTCGAGGCCGAGCGCGACCGCGCCAACGCGCAGCTGCGCGCGCTCACCGACACGCTGGAGAGCCGCGTCGCCGAGCGCACGGCCGAGCTGATGCTCGCCGAGGAGGCGCTTCGGCAGGCCCAGAAGATGGAGGCGGTGGGCCAGCTGACGGGGGGTCTGGCGCACGACTTCAACAACCTGCTCACCGGCATCACCGGCTCGCTGGAATTGATGAGCGCG
>Ga0126362_10000528_pt1 | contig 15854 bp, 14 predicted proteins | sample ANMtaG_FD_126269 | JGI IMG/M metagenome (GOLD analysis project Ga0126362, IMG submission 126269) | Continental margin sediment microbial communities from North Pacific Ocean - ANME2c_DSS_Sorted | ecosystem: Environmental > Aquatic > Marine > Continental margin > Sediment | place: Pacific Ocean... | reverse complement strand
GGGCGTCGCCCAGGCCAAGGAACTGACGGTGACGGGCGTGAAGGAGCGCGCGAACCTGGCTGCGCAGTACAACAGCCTGCTCACCCAGATCGACCAGCTCGCCAAGGACTCGAGCTACAACGGCGTCAACCTGATCTCGAACAGCGCCACGACCAACAAGCTGCACATCTCCTTCAACGAGAAGGACACCTCCAACCTCGACGTGCAGGGCGTGGACGCGACCTCGAAGGGCCTTGGTCTGAGCTCGGTCAACAACACCTCGGGCAACAACGCCAATGTCGGCAACTTCCTGCTCGACACCGACATCAAGTCGACGGCGACGACGCTGACCTCGGCGGCCTCGACGCTGCGCTCGAACGCCTCGACCTTCGGCTCGAACCTGTCGACGGTGCAGAACCGGCAGGACTTCACCAAGCAGCTTCAGAACGTGCTCGATACCGGTGCCTCGAAGCTGACCGATGCGGACCTGAACGAGGAGGCGGCGAACTCGCAGGCCCTGTCGACCCGCCAGTCGCTCAGCATCTCGGCGCTGTCGCTGGCCAACCAGGCCCAGCAGAGCATCCTGCAGCTCCTGCGCTGAGCCCAGCCGCCCCGGTTCGCCGGGGCGCTTCCAGACGCGCTTCCAGGGGCGCTGCTCACGAAAACGGCCGGGCTCGTCGCCCGGCCGTTTTTTCGCGTTCGGGGCCCGCCCCGGCGCTTCGCGCGGACGATGCCGGCAAGGTTCTGGAAAGCTTAACCGAATGGCAACCAAACGGTGGTTTCTTAACCCTAACGCCGTCTTCCAACCGAGGGTCCCGTCATGGCATCCGAAGTCACGCTGTCCGCCGCGACGCGCCAGAACCTGCTCTCGTTGCAGGATACATCCGCGCTGACCGCGACCACCCAGAACCGCCTCTCCACCGGCAAGAAGGTCTCCTCGGCCCTCGACAACCCGGTCAACTTCTTCACCGCCCAGTCCCTGTCGAACCGCTCCTCGGATCTCGGCACCCTGCTCGACAACATCTCGAACGGCGTCCAGACCATCCAGGCGGCCAACCAGGGCCTGACCTCGATCCAGAAGCTGATCGACTCGGCCAAGTCCACCGCCAACCAGGCGCTGGCCACCCAGCTCAACACCTCGGGCACGGCCTCGAACTCCTATTCGGCCCCGTCCGCCTCCGGCGGCACCACGATCAACCTGTTCGCCAACGGCACTGCCTTCTCGGCCACCATCGCCCAGAGCGCCAGCATCGATCAGGCGCTGATCGCGCTCAACTCGGCCGCCGTCTCCGCGGGCGTGGGCAACATCTTCTCGAAGGACACCGCCGGCACGAAACTCGTGATCAGCGCCAATGCCGACATCGAGTTCGGCGACACGACCAGCCAGACGGCTCTGGGCTTCACGGCCGGCTCGGGCAGCTCGGCCGTCTACGGCACCTCGGGCGCCCCGGTCACGGGCGTCCCGCAGGCCAAGGAGCTGACGGTGACGGGCGTGAAGGAGCGCGCGAGCCTCGCCGCCCAGTACAACAACCTGCTCACCCAGATCGACCAGCTCGCGCGCGATGCCAGCTACAACGGCGTCAACCTGCTCTCCAGCAGCGCCACGACCAACAAGCTGCACATCTCCTTCAACGAGAAGGACACCTCCAACCTCGACGTGCAGGGCGTGGACGCGACCTCGCTCGGACTCGGCTTGAGCGCGGTCACCAACACCTCGGGCAACAACGCCAATGTCGGCAACTTCCTGCTCGACAAGGACATCAAGACCACCTCCAGCTCGCTCACCGTCGCCGCCTCGACGCTGCGCTCGAACGCCTCGACCTTCGGCTCGAACCTGTCGGTGGTGCAGAACCGGCAGGACTTCACCAAGCATCTCCAGAACGTGCTCGATACGGGCGCGTCCAAGCTGACCGACGCGGATCTGAACGAGGAAGCGGCCAATTCCCAGGCGCTGTCGACCCGGCAATCCCTTGGAATCTCGGCCCTCTCATTGGCCAACCAGGCCCAGCAGAGCATCCTCCAGCTCCTCCGCTAACCCCCGCCGAGTCACGACGGATACGCATTCCAGGCGGCGGGGCTCAGGCTACCGCCGCCTTCGGCATATCGGCGCCCCGTGGCCGAGGGCGCGGCGACGAGAGGCACTTGCATGGTCCGCAGCGGCAGGAATCAGACTCCGTCAGCTACGCCCGTCCAGCTTCCTTTGGAGGAGCGGATCCTGCGCAAGGCGGCAGCGCATCAGGAAGCGGGCCGCCTGCGCGACGCCGTGCAGCAGCTGAAGCGCGTGCTGGAGCGCAATGCCGCGCATGCCGAGGCCAATTACAAGCTCGGCGTGATCTGGGCGCAGGGTGGATTCGGAAACGATGCCATCGCCCACTTCACGACAGCCCTAAAGAGCAATCCGGCGGAGCCTCGCTACTGGCTGTCGCTTGCTACCACGCTTCTGGGCCTCGGACGCGTTCCGGATGCCCGGGCTATCTTGGAACGCTTCAAGCGCGAAGCTTTCTCCGACCCCCTCACCTTGGCGACCCAGACGGCGTTGGTCGGCAACCTGTTCGAGCAGGCGAACGGTTTGTTCGCCGAGCGCAAGTTCTCGGAGGCCGAGGCTCTCATCGACATTATCGTGCTGCTCGATGAGAATCATTCAGAGGCAATCCATTTCGCAGGCCTGATTGCAGCGGCAACAGATCGCCCCGAGCTCGCCTACGACTTGATGAGCATTTCGATCTACAAGGATGGCAACACGGGGCGCTTTTTCATCAATCTGTCGAACATCTTCACCAACCGGCGGGAATTTGTGCCTGCGATCGAGTGCCTCCAGAAGGCGATCGAACTCGGCGAGGACAACTTCCTAGCGCATAACAATCTCGGTCTAGTCCTGCACAAGGCCCAGCGCTTCGAAGAGGCGATCCGGCATCTGGAAACCTCCATCGCGCTCAATCCCGCGAATGCGCTCGGCCACAACAACCTCGGCATCGTCTATCATGACATGGGCCGGATCGATGAAGCCATTGCCTGTTACGGAGATGCACTCGCGATCGACCCGACTCTCGTGAGCAGCCACAGCAACCGCCTATTCAGCCGGCTCTACGCGAACGACTACAACCCTGTCGAGTACATCACAGACGCGCGCGCCTTCGGCTCCACTTTCGCCGACCCGCTGTTGCGCAATCGCCCCTTCGTGAATGATCGCGACCCTGACCGGCGCCTGCGCATCGGTATTGTCTCAGGCGACTTCTATGAGCACGCGGTCAATTACTTCTTCGAGCCGGCACTGCGAAACTTCGACAGGACACAGCTCGAACTCTTCGCTTACTCGAACACGCCGACCGAGGATGCAGCAACGGCACGCCTGAAGGATCACTTCGATGTTTGGCGCTCCATCCGCTGCCTCGATGACGATCAGGCGGCCGACCTGATCGAGGCCGATGCGATCGACATCCTCATCGACCTATCCGGCCACACGGCGGGCAATCGCCTGCTCGTCTTCGCCCGCAAGCCCGCTCCGATCCAGGCGACCTGGATCGGCTACGTGGCGTCCACCGGCATGAAGGCCATCGACTACCGCTTCACGGAGGGTTTCTCGGAGCCGGATGGCGTTGGCGACGATCTGTATGTCGAAACCTTGTGGCGCCTGCCGCGCGTCAGCGCCTGCTATCAGGCCAATCCCCGGACGCCGGATGTCGCAGAGCGGGCTCCGTGTCTTGATAACGGCCACATCACCTTCGGCTGTTTCAACCGCTTCACCAAGGTCAGCGACCGCACGCTGCGGGCCTGGGCCGAGATCTTGCGCCAAATTCCCGACGCCCGACTCCTTCTCGAAGTGGCGAGTGTCGATTCGGACGTCATCCGGGCGCAGGTTGAGAAGCGGCTGAGCGACAATGGCTTGCCGCTCGACCGAGTGATGATCGAGCCACGCCTTCCGCGCAATCGCTTCGTCCTCAACAATCGCGTGGACGTCGCGCTCGACCCGTTCCCGTATAATGGCGGTACGACGAGCCTCGACACACTCTACATGGGTGTCCCATTCATCGCGCTGGAAGGAGACAGCTTCTCCTCACGCATGGGGCATTCCATCCTGAACAATGTCGGGCTGCCCGAACTCAGCGTCCGCACAGTTGAGGAGTATATCGCGCTCGCCGTACGCATGGCCGAGGATCGCGACTGGCTGCTCGCGCTACGGCATGATCTTCGCGGACGGATGATCCGCAGCCCGCATATGGACCACCGCCTGCTGGCGGAGGACATGGCGCAAGCGTTCCGCGCCATGTGGCATCGCTGGCTCGCCGGGTAGACGCCCTTTCAAAGAAGCCGACCCGTCCAGTCCATAAGTGCGATCAGGCCGTACGGTCGACAGGTTGGCCGCGGGCTTCGACCGTGGCCGACGTCGCTGCACGGGCAGCGGCCGCCTCGGCGTAGGTGCGCGCCTCAATCGCCTGCGGGCTCGGAAGTTGCACCATCACAGTGCCGGTTCCGGGATCGATGACCTGGAACACGATCTGATGTGAGTCGGGCTCCTTGATGTAACGCCCGCGATACTCCGCCTGTGCTTGCCGATCGGAATCTGCCGGATCGTTGCGGCCGATATCGACCGTGACCGCTGGATCAAGACGAGCCTGCGCCCGGTCGCCCGCGTTCACATTCGGGCGCGGGCTCTGCGCTTGCTGCGCGGCCTCGACGGGGGAGGGCGCCCCCGCCGGACGGTCGACCGGGCGAATCCCGGCGATCTCACTCATCGCTGATCTCCCGCGCATGAGGTCTGCGGGGATCAAAGGCCGGAAGTCTTACCCAGGCCTTAAAGCGACACCGAAACGCCGGCCGACCATGAACATACGGTTACCAGAGGCGTGAATTTACCCGCTAATTTTAGACTTTTCGAGCGGCCTCCCGCAACGGCTTGACGGGCCGCCGCGGGAGGCTCCGCCGCTACTCAGCGGCGTCGACGTAGAGCTTGCCGCCCTCGGCCAGGAACTCCTCGGACTTCGCGCGCATGCCTTCCGCGCGCTGAGCCTCAGACATCACCGGTGCGGTGTGGATCACCTCGCCCGCCGCCTCCATGGCCAACACCTCCGCGCGCAGATCCTGCGTGATCTTCATCGAGCAGAACTTCGGCCCGCACATCGAGCAGAAATGCGCGACCTTGTGAGCATCCTTCGGCAGGGTCTCATCGTGGTAGCTGCGCGCCGTGTCGGGATCGAGCGAGAGGTTGAACTGATCCTCCCAACGGAAATCGAAGCGGGCGCGGGAGAGCGCATCGTCTCGCAACTGCGCGGCGGGGTGCCCCTTGGCGAGGTCGGCAGCGTGGGCGGCGATCTTGTAGGTGATGACGCCGGTCTTCACGTCGTCGCGGTTCGGCAGACCGAGATGCTCTTTCGGCGTGACGTAGCAGAGCATCGCCGTGCCGAACCAGCCGATCATCGCCGCGCCGATGCCGGAGGTGATATGGTCGTAGCCCGGTGCGATGTCCGTCGTCAGCGGACCGAGGGTGTAGAACGGGGCCTCGCCGCACTCGCGCAGCTGCTTCTCCATGTTCACCTTGATCTTGTGCATCGGCACATGGCCGGGGCCCTCGATCATCACCTGGCAGCCCTTGTCCCAGGCGATCTTGGTAAGCTCGCCCAGCGTCTCCAACTCCGCGAACTGCGCTGCGTCGTTGGCATCGGCGATCGAGCCGGGCCGCAGGCCGTCGCCCAGCGAGAACGAGACATCGTAGGCCCGCATGATGTCGCAGATCTCGTCGAACCGCTCGTAGAGGAACGATTCACGATGCCCGGCGAGGCACCAGCGCGCCATGATTGAGCCGCCGCGCGAGACGATGCCGGTGACACGCCGCGCCGTGAGCGGGACATGGGCCAGACGGACGCCGGCATGGATCGTGAAATAATCCACGCCTTGCTCGGCCTGCTCGATCAGCGTGTCCTTGAACACCTCCCAGTCGAGCTTCAGCGGATCGCCGCCGACCTTCTCGAGGGCTTGGTAGATCGGCACGGTGCCAATCGGCACGGGGGAGTTGCGCAGGATCCACGAGCGGATGTTGTGGATGTTGCGGCCCGTCGACAGGTCCATCACCGTGTCCGCGCCCCAGCGGATCGACCAGACCAGCTTCTCGACCTCCTCGGCTGCCGACGAGGTCACCGCAGAGTTGCCGATATTGGCGTTGATCTTGACCAGGAAGTTCCGGCCGATCGCCATCGGCTCTAGTTCGGTGTGGTTGATGTTGGCCGGGATGATCGCCCGACCGCGCGCCACCTCGTCGCGGACGAATTCCGGTGTGATGAAGGCGGGGACCGCGGCGCCGAAGCTCTCACCGTCGCCGAGGGCGGCTTCCGCCCGGTCCAGCACCTGCTCGCGACACAGATTCTCGCGGTGAGCGACGTAGATCATCTCCTCGGTGACGATCCCAGCGCGGGCGAACTCGTACTGCGTCACCATCTGCCCTGCGGCCGCCTTGCGCAGGGTGCGCTCGGCTGGGCAGGGGGCGACGAGCTTGTCGGCGGAGGCAAAGCCGTTGTCCTCGGGCTTGACCGCACGCGGCACGGCCGACTCGTAGCCCCGGGACGCGATCCAGGGCTCGCGGAGCTGCGAGAGGCCATTGACGAGATCGATGCGCGCATCTGTCTCCGTATAGGGGCCGGACGGGTCGTAGACGCGGACAGGCGCTTCCTTCGGATCCGTTAGGACGATCTCGCGGAACGGCACCCGGATATCCGTGCGGCCGGGAACACTCGCGTAGACCTTGCGCGAACCGTGGATCGGGCCGGTGGTGACGCTTTCGGGCGCCCCTTTCACGTCTTTGGGCAGGACGGGTGCGTTCATCGTGGATCTCTCCCGGTACATGGAGCGACCCGAACCCCTGGACGAAAGGGTGATGAGAGTCCGGCTCTGACACGCAGGCCGCAGGTTCCCGTCCCTCCGCCGGTACGAGCCGGATCAGGTTCAAGGGTCAGGGCATCAGGCCCAATCTCAGCCCCCTGTCTTGGGGCCCCCCTCGGAACGGCGGCGAGCCTCGACACTTTGCACGGGGTTGTCAATGCCGCACGGTCCGTGTGCCTGACAGCGCTCGGCCTTCGAGGCTGCGCTGGATCCAGAGCGCCGAGATCTGGCTTCCTGGCTCAGTAGCCGAGGAGCAGGAGCGTCACCGCCAGCAGAAAGGCTGCACTCAGGACGATACCGAGTGCGAGATCAGTCACCCATTCGGAACGGCGTTCGATCTGATCGGTCATGGTGCTCCCCATGGCGCCCCCGGCACCATAGTCGACCGATGTTGCCGGGTCTGGGCAGGATCGCCGGGCCCGCGACGATCCCGAGCCGGGACGCGCTCAGCGCGCCTCGCTGACGCGACGGGTCGCGCGTTGCTCTTGCTTGTAGGCCATGATGGCGGCCGTACAGCCAGGCGACAGCTTCTTCAGGTTGGTCTTGAAGCAGGCCTCGACCTCCGGGCCGCCGGGAGCGTGCTCGCTGCAATATTCCATGTAATCGCCGGTGCAGGCCCGCTTGAGGGCATCTCGCGCCGGAGATTGCTGCGCGAGGGCGGCAGCCGGGACGAGGCAGATGCCGAGGGCGAGGAACGCCGCCTTGCTCGGGGTCATGAGAACTCCTGTCGGTTCCTGGAACGCCCGATGGATCGGGCGACTGAACGGCGGCCGCTTGGACCCGAACGGTGGCGTCATAGGGGCGATCACGCGGCGCGGGCGTGGGTCGGGTGACGGATCGCACAGGCCCGCCGCACTGATCGCGCGTGCCGCCGGCAAATTGCACGCAAAAGCTGTCCATTCGATCGAATGCAATCGAATGGACGAACGAGCCGTTCAGGCGCGTCACGCACGATGGTACGCGGCCGAGGTATCATGAGGTCCATTGCCATGCAGATCGCAGCCAGCGGCATGGCCGGCGCCAATCTCCGCCTGACGGCCGCCTCGGAGCAGGTCGCCCGGATCGACGCGGGACCGAGCGGAACAGGTCTTCCCGACGAGCGCGGCCTGCCGGAGGCCACGATCCTCGACCTATCGCCGACGGCAATCGGCCTGGTCGAGGCCGGGTCCGGCCGCGAAGTGAATACGATTGTGGCGCGTGCCGCCGACGAGACAACCCGCCTCCTCGACATGAAGGCCTGACAGCCGTGATTCAAGACCGCCGCGCCGCCCCCCGCCAGCGCCTCGACGAGAACGGGCTCATCACCGTCGATGAACACACGTCGATACCGTGTCTGATCTACGACCTCTCGGAACTCGGCGTCCGCCTCGTCTCACTCGACGCGGGCACCGTGCCCGATACCTTCATCCTCGCCGCGAGCCGGCTTCCCGAGGTCCGGGTCTGCGAGATCGTCTGGCGCACGCAGGAGGAGATCGGGGCCCGGTTCGCGGCCACCCCATGACGCCGATACCGGGCCTGCGCAGGAGACCGGTGCACTCCAGCCTCCGCCCCGATAGCGTCCCGGGCAACCTGATGTAACGTGTCACCGGCAGGAGACCGGTGATTCGATGTCCGACGGCCGCAGGACGAGTCCGCGCAGCAACGCTTTCATCTTCGGACACCTGCATCCGGAGACTGACGACGCGGCCATCGAGTGCATGATCTGGGACATCTCGCCGGAGGGCGCAATGATCGAAGTGCCCGACCAGAACGCCGTTCCGGACCGCTTCGGTCTGACCGTTCCCGGAGAGGACACCGCGCGGACGGCTACGGTGATGTGGCGCGCGGGGCGGCGCCTCGGCCTCCGCTTCTGATCGAGTGTGAGAGTGGGGTCGCGACGCCCGCCTCGCGGATCTGGGCATCCGTTCGGCACAAGCACGTCTGAAACCGCACCGCCCCGGAGACCTGATCCTATCCGCCGGGATCGGGCACGGCCCTGCCGCGCTCAGGCTGTCTCCAGCGCGGCGCGGCGCGCCTTCGGCGCGTCGGCGATATGGAGCCAGCGCGGTCGCCGGAACAGGAAGTCGAGCCAGGTCCCGCGGATCACCCGCTCGAAGGCCAGGGGCACCAGCAGGGCGACCAGGGTCACCACGAGGCAGGCGACACCGATATCCGTGATGAGGCCCGTCTTCACCAGGATGATCCGGGTCGCGGCCATCGGCAGAAAGAAGCCGAGATAGATCACGATCGAGCGGGCGCCGCAGGCGCGAAGCGCCTCTGTCAGCGGGCCGCCGGCCCGGACGAGGAGGCTTGCGCTCGCAACGATGGCGAGCGCGCCCGCGCTGCCGATCAGAAGGCCGACGACCGGCAGGCTCGCGAGCGTCGGATAGCCGGGGAGGCCGGACGGGCTCATCGCGAGCCAGCCGTTGACCACGGCCCAAACGGCGAGCCCCGCCAGCGCCGCCCCCGGACGGCGCCCCACCGTGGCCGCAAGGCGAAAGATCGGGCCGGCGAAGAGGTAGCCGCCGACGAAATAGACGTACCGGGCGCAGAACTCCTCGATGAGATAGGAGTCCGTCGAGATCGGCACGATCTGCAGGAGCGCCGCACCAGCAAGCAGCGCGGCGGGCGGCAGGCGCCGGAGCAGCTTCGTCACCACGGAGAAGACCGCCAGCATGTAGATGAACCACAGGGTCGAGTAGGGCTCGATCAGCCCCTCGGCCAGATGGGCGAGGAAGGCCGCCGGACCGCCGTTCTGCGCGACCTCGCTGTATTTGGCGACCGACTGGATCACCAGCCAGAGCAGGTAGAAATAGGCGAAGTGCACGACGCGCCGGTCGGCGAACAGGCGCCAGTCCCGATCGATCACCCGCCCGAGGAACAGGCCGGAGAGCAGGAAGAAATCCGGGATCCGGAAGGGCTTGGCGAAGGTGACGACCGCGCCGAGGAAGCCCTCGCCGCCCATCGCCTCCTGCGTGCCGAGGGTGGAGTGCATCATCACGACCAGGATGATGCAGAGGCCCTTGGCGGTATCGACCCAATCGAGACGCCCCGCGTCCCGGCCCTGTCCCGCGAGATCCGTCACGATGCCACCTGTCCGCAGAATCTCGCAGACTCTGGCACGGCACCGGTAAAGACGCGGCTAAGCCTCGCATGCTGGTTGTATCGATCGGCACCCGCATCGGGGCCTACCGCTCGCGCCGCGCGCCCCGGCGGTCGCGCGTCATCCGCGTGGCGGCGTGGAAGTCGTCGGGCTTGGTGCGGACCCAGTCGCGGAAGCGCGCGATCTCCGGATCGGCACGCAGCGCAGCGATGTCGGCGAGGCGCCGGGCGATCTCCGCCTCGCTGTAGCGGGCATGGATCGCGGAATGGCAGATCTGGTGCAGGCGCACCGTGCCGCGATGCGTGCCTCTCTTCAGCTTCGGCGTGAGGTGATGCAGGCTGGAACGCGCGTGACACGGGATCGGCCGGTCGCAGAGCGCGCAGATCTCTGCCTCGGGACGCTGCGGCCCCTGCGTCGCCGGATCGTCGTCGCGCCACCGTCGCTCGCGCCTGCCCAAGCCGTCTCCTCCTGCCCTGGCATTTAGGGCGCACCGGCCGCCGGTCCCGGCATCTGTTAAGATCCGGTAACCGGCCGGATCCCTCGTGCGGAGCCCGGTTAACACCCCTTAAACCCGCCGCATTTACGGTGCGGAAGCGGCGTGGGGGAGCCGGCGCCGCCTCAGGGCCGCACCGACGCCCCTGCCGATACGAGAGCCGCAGGACCAGACGAAACGCATGGCGCAGGGACGCGGACGGGATCGCCGGAGCGAGCCGAACTTCGACGTGCCGGAAGGCCGCGTCGCGGCGCCCGGCGCGCTCGACCTGCGGCTGTCGCGCCAGGATCGCGCAGGAGGCGGCGTGGCGGAGACAGGCGCGAAGCGGGGCGCAGTCGCATCGGGACGCAAGGCATCGGGCGGGCGCCGCGCACCGGCGCGCAAGGCGGCGAAGCGGCGCGGCTCGTTCCTCGGCCGCATGGCCTACGGCGTGCTGGTTCTCGGCCTCTGGGGCCTCATCGGCATCGCCGGTCTCGTGGCCTATCACGCCTCGCAACTGCCCCCGATCGACCAGCTCAGCGTGCCCAAGCGGCCGCCGAACATCGCGATCCTGGCCAGCGACGGGTCGCTGCTCGCCAATCGCGGCGAGACCGGCGGCCGCGTGGTCTCGATCAAGGAGCTGCCGCCCTACCTGCCGCGCGCCTTCGTGGCGATCGAGGACCGGCGTTTCTACAGCCATTTCGGCGTCGATCCGGTCGGCATCGCCCGCGCGATCGGCCAGAACCTGACCCGGCGCGGCGTCGCGCAGGGCGGCTCGACCCTGACGCAGCAGCTCGCCAAAAACCTGTTCCTGACCCCAGAGCGCTCGGCCTCGCGCAAGATCCAGGAAGCGATCCTGGCGCTCTGGCTCGAGCACAAATACACCAAAGACGAGATCCTCGAACTCTACCTCAACCGGGTCTATTTCGGCGCGGGCGCCTATGGCGTCGAGGCGGCGGCGCAGCGCTATTTCGGCAAGCCCGCCAAGAGCGTGAGCCTCGCCGAGGCGGCCATGCTCGGCGGATTGGTCCAGGCCCCCTCGCGGCTCGCCCCGAACCGCAACCTGCCCGCCGCGCAGGCACGCGCCGCTCAGGTGCTGGCCGCGATGCAGGAGCTCGGCTTCGTGCCCGCGCAGGACGTGAAGGTGGCGCTGGCGCAAGCCGCGCGGCCGGCGAGCAGCCGCGGCGGCGGCTCGGCCAACTACGTGGCCGACCTCGTGATGGACGTGCTCGACGACTTCGTCGGCAAGTTCGAGAGCGACATCGTGGTGCAGACCACGGTGGATACCGGCCTCCAGGCCGCCGCCGAGAAAGCACTGGTGGACGAGCTGAACCGCCAGGGCACCCGCTACAACGTTCACCAGGGCGCGCTGGTCTCGATGAAGCCGGACGGGGCGATCCGCGCGCTGATCGGCGGCCGCGACTATGCTCAGAGCCAGTTCAACCGTGCGACCACGGCCAAACGCCAGCCCGGCTCCGCGTTCAAGCCCTTCGTCTACCTCGCCGCGATCGAGCGGGGCGCGACGCCCGACACGGTGCGCGAGGATGCGCCGATCAAGATCGGCTCCTGGCAGCCGGAGAACTACTCGCACCGCTACGAGGGCGCCGTCACCCTGCGGACCGCGCTCGCGCTCTCGCTCAACACCGTGGCGGTGCGCCTCGGCCAGGAGGTCGGCCCGAAGGCGGTGGTCCAGACCGCGCAGCGCCTCGGCATCTCCTCGGCCCTCCAAGCGAACGGCTCGATCGCGCTCGGCACCTCCGAGGTGACGCCGCTGGAGATGGTCGGCGCCTACGGCGCCTTCGCCAATGGCGGCATCGGCGTGATCCCCTACGTCGTCGCCTCGGTGAAGAGCACCGACGGCAAGGTGCTGTACAAGCGCGGCGAGGGCGGCCTCGGCCGGGTCATCGACCCGAACGCGGTCGGAATGATGAACGCCATGATGCACGAGACCTTCGTCATCGGCACCGCCAAGAAGGGCGACATTCCGGGCTGGGACCTCGCTGGCAAGACCGGCACCAGCCAGGATTTCCGCGACGCCTGGTTCATCGGCTATTCGGGCAGCCTCGTCACCGGGGTCTGGCTCGGCAACGACGACGGCGAGCCGACCAAGAAGGCATCCGGCGGCAACCTGCCGGTGGACATCTGGAAGACCTACATGACCACGGCGCTGAAGGGCCAGACCCCGGTGCCGCTGCCCGGCCTCAACCGCTGGCGCAAGGCGCCGGAGACCACCGCCTCCGTGGCGGCGGCGGGCGGCCCCGGCGAGATCTTGGGCCAGATCTTCGGCACCGCGCCCCAGGCGGCCCCACAGCCGCAGGCACCCGCGCCGCGCCGCAGGCAGGCGGAGCCGCAGCAGGACCGCAACTTCTTCGAGAAGCTGTTCGGCATCGGGGAGTGAGGGCGGGCCGGGCACTTCCCGGGATCGCTGGATAGGCCCAGGCTCATCACGGCCGGGCCTCGTCGCACCGGATCGAGGTCTTTCTCCGGAGCAGGCCGATCGATCGGCCGTTCCTTCGATCGTCCGCACCATCCTGCCGAGTCATCGTCCTTGTTCCCGCGCGATCGAAGGGCGCGAATGCTGCCCCGTCGCCCGGAAGGATCGGCATTGTAGCGGCCAATATCGGGCGCGTCTCAATCTAAGGCCGATCCGTCCCGAACGGCCGCCCCCGAGAGCCTCGTGGCACCGGCGCTACAGACTCGTACATTGAACACCGGCATTGGACCCAGGCCGATAAACTGAGTTCAGGCCATGAAGAACATCGCACTCGCCTCCACAATCCTCGCGTCCCTGGCATCGGGCTCTGTGCTCGCCGCCGACCTGCCGCGTCGCGCCTCTCCGCCGGTCTTCACGCCGGTTCCGGTCTTCACCTGGACGGGTTTCTACATCGGCGGCAATGCCGGCTACGCCTTCACCACCCGCGAGAGCCGCAACCGCAACGCCGCCTTTCTGATCAACGATGCCGATATCGGCACGGTCGGTGGCACCTTCGGCTTCAACAACCGCGGCCAGAACGGCTTCTCGGGCGGTCTGCAGGTCGGCGCCAACTACCAGTTCACCCCTGGCAGCGGCTTCGTCGTCGGCGTCGAGGCCGATGCCCAGTATCTTGATGCCGGGCGTCGCCGCTCGGGAGTCGTGGCCGGTCCCGGCACCGTGCTGAACCCGAACGCGGTCTTCTTCGATCCGCGCGCCACGGCCGGGCTCGAATATTTCGGCACCGTCCGCGGCCGCCTCGGCTACGCCTTCGACCGTACCCTCGTCTACGCCACCGGCGGCTATGCCTATGGCGGCGGCAGCGAGAAGCGCTTCTTCGGCGCCACCGACAATGCCCAGATGCGCACCGGCTGGGCTGCGGGCGCGGGCCTGGAATACGCGCTCCCGACCGAGTCCTTCCTGAACTTCTTCCGCGCCTCGGCGGTGACGATGAAGGTCGAGGGCCTCTACGTGAACCTCCAGCGGAACAAGGGTCTCGCACTGCTGGCCGTGAACACGGTCACCGGCGACGTCTTCCTCCGCACGCCGGATCGCCGTTCCCTCGGCGACGACTTCGCCGTCATCCGCGCCGGCATCAATTACAAGTTCGGATCCTACTGAGCACGCGCCGGCTGGATGGCGCCGTCATCCAGCCGGGCCTGCGGTCTCGATCACGAGTTCGGAGACGGATCGATCGGGCGTGAAGGCTCGGTTCCCGCTCCGCGCCGCTCCTCAGCAGGGAGCGGCGAAGCTCGGCTCAAGCGTCCCCAGCTCCGATCACCTGGCCGCCCGAGCCGACGACACCCCAGGCCTGTGCCTGGGGTGTTCGCGTTCGCATCACGCCGAACGAAGCCGGGTCGCACGGCCTCGTTCGTTGGACAGTGCGGATCACAGATTGTCGATCCAACTCCTCAGCACGGAGATCCCGGCACGCTCACCGCCGATCCCGAGTTGATAGGATGTCGTCTCGCTCGGGACGAAGCCGAAGCGGCGGCGGAAGGCGCGCTGGAACGTCTTCTCGTCGGAGAAGCCGACCGTGTAGGCGAGTTGAGCGACCCGCCTCGGCCCCGCCGCGTCGCCCCGCACCAGAATGCGCATCGCGCGCATCAGGCGCCGGTCGCGGATATAGGCGAGCACGCCGCCGGTCTCGCCGAAGAGAGGGTAGAGCGCGGAGCGCGACATGCCGGCCCGGGCGGCGATCACCGCCGGGGTCAGACCGGGCTCGTGCAGATCGCGCTCGATCAGGCGGCGAACGCGGATGCGCGCGTCGAGATTCTGGACGCCCGTCCCCGTCGTGCGCCCGCTCAGATAGGTGCCGCAGAGCTGGATGATCGCGCGCGCCGCGGAGGCGGCCTCCTGCTGATGCAGCAGGTCGCCGCAGGCGACGACGTTCGCGAGAAAGGCGTGCAGCAATCGCCCGAACGGATCGCCGTCGTGATCGAGGATCCGGGCATGGAGTCCTTCGAGCCGGCATCCCTGATCTTCGAGGAGGGCGCGCGGAATCACCAGATTCGTCGCGTCCACAGGGGCCGCCACGATACGAACCGGCCGAGCGAGGTCGAAGACGACACAATCCGTCTCCCGGGCCGCCAAAGTCCCGCCGTCTCCCTCGATCAGGCTGTGTCCCTGCCGGTAGAACTGCAGCAGGATGTGGTCGAGACCCTGCTGCTGGACCATCGTCTGCGTCCGCTCCAGGGTATGAGCCGGCGCGATCACATCTCCGACGAGCAGCTCCCCGAGATGATAGGAGCGCATCGCGATCGGGACCGACAGATCGGTGTCGGACCGGAAGCTGACCTGGAAGAAGGGAGCGATGTGCTCGCGCCATGCAGAACCCAGCTGCGCGCGATCCTCGGGGACATCGAAGCGGTGGCACAGAACCACCGCCTGGTCGCGCCGGATCGGGTCGGTATCGTTGGCTCGCATGGCTGTTCTGTCTACGGATGCGCACCATTCTTTGAGCGCAAAATCTTGAAATAAATCCTAAGATAATCCTCTGTCCGCCCGTCGAAACCGACACGGTCCCTCCATCGCCGAACCTGCGCGCCGCGAGGCGCGCGCGCCTTAGCGCCCGCTCGAATGGTTTGCAACGATCCCCGCCCAACGCGAAAAGCCCGCACCGGCGGTCGCCAATGCGGGCTGGAGGAGAACGTGAGTCCGGGTGCCGCGACGCGGCGCGGGAGACGAACCGCAACGTCTTCGAGACGCTGTTCGGCATCGGGGAGTGAGGGCGGGCCGGGGTCGCATGCGGCCTCCACGCGGTTTCGGCTCCGCGCGTCTTGCTGACGCCGGAGGCTTGGCTGGAGGGAGACGCGGGACGCCGCGGAACCCAAATTGTCTGCGTACGGATACCGAGCTCCCCGGCGTCCCGCGGACGAGGGGGCGGGGATCCGCCGGCCTCGTCCGTCTATGCGTCGCGGTCTCTTGCTCACCTGCATCGACCCCGATCGTGGCGGACTGCGTAGCGCCGTTGCCCGGCT
>Ga0126362_10000525_pt1 | contig 15919 bp, 13 predicted proteins | sample ANMtaG_FD_126269 | JGI IMG/M metagenome (GOLD analysis project Ga0126362, IMG submission 126269) | Continental margin sediment microbial communities from North Pacific Ocean - ANME2c_DSS_Sorted | ecosystem: Environmental > Aquatic > Marine > Continental margin > Sediment | place: Pacific Ocean... | reverse complement strand
TGGCAAACCAGTCAAGAAATTCGTTCCAGGTGCGGGGGTAGTCCCCTCCAGGAGTTGGCGTTAGCATCTGGGTTTCCATCCAGCTATTCTCACGTCACTGGAGCTAAATAGATACCCCTTACGGACATACAGTAAAGTCGTGCGTCATGCAGACCACTGCGCTCCCCGTTTTTCCCGCCGCACCGAAGACCCAGGCCGAACGCCTGGCCGACGCGCTCGCCTCGCTCAACGAGGCGCAGCGCGCGGCGGTCGAGCATGGAGTGAGCGCAGCCACGGCCGAATGCGACGAGCGTCCGCTGCTCGTCATCGCCGGTGCGGGTTCGGGCAAGACCAGCACGCTGGCGCACCGCGTCGCAACCCTCATCGCCGGCGGCGTCGATCCGCAGCGCCTGTTGCTCCTGACCTTCTCGCGCCGTGCCGCGCAGGAGATGGAGCGTCGTGCCGGCCGGGTGCTGGCGCAGGTGTTGGGCCTGAAGTCCGAGGCGCCTCCCGCGCTGCCCTGGGCCGGCACCTTCCACGGCATCGGCGCACGGCTGCTTCGCGAGTACGCGCCGCAGATCGGGCTCGACGAGAACTTCACCATCCACGACCGCGGCGACGCCGAAGACCTGATGGGGCTGGTGCGCCACGAGCTGGGCCTGTCTTCCACCGTCAACCGCTTTCCGCGCAAGGGCACCTGCCTGTCGATCTACTCGCGCTGCGTGAACACGCGCGCGCCGCTGGTGGAGGTGCTGAAGGATGCCTTTCCCTGGTGCGACGAATGGGAGGCTGAGCTGAAGAAGCTGTTCGGTGCATACGTCGAGGCCAAGCAGCGGCAGAACGTGCTCGACTACGACGACCTGCTGCTCTACTGGGCCGAAATGGCCGCCGAGCCCGCGCTGGCCGCGCACATCGGCGCGCGCTTCGACCATGTGCTGGTCGACGAATACCAGGACACCAACCTGCTGCAGGCCTCGATCCTGCTGGCGCTCAAGCCCGACGGGCGCGGCGTGACGGTGGTGGGGGACGACGCGCAGTCGATCTATTCCTTCCGCGGCGCCACGGTGCGAAACATCCTCGACTTTCCGTCGCAGTTCACGCAGGACGCGCGCGTGGTCACGCTCGAGCGCAACTACCGCTCGACGCAGCCGATCCTCGACGTGTCGAATCGCGTGATCGCGCAGGCCGCCGAGCGGCACGCCAAGACGCTGTGGACCGACAAGCCCTCGGCCGGCAAGCCGCTGCTGGTGCTCGTGCCCGACGAGGCGGGCCAGGCGCGATGGGTGGCCGACAAGGTGCTGGCGCATCGCGAAGGCGGGCTTGCGCTGAAGTCGCAGGCGGTGCTGTTCCGCCCCTCCACGCACAGCGCGGCGCTCGAACTCGAGCTGGCGCGGCGCAACATCCCGTTCGTGAAGTTCGGCGGGCTCAAGTTTCTCGAAGCCTCGCACGTGAAGGACCTGCTCGCGGTGCTCCGCTTCGCGCAGAACCCGCGCGGGCGCATGGCGGGGTTCAGGGTGACGCAGCTGATTCCGGGTATCGGCCCAGCCACGGCCACGCGGCTGCTCGACGCGATGGAGCTGGCAGCCGATCCGGCCGAAGCCGTGCGCGAGTTCGTGCCGCCCTCGGCGGCTCGCGCGCAGTGGGCCGACTTCGCCGAGGCCTATGCCGCCCTGCGTGCGCCCGCGCTCAAATGGCCGGCTGACATCGAGCTGGCGATGGAGTGGTATCTGCCGCATCTGGAGCGGCTGTACGAGGACACCTCCGGCGTGCGGCGCGCCGACGTGGAGCAGCTCGCCCGGCTCGCGGCCGGGTACGCCTCGCGCGAACGCTTCCTCACCGAACTCACGCTCGACCCGCCCGAAGCCACCAGCGACCGCCCGGGGCCGCCGCTGCTCGACGAGGACTACCTGATCCTCTCCACCATCCATTCGGCAAAAGGGCAGGAGTGGAACTCGGTGCATGTGCTCAACGTGGTCGACGGCTGCCTGCCGGCCGACGTGGCGCAGAGCGCGCACGAGCTGGAAGAGGAGCGCCGGCTGCTCTACGTGGCCATGACCCGGGCGCGCGACCACCTGCATCTGCTGGTGCCGCAGCGCTTCCACATCACGCAGCAGGCGGCGCGCGGCGACCGGCACCTGTACGCGAACCGCACGCGCTTCATCGCCGATGCCGATCTCGAAGGCTTCGAGCAGCAGACCTGGCCGCCTCCGCCGGAGCGCCCGCCGGCCGTGCCGCCGCCCAGCGCCGTGATCGACCTGCGCAACAGGATGCGTGCGGCCTGGCGCTGAGCGATCGGGCAGGGTGGCAGGCCCTTCCGGCGGCAGGGTCACAGGCTGACCACCGGTGAAACACTTGTTCCGAAAACGCGGCATCGCCTGCCCCGCGCGCGCCAGCTGCTATCGATTCACTAGCGTGTGAAAAGCTGCGCACAAAGCTGCAAAACCCCGGGCAACTCAGGTATTGCAATACCGTGACAGCTTGGGCATAGTGAATCGACCTTCCCCTCTTCTTTCCCTCTCCCCCTCTTTCCTCTCCCCGTCCCCAGAGAACTCCCGTTTCGCCGGCCAAACCGCATTCCGCGGCGCGGTCATTTCCCCAACCGTCAATTCCAGGAGGTCATTCATGAATTTGACGATCAGCGGTCATCACCTCGACGTCACACCTGCCTTGCGCACCTACGTCACGAGCAAGCTGGACCGGGTCATCCGACACTTCGACCAGGTAGTCGATGTAAAGGTGATCCTCACGGTGGAAAAGCAGAAGGAAAAGGAACGCCGCCAAAGGGCGGAATGCAACATCCACGTCAAGGGCAATGACATGTTCGCGGAGTCGAGCCACGCTGATCTCTACGCTGCGGTCGATGAACTGGTCGACAAGCTCGACCGCCAGGTGGTGCGCCACAAGGACCGCCTGCAGGATCACCATCACGCGGCACCCAAGCGCGTGATGTAAATAGGAGCCTCAGGGCTCGCATCACAGGCCGCCTTCGGGCGGCCTTTTGTTTTTCCGCGCCTTCCCGTGTTTTCCGACCGGGGCACTGGGTCTTTTGGCAAGCGCCCAGAGGGGAGCGCGAGGCCTCCGGGCAACATGTAGACAGAAAGTAAATAAGGGGACTGGGGGTTTTTACCAAGCGGGTGCATAATCGCCCCCGCTCTGCACCCACCATGAATCGCCTCGCGTCCATCCTGCCGCCCGCTCAAGTGCTTGTGAGCGTTGACGCTACCAGCAAGAAACGTGCTTTCGAAGAAGCCGGCCTGCTGTTCGAAAGCCTTCACGGCCTGGGCCGTGCCCTCATCACCGACAGCCTGTTCGCGCGCGAGCGCCTCGGCTCCACCGGCCTGGGCCATGGCGTCGCCATTCCGCATGGCCGCATCAAGGGCCTCAAGTCGCCGATGGCCGCCGTGTTCCAGCTGGCCAATCCCATCGGCTTCGATGCTCCCGACGAGCAACCCGTCGCACTTCTGATCTTCCTGCTGGTGCCCGAGGCGGCCACGCAGAAGCATCTCGAAATCCTCTCCGAAATCGCCGAGCTGCTGAGCGACGCCAGCCTCCGCGAACAGATCAAGTCCAGCACTGACGCGGCGGCCCTGCACGACCTCATCGCCAGCTGGCAGTCCACGCAGGTCGCCTGAGCGCATGCGTCGGCGCGCGCGGCTGCTGATAAGCTGCGCGGCACCCTCCCTCACTCCAACGCAATGCCGGCGCCCGTGCGCCGCCTCCTGAACGCATGAAGCCGACCGTCATCAGCGCCGATGCCATGTTCGAGGAGTTCCGCGGCTCGCTCCGCTGGGAATGGCTCGCCGGTCTCGGCGCCTCGGAGCGCCAGTTCGACCCCGAGGTCATCAGCCGCGCCCAGTCGGCGGCCGACCTCGTCGGCTACCTCAACTACATCCACCCGTACCGCGTGCAGATCCTCGGCGCCCGCGAGGTGGCCTATCTGACGCGCGGCAGCGAGGAAGACTGCGCGCGGCGCATCGCCCGCATCGTCACGCTGGAGCCGCCGATGCTTGTGCTGGCCGACGGCCAGGCCGCGCCCGACGAGCTGCTGTCGATCTGCGAGCGCGCCCAGTTGCCGCTGTTCGCCACGCGCGAGTCGTCGGCCTTCGTGATCGACCTGCTGCGCGCCTACCTGTCCAAGCACTTCGCCGAGCGCACCTCGATGCACGGCGTGTTCATGGACATCCTGGGCATGGGGGTGATGATCACGGGCGAGTCGGGTCTGGGCAAGAGCGAGCTCGGCCTGGAGCTGATCTCGCGCGGCAACGGCCTCGTGGCGGACGACGCGGTCGACCTGTTCCGCATCAACCAGAACACCATCGAGGGGCGCTGCCCCGACCTGCTGCTGAACCTGCTCGAGGTTCGCGGCATCGGCCTGCTGGATATTCGCGCGATCTTCGGCGAGACGGCGGTGCGCCGGAAGATGCGGCTCAAGCTCATCGTGCACCTCGTGCGGCGCGACAGCTTCGAGCGCGACTACGAGCGCATGCCTTCGGCGCCGCTCACGCAGGACGTGCTGGGCATCCCCGTGCGCAAGGTCATCATCCAGGTGGTGGCTGGGCGCAACATCGCCGTGCTGGTGGAGGCGGCGGTGCGCAATTCGATCCTGCAGCTGCGCGGCATCGACACTTATGCCGACTTCGTGGCGCGCCACCACAAGGCGATGGAAAACTCCCGCGACGGGGATTGATCGATCCCGGGGATGCGGCCGCCGCCGGGCCGCGTCTCCCGTTCCGGGGTCAGCGCTTTTTCGCGCAGTCCCCGCAAAGACCGTAGAGCGACATGGCGTGGTCCTGCAGGATCCAGCCCTTGTCCTTGGCGATCATCTGCTGGCGGCGCTCGATCTCGGCGTCGTAGAACTCCTCGACCTTGCCGCATGAGGTGCAGACCAGATGGTCGTGGTGGGTGCCTTCGTTCAGCTCGTAGACCGCCTTGCCGCTCTCGAAGTGGCTGCGCTCCAGGATGCCGGCCTGCTCGAACTGGGTGAGCACGCGGTAGACCGTGGCCAGGCCGATGTCGGAGTGTTCATTGAGCAGCACGCGGAAGACGTCTTCCGCCGTCATGTGCCGTTGGCTGCCGGTCTGGAAGATCTCCAGGATCTTCAGGCGCGGGAGGGTGGCCTTGAGGCCTGTGTTCTTCAGTTCGTCGATGTTGGCCATGTTGGTTCCTGCGCCCCGGAGGGCTGCGGCTAAAGGCCCCGAAAAGGCCAGCCGCTACAATGGCCGATCATATCGCTACCCCCTTTTCCTCCCATGCCTGCCAACTTCCAACGCCGGCCCTGGCTGCTGGCTGTCGCCGTCGCGGCAACGCTCGGCCTCGGTGCCTGCAGCGGTTTCACCGAGCGCACGCGTGGCGCGCTGGCCGCCGTAACCCCCTACAAAGTCGAGGTGGTTCAGGGCAATTTCGTGTCGAAGGAACAGGTCGCGGCGCTCAAGCCGGGCATGTCCCGCCAGCAGGTGCGTGAAATCCTCGGCACCTCGCTGCTGAACGACGTGTTCCACGCCAACCGCTGGGACTACGTGTTCACCATCCGCCGCCAGGGCGTCGACCCGCAGGAGCGCCACCTGACGGTGTTCTTCAACGGCGAGCTGATGGACCGCTTCGAGGGCGACGAAATGCCCAGCGAAGAAGAATTCGTCGCCACGCTCGACACCCGCAAGAAATCCGGCAAGGTGCCCACGCTCGAGGCCTCGGAAGACGAGCTCAAGAAATACGCGCCCAAGGACGACGAGAAAAAAGCCGGTTCCGCCACGGGCGCATCGGCCTCCCTGCCGCCGCTGCCGGCCGCCTACCCCCCGCTCGAAGCCGCGCGCTGAGCGCGCAGGAGCATCGGCGGCTGCGGGCGGCGCCCGCCAGTCGGGCGGCGTCCGTTCCGTGTCCATGCATGCCATTGGCCGTTTCGAAATTCCCGAAGACTGAACCAGCGTGACCGAACCCACCTCCACTCCCAACAGCAATTCCGCCTCCGCGCCGCGCCGTGTCGCCATCGCCGGAGCCTCGGGCCGCATGGGCCACATGCTGATCGAGGCCGTGCGCAACGCGCCCGACCTGCGCCTGGCCGGCGCCCTCGACATCGCCGGCAGCCCGGCCCTCGGCGCCGATGCCGGCGCCTTCCTGGGCTTCGACAGCGGCGTGCCGATCGTGTCCGACCTGCGCGCCGGCCTGAAGGACGCGCAGGTGCTCATCGACTTCACCCGCCCCGAAGGCACGCTCGCGCACCTCGCGGTCTGCCGCGAACTGGGCGTGCAGGCCGTCATCGGCACCACCGGCTTCAGCGACGCGCAGAAGGCCGAGATCGCCGAAATCGCCAAGGACATCGCGATCATGATGGCGCCCAACATGAGCGTGGGCGTCAACGTCACCTTCAAGCTGCTCGAGATGGCGGCCAAGGCCATGGCCACCGGCTACGACATCGAGATCATCGAGGCGCACCACCGCCACAAGGTAGACGCGCCCTCGGGCACCGCGCTCAAGATGGGCGAAGTCATCGCCGACGCGCTGGGCCGTGACCTCAAGGACTGCGCCGTCTACGCCCGCGAGGGCATCACCGGCGAGCGCGACCCGTCCACCATCGGCTTCTCGGCCATCCGCGGCGGCGACATCGTGGGCGACCACACCGTGCTGTTCGCCGGCACCGGCGAGCGCATCGAGATCACCCACAAGTCGTCGAGCCGCGTCACCTACGCCCAAGGCAGCCTGCGCGCCGTGCGCTTCCTGGCCGGGCAGCGCGCGGGCCTGTTCGACATGTACGACGTGCTCGGTCTTCGCTGACCGCACAGCAAGAAGGACCGCCGATGAGCGTGCTCGAACTGCTGGCCCATGGTGACGGTGTCAGCCGTTCGGTGGCCGCGCTGCTGCTGGCGATGTCGATCGCGAGCTGGGTCATCATCCTCTGGAAGGCATGGCTGCTGCGCGGCGGCACGCGCGACGTGCTGCGCAGCATCGCGGCGTTCTGGCAGTCTTCCACGCTGGCTGATGCAGAGCAGAAGCTCAAGGCCTTCGACCGCGCCACGCTCGTGTCGCCCGCCGTGTCGGCCATCAGGAGCGTGGCCGCCGGCGAGCCGGCCGGCACCCTGGGCGCCACGGTCGACCGCAACCAGCGGCTCACGCGCGTGCTGCGCGACGCCCTGCACGGCGCGCTGCGCCGGCTGCAGGCGGGGCAGATCCTGCTCGCCACGGTCGGCGCCACCGCGCCCTTCGTCGGGCTGCTGGGCACGGTCTGGGGCATCTACGGCGCGCTGACCGGCATCGCCGGCCAGACCGGCGGCTTCACCATCGACAAGGTGGCGGGCCCGGTCGGCGAGGCGCTCATCATGACGGCCTTCGGCCTCGCCGTGGCCATTCCTGCCGTGTTGGCCTACAACGTCTTCGGCCGCGTCATCGGCCGTATCGAAGCCGAGCTCGAAGGCTTCGCGCACGACCTGCTGGGCAGCTTCGGCGCCCCGCCGGCACCCGTCGCGCCGCCGCCCGCACGGCCGATGCCGGTCTGAGCGCATAGAAGAACGGCAACCATGGCCTTCGGTCGCACTTCACTGGGCAGCGCAACCGGCGGCGGCGGTCGCGCAATGGGCGCGGGCGCGCAGCGGCCGCTGTCCGACATCAACGTCACGCCGCTGGTCGATGTGATGCTGGTGCTGCTGGTGATCTTCATCATCACCGCGCCGCTGATGGCCAGCTCGATCAAGCTGGACCTGCCGCAGACCGACGCCGGCCAGCCCAACGACGCGCCCAAGTTCGTGAGCCTGTCGGTCGACGCCTCGGGCAAGGTCTTCCTCAACGACAAGGCCGTGACCGACGAGGAGCTGGCGCAGCAACTGGAAAAAGCCGCCGCCGACAGCAAGGACACCGAGGTGCAGCTGCGCGCCGACCAGACCGTGCCCTACGGCAAGGTGGTGGCGCTGATGGGTATCGCGAACAAAGCTGGGCTGAGCCGCATCGGCTTCGTGACAGAGGCGGAAGCTGCGCCGCAGAAGCCTCCACGCTGACACGACTCTTTTCGTGAACACCGCGGAACCGGCTTTGCCGGGCCGCTGGTGTTGCCCCCTGCAAGGGGGTTGGCGGCCACACGAAGTGGGCAAGCCTGGGGGTTAGCCTAATACCACGGGCTTCGTGTGCCAGATCTCGTGGGCGTACTGCGCAATCGTCCTGTCCGACGAAAATGCCCCCATCCCCGCCACGTTCAGGACCGCCATCCGCGTCCACGCGTCCGAGTCGCGGTACAGCGCATCGACCTCGGCCTGCTTCGCCACGTAGCTCGCGTAGTCGGCCAGCAGCAGGTAGTGGTCGCCCCAGTTCACCAGCGCGTCGTAGATGCCCTGGTAGCGTGCCGGCTCGCCGGGTGAGAACTCTCCGTCGCGGATCGCGTCCAGCACGCGCTTGAGCTCGGCGTTTTCCTCGTAGATTTCGCGCGGCTGGTAGCCACGCGAGCGGATGTCGGCCACCTCGGGCGTGGTGTTGCCGAAGATGAAGATGTTCTCCGGCCCCACGTTCTCGCGCATCTCGACGTTGGCGCCGTCCAGCGTGCCGATGGTGAGCGCGCCGTTGAGCGCGAACTTCATGTTCCCGGTGCCCGAGGCTTCGGTGCCCGCCGTGGAGATCTGCTCCGAGAGGTCGGCCGCCGGCATGATGACCTCGGCCAGGCTCACGCTGTAGTTCGGCAAAAACACCACCTTCAGCAGCTTGCCCACGCGCGCGTCTGCGTTGACGGTGCTCGCCACGTCGTTGATGAGCCGGATGACCAGCTTGGCCATCGCATAGGCCGATGCCGCCTTGCCCGCGAACACCACCACGCGCGGCACGATGTCGACCGGCCCGCCCGCCGCTTGCGCGTCGAGGATGCGGTGGTAGCGCGCCACCACGTGCAGCACGTTGAGCAGCTGCCGCTTGTATTCGTGGATGCGCTTGACCTGCACGTCGAACATCGCGTCGGTGTCGATATCGATCTTCAGGTGCTGCTCGACCCAGTTGGCCAGCCGCAGCTTGTTCTCGCGCTTGGCGTGGCGGAAGGCGCGCACGAAAGCCGGTTGCGCAGCCATGGGTTTCAGCGCCTCCAGCTGCGAAAGGTCGCGCCGCCAGCCCTTGCCGATGCGCTGGTCGAGCAGCGCCGCCAGCGGCGGGTTGGCCTGCGCCAGCCAGCGGCGCGGCGTGACGCCGTTGGTCTTGTTGTTGAAGCGCTCTGGAAAGATCTTCGCGAAGTCCGAGAAGATCGACTGCTTCATCAGCTCCGAGTGCAGCCCCGACACGCCGTTGACCGAATGGCTCGCGAGCACTGCCACGTAGGCCATGCGCACGCGCCGCTCGCCGGCCTCGTCGACCAGCGACAGCCGGCGCATCAGCTCCACGTCGTTGCCGACCTTCTGCGTCACGGCGGCGAGGAAGCGCGCGTTGATGTCGTAGATGATCTGCAGGTGCCGCGGCAGGATGCGCCCGAGCATCTCCACCGGCCAGGTCTCCAGAGCCTCGTGCATCAGCGTGTGGTTGGTGTAGCTGAACACCTTCTGCGTGTGCGCCCAGGCTACGTCCCAGGAAAGGCCGTGCTCGTCGAGCAGGAGGCGCATGAGCTCGGGCACAGCCAGCACCGGGTGCGTGTCGTTCAGGTGGATGCTGACCTTCTCCGACAGCTGGTCGAAGGTCTTGTGGTTGCGCAGGTAGCGGCGCAGCAGGTCCTGCACGCTCGCGCTGCAGAAGAAGTATTCCTGGTGCAGCCGCAGCTCGCGGCCCGAGGGCGTGGAGTCGTCGGGGTAGAGCACGCGCGACACGTTCTCCGACTGGTTCTTGCTTTCCACCGCGCCCATGTAGTTGCCGCGGTTGAAGGCCGAGAGGTCGATCTCCTCGGTGGCGCGCGCCGACCACAGCCGCAGCGTGTTGGTGGCCTGCGTGCCGTAGCCCGGGATGATGGTGTCGTAGGCCACCGCCAGCACGTCGTGCGTGTCGACCCAGTCGGCCGCGCCTGAAGCCGCACTGGCGCCTTCGCGTTTCTGCACATGGCCGCCGAAGCGCACGCGGTAGTTCACCTCGGGCCGCTGGAATTCCCACGGGTTGCCGCGCGTGAGCCAGTAGTCGGGCGTTTCCACCTGCTGGCCGTCGACGATGCGCTGGCGGAACATGCCGTACTCGTAGCGGATGCCGTAGCCCATGCCCGGCACGCCGAGCGTGGCCATCGAGTCCAGGAAGCAGGCCGCGAGCCGCCCGAGGCCGCCGTTGCCCAGCGCCGCGTCGGGCTCGCGCTCGGCCAGCGCAGCCATGTCGACGCCGAAGTCGGCCAGCGCCTCGCGCACCGTGTCGTACAGGTCCACGGCCAGCAGCGCGTTGGTGAAGGTGCGCCCGATCAGGAACTCCATCGACAGGTAGTAGACGCGCTTCAGGTCCTGCGCGTAGTTGGCGCGCGTGGTCATCATCCAGCGCTCGACCAGCTGGTCGCGCACCGCCTGCGAGGTGGCGTTGAGCCAGTCGTCCTGGCTGGCCGCGACAGGGTCCTTGCCGACCGCGTAGATCAGCTTGTTGGCCACCGCGCGCTTGAAGGCCGCTACGTCGCGGTCGGGGTGGTCGTAGGCGAAGTCCTTGATCGTCATCGGAACGCTCCCGGAAGTGGTTATTTCAGGCTTTGCTGGTAGACATCGATGTACTGCGCCGCCGCCGCGGCCCAGTCGGCCGGCCGGCGCATGGCGTTGCCGCGCACGCGGCGCCAGTCGGGGGCGCGCTCGTAGAGGGCGAAGGCACGGCGCACGGCGCGTTCGTAGTCGGTCACCTCGAAGCGGTCGAACACGAAACCGGTGGCCTCGCCGCTGGCCAGGTCTTCCAGCGAGCTGTCGACCACCGTGTCGGCCAGCCCGCCGACGCGGCGCACCAGCGGCAGGCTGCCGTACTTGAGGCCGTACATCTGGGTGAGGCCGCAGGGCTCGAAGAGCGAGGGCACCAGCGTCACGTCGCCCGCGCCGAAGAGCTGATGGGCCAGCGTCTCGTTGTAGCCGACGGTCACGCTCACCGATTGCGGCGCGGCCGCCGCGCGCTTGCGGAAGGCTTCCTCGAGCCAGCCCTCGCCGCTGCCCAGCAGCGCGAGCTGGCCGCCCTGGGCGAGCAGTGCGTCGAGCCCGCCCAGCACCAGGTGCAGGCCCTTCTGCTCGGTGAGCCGGCTCACGACGATGAAGAGCGGCGCGTCCGGCCGGTCGGCCAGCCCCAGCTGGTGCTGCAGCACCGACTTGCTGCGTGCCTTGCCGGCCATGTGGCGGCCCTCGGGCGTGTGATAGCCCTGCACCAGCGCGGCATCCGTCGCCGGGTTCCAGACCTTGTCGTCGACCGCGTTGAGGATGCCGCTCAACACCGCGCTGCGCTGGCGCAGCAGCCCGTCGAGCCCGCAGCCCTGCTCGGGCGTCTGGATCTCGAGCGCGTAGGTCGGGCTCACCGTGGTGAGCCGGTCGGCGAAGTACAGGCCGGCCTTCATGAAGGAGACCTGCCCGTGGTACTCGAGGCCGTTCATCTGGAACGCCGTCCCCGGCAGGCCGAGCTCGGTGAAGTGCCAGGGCGCGAAGATGCCCTGGTAGGCCAGGTTGTGCACGGTGAAGACGCTGCCCACGCGCGGGCCGCCTGCCTGCCGCGCGAAGTGCAGGTACGCCGGCGCGAGCGCCGCGTGCCAGTCGTGCGCGTGCACGACCTCGGGCTGCCATTGCGGATCGAGCCCCTGCGCCAGCTGCGCCGCCGCCCAGCCCAGCAACGCGAAGCGGCGGTGGTTGTCGCCGTAGGGCTGGCGCGAGGTGTCTTCGTAGGGATTGCCCGGCCGGCCGTAAAGCGCCGGCGCGTCGATCACGTAGGCCGGAATGCCCGGAGCCCCGTCGATGTCGATATGCCCGAGCCGCAGCCCGAAACCCTCGCCCCAGGGCGCGCTGAAGGCGGCCACAGGCGCCAGGTCGCGCACGCCGGCCACGATGGCCGGAAAGCCCGGCAGCAGCACGCGCGCGTCCTGCCCTTCGGCCATGAGCGCCAGGGGCAGGGCGCCGGCGATGTCCGCCAGGCCGCCGGTCTTGAGGAGGGGAAAGAGTTCGGCGCTGACCTGGAGGATTCGCATCGTGTTTGGATCAGGCTGCAGCCAGCCGTTTCAGCATCTCGCGGGTGACGAGGACGACGCCGTTCTCGGTGCGTTCGAAGCGAGCGGCGTCCGCCTCGGCATCTTCGCCGATCACCATGTCCTCCGGTATGACGCAGGCGCGGTCGACCACCACGCGGTGCAGCCTGGCGCCGCGGCCGACTTCCACGTCGGGCAGCAGCACGGCCTCGTTGATCTCGCAGAAGGAATGGATGCGCACGCCCGAGAACAGCACCGAGCTGCTGACCTTGGAGCCCGAGACGATGCAGCCGCCGGAGACGATGGTGTTGACCGTCATGCCGTGGTGGCCGTTGCGGTCGAGCACGAACTTGGCCGGCGGCAGCTGCCGCTGGTAGGTCCAGATGGGCCAGTCCGTGTCATAGATGTCGAGTTCCGGGGTGATAGAGGCCAGGTCGAGGTTGGCTGCCCAGAATGCATCAATCGTGCCCACGTCGCGCCAGTAGGCCTTGGCGTCGGGCCCGCGCGAGGCTCGCGTGACGCAGGACATGCCGAAGGGATGGGCCAGCGCGCGGCCCTGCGCCACGGCGCGCGGGATGATGTCCTTGCCGAAATCGTGGCTCGAATCGGGGTTGACGCTGTCTTCCTCCAGCAGCTGGTAGAGGTATTCGGAGTCGAACACGTAGATGCCCATGCTCGCCAGCGCCACGTCGGGCTGGCCGGGCATGGCGGGCGGGTCGGCGGGCTTCTCGAGGAAGTCGGTGATCCGGCGGTCGCCGTCGACGGCCATCACGCCGAAGGCCGTGGCCTCCATGCGCGGCACCTCGATGCAGCCGACCGTGCAGCCCAGGCCGTGCTCGGCATGGTCTTTCACCATGATCGAGTAGTCCATCTTGTAGATGTGGTCGCCGGCCAGCACGACCACGTAGTCGTGCCGCGTCGAGCGGGTCTGGATGATGTCGAGGTTCTGGAACACCGCATCGGCCGTGCCGCGGTACCAGTGCTCGTCGCCCACGCGCTGCTGGGCGGGCAGCACGTCGACCATCTCGTTGAGTTCGGCGCGCAGGAAGCTCCAGCCGCGCTGCAGGTGGCGCATGAGCGAGTGCGACTTGTACTGCGTGACCACTGCCATGCGACGGATGCCCGAGTTCAGGCAGTTGGACAGCGCGAAGTCGATGATGCGGAACTTGCCGCCGAAGTACACGGCCGGCTTGGCGCGCCGGTCGGTCAGCTGCTTGAGCCGGGAGCCGCGTCCGCCGGCCAGCACCAGCGCGATGGTGCGGCGTACCAGTTGATGGGCCTGCAGCTCCTGTTGTTGCGGCTGCTGTAGCTGCGGCACCTGTGCCTTCGCTCGAGGGGTGAGGTTGTCCATCCTGTGTCTCCGTTCGTTGGTCTGTTCGCTTGCCGGAATCCGCCGTCAGAGTTTCTGCATCGAGACTAGCACCGCGTTGTGCGCCTGGCTCCTACGTTCTTGCAATCCAGATGCTTGAAAAAGGCACTTGTGCCGTGCCGCCCAGCGCCTGGCCGGCCTCGCCCGGGTCGTGCCCGGGATCGGTGGAAAGCCTCAGGCTCCACGCGCCCGCGGGCAGCGTGAAGGGCACGGCTTGCGGGCCTGCGTTCACCATCACCAGCCACGCGTTGCCGCTGTTGTTGTCGTCGTCGGTGTCATTGCCGAAGAGGATTGCAAGGGCCGTGCCCGCGCCATTCCAGTCGGAGGGCGTCATCGACTCGCCGTCGGGGCGCAGCCAGCGGATGCCCGGCGGAGTGCCCTGCGGCGGTTCGGCCGGCCACCAGCGGGTGCTGCGCAGGGCCGGGGCCTCGCGGCGAAGGGCGGCCAGGCGCGCGACGAAGGCGCTCAGGAGGGCCGGCTCGCTGCCGGGTGCGGAGGTTCCGATCCATGCGAGCCAGGTGGTTTCGTTGTCCTGGCAGTAGGCGTTGTTGTTGCCCTGCTGGCTGTGGCCGATCTCGTCGCCGGCCAGCAGCATGGGCGTGCCCTGGGACAGCATCAGCGTGGCGAGCAGCGCGCGCTGCAGGCGGGTGCGCAGCGCCAGCACGGCGGGGTCGCCGCTCGGGCCCTCGACGCCGCAGTTGTTGCTCATGTTGTGACCGTGCCCGTCGCGGTTGCCCTCGCCGTTGGCCAGGTTGTGGCGCTCGTTGTAGCTCACCAGGTCGCGCAGCGTGAAGCCGTCGTGCGCGGTGATGAAGTTGACGCTCGCGGTCGGCGCGCGGCCATCGTGCGCGAACTGGCTGCTGGAGGCGGTGAAGCGATGGGCGAAGTCGCCAAGCTTCGCCTTGTCGTCATGGTCCTGCCGCAGCCAGAAGCCGCGTTGTGTGTCGCGGTAGCGGTCGTTCCATTCGAGCCAGCCGGGCGGGAACTCGCCCAGGCGGTAGCCACCGGGGCCGATGTCCCAGGGCTCGGCGATGAGCAGCGTGCGCGAGAGCACAGGGTCCTGGGCGATGGTGGCGAAGAAGGGCGCGCGCGGGTCGAAGCCGTGTCGTGCGTCGCTGCGGCCGAGCACAGGGGCGAGGTCGAAGCGGAAGCCGTCGACGCCCATCTCGCAGGCCCAGAAGCGCAGGCTGTCCATCACCAGCCGCAGCACGCGGGGCTCGCCGAGGTTCAGGCAGTTGCCGGTGCCGGCCCAGTTCTCGTAGAGCGCATGGTCGTCGGCGCGCAGGTGGTAGTAGAGGGCGTTGTCGATGCCGCGCATCGAGAGCGTGGGGCCGAGCTCGTCGCTCTCGGCGCTGTGGTTGTAGACCACGTCGATCACCAGCTCCATGCCGCGTGCATGGATGGCGTCGGCCATGGCGCGGAACTCGCCGGCGGGCGTGGTGCCGGGGCGGCCGCTCCAGTAGCGGGCTTCGGGGGCGAACCAGCCGATGGTGTTGTAGCCCCAGTAGTTGCTCAGGCCCATGCGCAGGAGGCGCGGCTCGTCGGCGCGGTGTTGCACGGGCATGAGGCTCAGGGTGGTGATGCCGAGGCGCTGGAGGTGGTCGAGCACCGCGGGTTCGGCGAGGCCGGCGTAGGTGCCCCTGAGTGCCGCGGGGACGGCGGGGTGGAGCTTTGTCTGACCCTTGACGTGGAGTTCGTAGAGGACTCGGTCGCCTGATGCGATGCGGGCGCGGCCTGCGGGTTCGTGTCCGGTCGTTGCCGGCGCTACCCGGGCCTTGAGGGCGACTGCTGCGTTGTCGTGGGTGTCTCTCTTTGCCGGATTCGCCGGGTCGTGGCTCAGGAAGAGGTCGCTGCCGTCGTAGGTGCCTACGATCTCGCGGGCGTAGGGGTCGAGCAGCAGCTTGGCTGGGTTGAAGCGCTGGCCTGACTGTGGGTTCCAGGGGCCGTGGACTCGGTAACCGTAGACGAGGCCTGGTTTGCCGCTGGGCAGGTGGCCGTGCCAGATGCCGTCTATTTGATTCTTCAGGCTTAGGCGTTGTTGTTCGTTCTTGCCTGTGGTGTCGAAGATGCAGAGGTCTACTGCTTCTGCTTTTGGGGCTGCCAGGGCGAAGTTGACGCCTTGTGGGGAGGGGGTTGCGCCTAGGGGGTAGGGCTTGCCTGGGCTCAGCATGCTTTGGGCTCCCCAGGGAGGTTGCTTCCCGAGGCCGGGACTCGCCCCGGCGGGCGACCTACTTTTCTTTGCTTCGCCAAAGAAAAGTAGGCAAAAGAAAGGCGACCCCACTGTCTGCGACCCCTTCGCTTCGCTACGGGGCAACCTGCGGTGCTCGCGTTTCGCGGGGTCTCGCAGAACTCGCTTCGCTCAGACAGCTGCGAGCCCTGATCCGCGAAACGCTGCGCTCCTCGGCGCAGCCAGAGGGGAGAGGGAACACTCGGGCCATCGCGTTGCTCGGCCACCAAGGCACGGCAAGCGCTTCGCGCTTGCCGTGCTTGGAATGAATCGCTGCTCCTGTTGGAGG
>Ga0126362_10000519_pt1 | contig 16112 bp, 16 predicted proteins | sample ANMtaG_FD_126269 | JGI IMG/M metagenome (GOLD analysis project Ga0126362, IMG submission 126269) | Continental margin sediment microbial communities from North Pacific Ocean - ANME2c_DSS_Sorted | ecosystem: Environmental > Aquatic > Marine > Continental margin > Sediment | place: Pacific Ocean... | reverse complement strand
GGAAAGGTCGACATGGCAGCCGGACTTGAGCAAGGCACCCTTCACGAGCGGGGCCGTCGCCATGGTTACACAGGACACGATGTCGGCATGCGCCAGGGCGTTGTCCAGATTATCGACGGCAGATATGTCAACAGGCAGATGTCTGAGGTTTTCCGAAAGGTTGGTCGCCTTCTGCGGATGCCGGTTCCAGATCATTACCCGGGTGATCGATGGGCGCACGGTCATATGCGCCTCGATCACGTGCGGCGCGAGACCGCCGGCACCGAGAACGAGCAGCACTTCGGCATCCTTGCGGGCCAAAAGATCGACGGCCAGTGCCGAGTCGGCCGCCGTCTTGCGGAAGGTGAGGGCCGCACCGTCGCAGGTCATCAGCGGCGCGCCCGTCTTGCCGTTGATCAGCGTGACCAGACCCTGTACCGACGGCTCTGGAACCGGGAGCGAAGGATTGTCGGGAAACACGCCGACAAGCTTGATCGCAATCACGTCCCCTGACGCCCAGGCGATCAGAGAAACGAATTTGTTGGCCTCGTTGCCAGTGTCGCTCAGAACCTGTAGGCGGGATTGGGGCATCGTGCCATCGCGGTGGGCACGACGCAGGGCCTCGACCAGGCGGGGATAGTCGAGCAGGGCATGGACGGTATCGGCATTCAGATGCTGCATGGGGCGCTTTCGGATTTGGATATCTGGCTCAGAGCACGCGAGCGAGGAAAGACTTTGTACGAGCGTGCTGCGGATTGGACAGCACCTCCTTCGGCGGACCTGCTTCGACGATGACGCCACCATCCATGAAGATCAGGTGATCGGCAACGTCACGGGCAAAGCTCATTTCATGCGTGACGACGACCATCGTCATGCCGTCCTCTGCGAGCTGACGCATCACGGCCAGGACCTCACCTACCAGTTCCGGATCGAGAGCTGAGGTCGGCTCGTCGAAGAGCATCACCGCTGGCCGCATCGCGAGCGAGCGGGCGATCGCCACGCGCTGCTGCTGCCCGCCGGAAAGCTGTTTCGGATAGTAGTGCGCGCGATCGCTAAGGCCAACCTTGTCGAGCAGCGCTACCGCCTCCTCGATGGCTTCAGCCTTCTTGCGACGCTGGACGATGATCGGCGCTTCGATGATGTTCTCAAGGGCGGTTTTGTGCGGAAAGAGGTTGAAACTCTGAAAAACCATACCCATGCGCTGGCGCTGGATTGCCAGTTCGTTGAACGACATCTGACGCAGCGTGTCGCCGTGCCAGCGCATGCCAACAGGGTTCCCGTCGAGAAAAACGACGCCCGAATCCGGCACTTCGAGATAATTCAGGCAGCGCAGCAGCGTACTCTTACCGGAGCCCGACGGCCCGACGATGCAGGTGACGTCGCCCAGCTTGACGCTCATATCGATGCTGTGGAGCACCCGATGCGTTCCGAAACTCTTGGAGAGGCGCTCGACATTGAGCAGAGGCATGGTGGCAATCATGCGGAAACCTTCGTGCGGCGTGGCGCCCAGAACTTGCTGTAAAACAGGGACGACAGGACAAGGCTGAGTTCCAGCGACTTGCCGTCGTTCAGACGGTGTTCGATGTAATGCTCAATAAGGGTCAGGATAGTTGAAAGCACCAGATACCAGATCGTCGCAACGATCAGCAGCGGGATGGTCTGATAGGTGCGCGAATAGATCATCTGCGCGGAATAAAGCAGGTCCGGAAGCGCGAGCACGCTGACCAGCGAGGTGAATTTCAGCATGGAGATGGTGTCGTTGCCGATCGGCGGAATGACGATTTTCAGCGCCTGCGGCAGCACGATGCGCCGCAGCGTTTGGGAGCGGGTCATGCCGAGCGTTGCGGCCGCCTCCGTTTGTCCAGCATTGACTGCCTGAATGCCGGCACGGATCATTTCGGCGGCATAGGCACTTTCAGTCAAGGCCAGTCCGAGAACGGCTGCGCTGAAGGGCGTGATCAGCGAATTCATGCTGGCGGACCAGAGTTCAGGTCCGAAGGGAACACCAATCGACACAGTCGGGATCAGCAGCGCCAGATTGTACCAGAAGATCAGTTGAACGAGGGGCGGTACACCACGGAAAAACCAGATCCAGACCCAGCTTGCGGTCTGGAACACTGGATTGCGCGACAGACGCATGATGGCAAGCACCACTCCGATTACAAGGCCAATGATCATGGCGATGAAGGTCAGCAGCAGAGTGCGTCCGAGCCCAGCCAGGATTTCCGCACTGAACATATATTGCGCGACGACCTCCCAATGCAGGTTCTCATTCGTGACCAGGAGGCGAATGAACATGACCACGAAGATCAAAAGAGCAGCCCCGCCAATCCACCAGGATGGATGGCGCAGTGGCACCGGTTTGGTCTCGTGAATATTGGGACGCGCCGATGCTGGGGGTTTCTTGTCGTGAGCCATTTGCACCTCTGGCAGAAAAGGATCGGAGCCGCTGCATACGGCTCCGCGATTTTGAATCGAGCGGATCATCCACCCTTACTTCGTGACAGGGTTTGCCTTGTTGACCAGTAATGCCTTGTCGAGCATGCCAGAACCGTCGACACCCCATTTCGCCATCAGCGCCGTGTAGGTGCCGTCGTCGATCATTGCTTGAAGCGCGTCCCTGAGAACTGGCCCAAGCGGATCGTCACGGCGCACGCCGATGCCGTTGAAGACGGCATTGCTGGTCAGCTTCGATACACCAAAGCGGCCGGTCTGTTTGGCAAGATACTGCAATTTGGCCGAACCTGCCGCGACCATTTCGACACGACCAGACGAAACCGCTAGCTCCGCCGCATTTTGTGTCGTGAACTGTTGCAGGTCGATCGACGCAGCACCTTCCTTGGCGCAAGTTTCAACGCTGACCTTGGTCAAGTATTGGAAATCCCAGGCACCGGTCAGAACAGCAACGGAATGACCGCAAAGATCTTTCTCCGATTGGATGTCCAGGCTCTTTTCCTTAAGGAACGCATAGGCCGTTCCTTCCTTGCGTTGTGGTACAAAATCAAGGACCTCAAGCCGCTCCTCGGTGACGCCAAAGGAGGAGAAACCAGCATCGAAACGCTTGCTAGCCAGCCCTGGAATGATGGCATCGAAACTCGTCGGCGTGAACTTGAATTCGACACCGAGCTTTTCCGACATGGCCTTCGCCATATCGATGCTCCATCCCTTCAACTCGCCGGTTTCGACGAATTCATCGGGTGGCCAGTCGTTAAACGCAGCCACATTGACACCATTCTTCTGGTATTCCGACGGAACTGCGCCGTGCAATTTCTGATCGACGCCCGCGGCATTGGCTGATACCGCTATGGCGATGACCAGAACCGTTCCGGCAAGAAGCTTGCTGGCAAGAGCTTTGATCGTCATGTCATTCCCCTTTCTTGTCTTTATTTGCTCCTCCGGTTCGCACCGGAAACAGGCCACTCAAAATTGGAGATTGAACCTGCGATCTAATTGTGCGAACGTTCTCACAATACAAGCATCTGTTTTTCACATCCGTCAAGGGATAAAGTTCACGAATGCCATTTCGTCTGGAAAATCGAACAAAAGGGCCTGTCAAAATTAGGTCTGGCGTTGTATCCGAAACCGACCGACCGCATTCGTCGCTTTCATTCCCGCCGAGGTCCGGTCGATTTTCAGCGGTGAAGATGTTGATGCAGTCAGTGACGGGAAAGTGGAATGGCAGACAAACGCGCTGACAAAGTGACGATTACCGAAGTTGCGAAGCGGGCTGGAGTGAGCACAGCAACGGCGGGCCGCGTTCTGGGCGGTTACGGTTATACCAGTGAGGAAAACAAGGAAAGGGTGCGCCGCAGCGCCGAGGCTTTGGGTTACCGTCCCAACTTGCTCGCCCGCAGCCTGATCACTGGCAAAACCAAGACAATCGGCGTCGTCGCAGGCGATATCCAAAGCCCGTTTTATGCCAGCATCCTGCGAGGGATCGCCGACGTTGCACGTGCCCAGGGCTTCGGTGTACTGCTGACCAACAGCGACGAACTACTGGAGCGCGAGCTCGAAGCTGTGCAACTGCTGCTCGAAAAACAGATCGATGGATTGATCGTCGCACCTTGCGACACATCCGCTTCGCACCATCTGCATGCTGCCGCTGCCTCAGGCTGCCCGATCGTCCAGATAGACCGGCGCGTCAATGGGCTTCCTGCCGATTCGGTAACATTAGACAACCGCGGGGCGGCGAGCGATAGTGTCGCGCAGTTGCTTGCCGCGGGCCACCGCCGGATCGGCATGGTGGCCGAGTTGGAACGCTGGGAGTTCGGGGATATGGCAACTTTCATCGACCGGGTCATCGAGGGATCGATCGATCCCGCAAGCCTGTTTCCCAGCTGGCAACGCTTGTTTGGCTATATAGAGGCGCACCGTGCGGCTGGGCTTTCGATTGACCGCAGCCTCATCGGCCGGGTGGGAACCTATTCGGTAACGGCGGCAAGAGCGGCGACGATGGACCTTCTTTCGCGTCCCGATAGGCCAACGGCGCTGTTTACCGCAGACGGATTGATGTCGGCCGTTGCGATGGATGCGATCACCTCGCTCGACCTGCAAATCCCGACAGACCTATCACTGATCTGCTTTGATGATCTTGACTGGATGAGCTTCCTGAAGCCAGGCATCACGGCGATCGCGCAGCCCTTGACAGAGATGGGGGAGGCTTCCGCGCGACTCATTCTCGCGCGGATCGGCGGAGAGTGCGGCGAAGAACAGCACCAGGTGTTGAAGCACACGCTGGCGCTGCGCGGTTCGGTCACGGCGCCTCAGGCCGAAAGAGTCTGAAGCTCCGGCACGTCCCCCGAAAGTGCGATCGGCGCGCCATGGCCGATGGCCCCGAAATAGCGGCATGTTTCGGCGGCTGCGATTGCGGCTGCCGAGAGCAGAATCTGAGGCGTCTCAGCGGCAACCAGTCCGTAAAGCGTGCGTGCAATAAAGGTGTCGCCGGCACCGAGTGTATCGACCAGTTCGGCGGGGGAGGCGGGAACCTCGAACTGGCCTTCAGCTCCCAGAAGTATCGCGCCCTTGCTACCACGTGTGATCAGAGCCCATTTTGCGCCCCCCTCACGGAGCTCGGTTGCCACGGCCACCGCCTCGTCGCTCGTCAGGTCGCCGCCGGAGACCGATGCCAGGAAACAATGGGGCGCAATCGCACGGCGATGACCGGGATCGCGGCGGGTCGAGAAATCATAGGACAGCAATGTCTGTGCCGCCGCCGCCGCAACATGGTTGTCCAGCCCGCTCGATTGTCCGATATGCACGGCTGTGAAATCCTTGAGGAACGCGATATCGTCATCGACCGGTGAAAACATCGACACGCCGAGGTCCGCGCGCACAAAGACCCGGTCGGCATCGCGATGGCCGATGATGCAATATGCAGTCGGTCCGTCAAAGATGCGCAGCCTTGTCAGATCCACGCCCTCATCTAGGAGAGCGGCCTCTATCAGTTTGCCGGCTGCGTCCTGGCCGATGACCCCGATATAGGCTGAGTACCCGCCAAAACGCCGGATAAACACGGAAACGTTGAGGCAGTTTCCGCCGGGAAACATCGTGCCTTTGGAAATGTAGCAATCAACGACATTGTCGCCCATCGCAGCAATTTTGATCATCTGGAGTCTTTCCGATTGACAAGTTGTGAGAACGTTCGCACATTGCGTAAAAGCTGTCAATGCGAACGATGATCGGGACGGTTGGTAGCAATGTCGGAATGAAAATGCCCTCCGGCAGCGCTTCCAACCGCGCCAGGACAGGAAGAATGTTCGACAGCCGGATTTCAAAAGCAGCGCCGCGACGGCGCCAATACCCAAGAGGATTCTATGAAAGCTACCCTTAGTCCGGATATCGCCAAAGCGCTTGAGGCGCTCGCGAAAAAGCCTGTTTCCCAAGTCTTTCTTGTCGCCTGCGGCGGCTCGCTGTCCATCATGCATCCGGGCAAGTATTTTCTCGACCGCCATTCAAAGACCATCACGTCAGATGTTTACAATGGCGATGAATTCGTCTGCCGCGATCCGATGAAACTCGATGCCGACGCCATCGTCATCCTATGCTCGCAGACGGGAACAACCCGCGAGACCGTGCGCGCCGCCAGACATGCCAAGGAAAAGGGTGCAACCGTGATCGGCATGACGCTCGATCCGTCATCGCCGCTCGCCGATGCGGCCGATTTCGTGCTGCGTTACCAAGCGTCCTACACGACAGGCATTGCCATCGACGCTGCAGATAGCAACTACGCCATCCTCTACATGCTGCTCGCCGGCCTGGTAAAGATTGCCGACGGAGCCGACTATCTGCCTTCTCTGCTAAGGAGCCTCAGCAACCTGCAGCCGGCCATCGAGGCGGCGCATGTGCGGTACGCCGATCTGTTCACGACCTTTGCCGAGCGTTTCAAGGATCGCGATGTGATCTATACGACGGCGAGCGGCGCGAACTATGGTGCCGCCTATTCCTTTGCAATCTGTGTTTTGATGGAAATGCAGTGGATCAATTCGCAGGCTATCCATGCCAACGAATTCTTCCATGGACCGTTCGAAGTCGTCGACAAGGATACATGCTTCATCACGATGATCGGCCTCGACGAGACCCGTCGCTTGGAGGAGCGGGCACGCGACTTCCTCTATCGTTTCGGGGACAAGGACAACATACTGGTGCTCGATGCCAAGGATCTGGATCTTGCTGGAATCGACGAACAGTTCCAAGGCTATCTGGTGCCTCTCATCTTTTTCGATGCTCTCTGGAAATTCGCCTATAAGCTCGCCGCACACCGCAACCAGACCATGCTGGAAGCCCGCCGCTACATGAAGAAGATTAGCGACTACTGATCGCCGGATCCGGCAGGCCGCCCGTCTGCCGGATGTCTCCGATACTTCGAACCAGCTACGGTGAACACCAGCACTATGGTTTTTCCCCATACAGGAGCAATTGCAATCATGTCCTACAGCTTCCACGCAGGCGCGGGCGCAGTTCTCTTGCTCTCTGTAAGGCTGAATCACATCCCGGCTCGTTGAAAGCCAGCATCATAGCGCAGTCGTCTTGATGAAGAGTTTGCAACAAAGCCGGATGCTGGCCGTCCCCACCAGAATATCGAACTGTAACAGCCATCGTACCATTGGCTGCAAGAAATTTGGCACGCTGGACAGCGAACAGACGCCTGACCAGCCGAGAACGACAATGCCAATTTCCGTTGGATCGTGCGGAATCCGAAGGCTTCCTTGAAGTTCGCCAGTAAGCAGGACTTCGTTGAAGCGTCTCATCGCTCATCCATGCTTTAGACACACTTAACAGTATTGCAGGCGCCATTCGCGGTCAAAGGGCTCTTTGGCCGAGCTGCGAAATATGTCTTGACCTCCAATGTTTCCAGTCCACCATAAGGAAACTGATGAATATATCAGTGGCGCAGGATCTTGCTGAGAAAGGCACGGCTGCGATCGGTCGTTGGATGAGAGAAAAACTCTTCCGGTGTACCACTTTCCACAATGGCCCCGGCATCCATGAACACGACGCGCTGTGCGACCTTGCGCGCGAAACCCATTTCGTGGGTGACAACCATCATGGTCATTCCTTCTTCGGCTACGCTGACCATGACGTCGAGCACTTCGCTGATCATCTCGGGGTCGAGGGCTGATGTCGGTTCATCAAACAGCATGATCTTGGGTCGCATGCAAAGGCAACGGGCAATAGCGACCCGCTGTTGTTGTCCGCCGGAGAGCTCAGATGGGTAAGCGTTGAACTTGTCGGCGAGCCCAACTCTTGCGAGTAACTCACGCCCAGCCGCTTCGGCGGTCGAACGAGCGATTTTCCGCACGTGAATCGGCGCGAGTGTAACATTCTCCAATGCAGTTTTGTGCGGATAGAGATTGAAGGATTGGAACACAAAGCCAATTTCGGCACGCAGATCGGTCATGTTCGTTGTCGGATCGCCGACGCGTTGACCGTCGACGATGAGATCACCGTCCTTTGTGGTCTCAAGACCGTTGACGCAGCGGATCAAGGTGCTTTTGCCAGAACCGCTTGGTCCGCATACCACCACAACCTCGCGCGGTTCAATGCTGAGGGTGATATCTTTGAGCACATGCAGTGCTCCAAACCATTTGTTGACACCGCGAAACTCAATCATGCCTGGTACTTTCTTTGATGGTGTATCTGCCAGAATTCACAATTGTACCTCGCCATGAGCCGTTCCCATGCGACGTTCAAGTTTGCGGGCAAGCAAGATGAGCGGATAGCAAACGATGAAATAGCCAACGCCGACAATGGCGAACACGAGCAGCCCATTGGGTACCCGTTGTACCACCAGCCAGCCAACTCGGGTGAGGTCGGTCAAGCCGATTGCGGAGACGACAGAGGAATCCTTGATAAGAAGAACATATTGCCCCACCAGTGGTGGCAAAGACATTCGCATTGCTTGCGGTAACACGACTTGCCGCATGCGTTGCCAGCGCGACAGGCCCGAGGCAAGGGATGCCTCGACCTGGCCGGTTGGAACGGCGCGGATACCGGCGGCAACGATTTCGCAAATGAAGCAGGCCGCAAGGTTGGACAGTGCAATGATACCAGCTGTGAAAGCATCAAGCTCAATGCCCAGTTCCGGTAGGATGAAGAAAATCAGAAAAATCTGCACGAGGAATGGAGTTCCACGTATCAGATCGACCCAAGCGCCAATCATCCGACTGATCAACTGATTGCCCCCTGTCCGCACTATACCGAGGGCAAAGCCGATGAACGTGCCCAGAACAAGACTGATCAATGACAGCGCCACAGTCATGCCAAGGCCCCGCAAAGCCAGCGGATAGCTCCCGATGAGACTTTGGAATTGTTGCCAGATCATGTTCGGCTCCTCATCGGCTGCGAACCAAGCCAACGCCCTGACAGGGCCGCCAGACCCTTCAATCCATAATAGAGGATGAGATAACACGCTGCGGTTGTTATAAAGCCCTCCGCCGGCATGAAGCGGTCAGAAGCAAGAAGCTGCCCGGCACGGGTCAGTTCGGAAACGGAAATCAGGGACAGCAGCGCGGAATCCTTCACCAGCACAATGGCTTGGCCAAGGAGAGGAGGGATGGTCACGCGAAAAGCCTGGGGCAGGACCACGAGGCGCATGCGCTGCGTGTAAGTCATACCGGATGCAATACCTGCTTCTACCTGCCCGCGAGAGATCGAAAGGATGCCCGCCCGGATGATCTCGGCGATGTAAGCTCCGCTGTTCAACGACAGAGCAAGAATGCCGACAACGAGTTCCGGCAGTACGATACCCAGTCGCGGCAAACCAAAATAAAGGAAATAAAGCTGCGCCAGCAGCGGGGTTGCACGGATAGCATCGATATAGATCTTTGCCGGAACTTTCGACAAGCGCGAGCGTTGCAAATTCATTGCGCAAAGCACAATCCCAACCGCAAGTGCGCCGGCAAAGGAAACGACGGACAACCAAAGCGTGGCAAGGAAGCCGTGTGCGAACAGCGGCAGGTACTCGGCAATGGTACGGAAGCTGAAATTTTCAAGCATGTCCGGGATGATCCCTCAGGCGACTGTGCAAATGATGATCCGGCAGACGGGTGGCCCCGAACAGGTTAAAGAACCGGCTCACGGCCACCCAAATCTATCCCTGCCTAGTGATCCTTCTTCCAGGCGTCCGAGTTAACCCAGTAATCCAGATTTTTCTGGAGGCGACCGTCAATGGCGACCTGATCAAGAAACAGATTCATCCAGATGAGGAGGTCCTGCTCGTCGTAACGCGTGGCAAAGGCCAAAGGCTCTTTCGACAGCATTTCCGGCATGACTGTGAAGGTCCCGGCCGGATATGCGGCCGATTGGCCCTTTACAGCGGAGACATCGTTGACGCCGCAATCGGCCTGACCGTTGTTGACGGCATCGAGGAGGAGAGGGCCGCCACCCTTGTAACTCTTGATGTCAGCATCGGGGAATGTAGCCTTGGCGACCTTTTCTCCGGTAGCACCCAGCAATACCGCGATTTTGGTGCCTGCTGCCTTGCAGGAGTCGATCGTGGTGAACTTACTGCCTGCTTTCGCAAAAACGGTACTGCCCGTAAACATGAAAGGTTTGGTGAAGGCGACTTTCATGGCGCGCGGCAGGGTCGGGGTCATGTCCGCCACCAGCAGATCGGCCTTGCCGGAAAGGAGCGCCGGAATAAGCCCATCCCAGTCAAAGTCGAGAAAACTGATTTTCACGCCCATTTCCTTTGCCATCAGCTCAGCAAGCTCCACGGAACTTCCTGTGCGTTTGCCGGCTTGGTCAACCATGGAAAAGGGTGGACCTTGTGTCTGTACTGCGACACGCAATTCTCCACGCTTGACGATATCGTCGAGCGTTCCGGCACTCGCGGCGCCGGCAGCGGTGAGCATCGCAAGACCTGCGACAAACAACTTGGCAATCTTCATTCCTGGTTCCTCCTTGTTATATGTCCGTCCATTTTTAGACGTTCTTGGTATGGGTCCTATCTTCTCGGACAGGATCTTTCAGATCCTCTATTCGCTTACCGGTACCTCTGTGCTTTCGGACCAGCATCCTTCCGGCAGATTGACCCATTTGTTGCACGACGCCATCACCACGAAGGTTTCCGTACGGACGATCTCTCCCAGATCACCAACAGCAGGGATCAATTCGCTGGTGACCCGATAAAGGTCAGCGACATCCCCGGCAACGACAACGTCGACAATAATATCGAACCGTCCTGTCACGACGGATGCAGAATTGACAAAGGGTAGTTCTGCAATGCGCCGCGCGATCTCCCGCGCCCGGCCACGCCCTTGTGCATTGACGCCGACAATGGCTGAAATCAGTTCCGGACGCTCGGTCAGGTTCAGCAGTCCTGTGATCTTGAGAAGGTTCCGGTCAAGCAGATTGCGCAGCCGCGTCCGTACTGTCGGCACCGATATCTCCATCATCTCAGCGAGCCGCGTAATGCCGAGCTGCGCATCCTGTGAAAGCAGTTTGACGAGACGACGATCGGTTTGGTCGAGATGATCCCGCAAGGAGTTTAACTTTCATAAACGGAAAAAAATGGAGAGAAATTTTTACAATACACCACATCCTACGTGTGATGTATGGATATTACAAGGGTCTGTTCTCGAGCTCATTTACCCGCCCTGCGACTGTTGATGGAAGATGCGCCGTACTTGAAACGACACGCCAAATTGATCGTGTCCTAACAACTGCCGAGGTTGTACAGGTCGTCAATCGCCCCCGAACAGTAATATTGTCGGCAAAAACTGGTGAACCGGAATGATTGCGCCGCACTCTTCACCGGAATTTTTCGAAGCTAGCGGCTGTTACCCCGGGGTTGATCGATGGCAACCCAAGACCTATTCGAAGACGATCCACCCGGTTCGAAATCAAGGCTCGGATTCCGGCAAGGATGGCGACGGCGCACTGCGGTCACCAGGCGTCGCGATTGGTGTCTTCTAAAGTAGAATTGAGCCTACCACGCTCGGGTGGGTCTCAGCGATTCTATAGTGGAACGTAGCTGAATGTCGAGCCGTTCTCGCTCACTTTGCCAACACCCGGAGAGTCAAGATGTGCTCCAGCCACATATACGTTCGGACGTGTGGCAAGGCGTAGCATCGATAAACGGCTGGAACGGGCCATATCCTGGTCGGCATCATACTCCCATGTCAGTTCCGGCCTGTCGAACTGGATCGACTGTACGTGGACAATGTCTCCCCAGATGATCAGCGTTTCGCCGGCGCTCGATATCTCGTATGTGGTGTGGCCGACCTCGTGGCCGGGGGCGCCTACGGCCGTGACGCTCGGGCTTAGCTTGAAACCATCGTCGATCGGTGCGCGAAGCTCGCGGAACCGGGCAACCCTCCCGATCTTGTCGAATAGCGGGATTTCGGCTCTTGGAACGAAAAGCCGCTGGAGATTTGGGAACGCATCCGAACCATCCGCAGCCACCAAACCATGGGCGTGATCTTCGTGAGTGTGCGTCAATGCGATCGTGCCGATTTTTTCACGTTTGACACCGGCGTCCCCGAGTGCGCGAAGAAGTTCGCCCATCGTCGGGCCCAAAGAGTTCGACGCTCCCGTATCGATCAGAATATGCTCGTCGCCGTCAACAATCAGAAATGCGTTAACGGACAGTCGAAGCTTTCCACCGACCAATTCCACTTGGTCGGGAAGGTCTTTGAACGGTTGGTTTCCCGTTTGGCGCAAGCGTCTGGTGGGCATATCGATATAGCCATCCCGCAGCGCGATCACTGCGATCTTGCCGAGACCGTATCGAACATAATTGGCACCGGAAGCTAGTCTCTTCATTTTATCCTCTTTCACATTTTAGCCATGACTAGCGCCTGCGGTAAGCTGACTTTGTCAGGTGGGACGCTCTAAGAAAGCCTGCTGCCAAGAGGGAGCCGTTGCTCAGGAGCGCCCGGCGGCCAATGCATGGCGCAGTTTCTCTCTGGTCAGGCTCGACGAAGGATCCTGGCTCTGAACATTAAATGGGCACAGATATTGCAGCCTCTCCAAGCTTGAAAAAACGTATGTAGCCCATATATTTTTAGGATGAGCTTGACGTCGAAACGGTGAAGGATTTCACGTGCTTGGATTAGTAGCAATGGAAATTCTACAATATTTAAAATCGCTTCTCTTATCCGTATATCTGTGCCCGTTTAATGTTCATTGGCCTTGTAGCGGTGCGACGTGATATCGGTGGCCGGGTTCGGGCTCATGACTGTAAATACCGCTTCAAATGGCAAGGCGACGCTAGCCGTTCAAGGAAAAATAGATTGATGCTTAAGCTCTTTCAGTCCGCGAGACGTTCAATCAGCGCACCGAGTGATGCCGCTCAATCCGGCTAGGATTGCAGTATACTTTGAAGTGCAGGCGAGGAGCTAACGATTCTTTTCCCGCGGCAACAAGGAACAAAGATGCAGGTAGCTCATTATCGTATTGATAGGAGATATCATGAAAAAACTTGTTTCGCTAATTACCGGCGGTTTCATCGTCGCACTGGTTGGTCTTACTTCGGTGGTCTCATCGTTTGCTGGTCCCGTTTTACAACAAGCGACGCCAGCGGTAAGCAACATCGAGCAGGTCCAATACCAGGAAAAGCGCCGACTACATTATAACGATCGTCGCTCGCATAATCGTCATGGATGGGATCGCAGTGATCGTCGCCGTCCACACTATGACAACCGTCGCGATCGTCACGGCAATTGGAATGGTCATCGCGGTAATCGTGATTATCGACATGGTCATCGTCATTATAACCAAGGATATTGATATCCATTGGCAATCTTCCGTCTCAAAAACGGTCCTAGCCTAATACATGCGTAAAGGCGGTTCGTCAGAGCCGCCTTTACGCATGGAGAGCGGTATGCCAAACTACTCAGGCACCAGACCATCGAACACCGCCCCATATGTCGGACCAATCCGTCACGTTCGGGCAGTGAGGCTAAGCGCGATCTCAAGAAGATCGTCTTGAGGTTCCGTCATTATGAATGGAATTTTTTATCTCCGATCAAAACCACCCCAATCTGCCGATTATCGGCATTTACAAAGGAACTGTTCTTTGTTTGCATTTCCTATTCAACTTCGTATCCCGCTAAATTCATCACCCGCATGAGTTCTTGGTGTCCTATTTGAGCCATCTTCAACGGCGGGTTTTGGATCGGGTCCTGTTCGGCTTCGACTACAAACCAACCTTCATAGCCATAGGCCGCCAACTTTTTGACAATCGCAACAAAGTCGAGTGTGCCATCTCCGGGTACTGTGAATGCACCTTTTACGACCGCGTCGAGGAAACTCTCTTTTGTGCGGTCCAGCGCGTTGATTACATCCATCCGCACATCTTTCGTATGGACATGAGAAATGCGGTTATGATGTTTGTCGATCACCCGAAGTACTTCACCACCGGCAAATGCCATATGCCCTGCATCGAACAGAAGCGGCAGGCCTTCGCCCGAGTGCTTCATGAGCAGGTCCAGTTCTTCTTCCGTTTCAATCGGCGCAGCCATATGATGATGGTATGAGATCGGCATTCCCTGATCCGCACACCATTCACCAAATTCCGTCATTTTGCGGCCGTAAACCTTGATCTGGTCTTCAGACAGTTTCCGCTTCGTCGAAAGCGGGGCATTGCGATCACCCTGAATGGTGCCCGCTGTTTCGCCATAAACGATGCAGGGTGCATTCATTGCCTTGAACAATGCCATCTGCTCGGCGATGCGTTCTTTTTCAGCTGCGATATCTCCATCAAGCAGTTGCCCGGAAAACCAACCACCGCAGACACTTATTCCATGTTGCTGGAGAATTGGTCCAAGGATCGACGCATCCATCGGGAACCGCCTGCCGGTTTCCATTCCGGTAAAGCCCGCTTGACGCGCTTCCGCCAAACAGCCCTCCAGGGAAATATCCCCGCTCAACTCGGCTAAGTCGTCGTTCCACCATGCAATGGGGGCTATCCCAAGTTTGGCCTTCATTTCTTACTCCGACACAATTTCCATACTTGATTGGTGTAAATCTTTAGAGGGTTAAGCCCTTACGAGCCAGCTATCAGATTGCCGCAATCGTGCATCGCCATTCTCCCGCATGCTGGATTGTTACAAAATAAATATTGACAAATCAAGAAACTTGCAAAAAATATTGCATTAAGGATAGGGAGTAGTGGAACTCTTTCGGGTCGAGGTCCAATCAGTCGTTACAACGACAACGTAGCTACGGTTTTTTGCGATCCTTGAACAGGTGAATGAAGCCCATGAAAGCGACCGTGAAGGCGCTCTTGTAAGGGAACTTAAAAAGTGTGGGCTGAGGAGGAGCCGATAATGAAGACAAATCTTTCCGATTTTCGGTCAGAGGTGGAAACTGATACTTTGGCAGCCGACTATCCGCTGGCGCGTGAGATTATCTCCAAAATTCCAATTTACGAGGGGAAGGACGTGGACGATGTCCATGGCCCGGAATGGGTGCGTGCCATTGGACAAGGTCCCGGGGTGATCGTCATTCGGGGAGCCTTTGCTGATACTAAGGTTCTCGATATGGCGACGAGTGTTTTCCAGATGATCATTGCCGAGGAACGTGCGCAGGGTGCAGCGATAGGCGATCATTTTGCGGCAACTGGCGCGAACGATCGCATCTGGAACAGTCTGCAAAAGCTGTGCCTGCGTGCACCCGAAGTATATGCGCATTACATGGCAAATCCGATCATCCATTTGGCGTGCCGGTCCTGGTTGGGACCAGGCTACCAGATAGCAACACAGGTCAATCAGGTTCGCCCCGGCGGCAAAGCGCAGGCGGTTCACCGAGACTTCCATCTTGGCTTCATGACCACGCAGCAGATGAGCCAGTTTCCAGCCCACGTCCATGCTTTCGGTCAAGGCCTCGTTCTTCAGGGCGGGGTTGCGCACTGCGATATGCCAGTGGAAAGCGGGACGACGAAACTGCTGCCGCATTCCCAGCGCTATTTGTCCGGCTATCTCGCTACGTCGCAACAAGAGTTTCGAGATTATTTTGAGGCTAACTGCGTTCAACTTCCGCTTGAAAAAGGCGATGTCATCTTTTTCAGTCCTGCATTGTTTCACGCAGCGGGTGCAAACCAGACATCGAATGTGATCAGGCTTGTGAACCTTCTGCAGGTGGTTTCACCCTTCGCAAAACACATGGAAACACTGGATAGGGCTGCAATGTGCCTGGCCGTATTTCCTTATCTCGCCAGCTTGGGAACTCGCGCGCGCGAGGCCGTCATTGCCGCAACAGCGGACGGTTATCCATTTCCAACAAACCTGGACAGCGATCCCCCTCTAGGTGGACTTGCTCCTCCAGCCCAACAGGACCTGCTTACCCAAGCCGTTCAGGAAGGGTGGACCAAACAGAAACTGACAGAGGCGTTGCTCAGTCAGGCCGGAAAACGAGCTGCGTAAAGCAACTCCACTGAACATGGTTTGGAGCCGCCAGTTGCTTCTCACTTTGGCGATATCGGCGATAGGCCACCGCGTGGCACGGTGACCTGGCCGGGCATCGTTACAATCATCTCAAGGAAAAAAAGCATGAAGAATAAACTTCGGCTGGGTCTCATTGGATCAGGCTTCATGGGCAAGACCCATGTCTTCGGTTTTGCAGCGGCGCAGCGCGTGTTCGATCTGCCATATGAAATCGAACTGGCATGTATCGCCGATATCACAATGGCT
>Ga0126362_10000515_pt1 | contig 16369 bp, 10 predicted proteins | sample ANMtaG_FD_126269 | JGI IMG/M metagenome (GOLD analysis project Ga0126362, IMG submission 126269) | Continental margin sediment microbial communities from North Pacific Ocean - ANME2c_DSS_Sorted | ecosystem: Environmental > Aquatic > Marine > Continental margin > Sediment | place: Pacific Ocean... | reverse complement strand
CAAGCAGTTCTTCGACTGGAAACTCGCCCGGCCCTACCTGGTGCTGTTGGCGGTGAACCTGATCGGCCTGGGCTTCGGTATCCATCAGTTGGTCTGGGGCGATGCGTCCACGGCCGTGACGGTGGCGATCAACCTGACTTGGACCCTCTACAACCTGATCATCACCAGCGCCGCCGTGGCTGTAGCGTCCGAGGCGCGCCAAGTGCGTTCCGAGCCGCGCGTCAGCGCCAAGCTGCCGGTGAGCATCATTTGCGCCGATGGCCGCGTGCTCGATGGCGTCACCCAGGACTTTTCGCAAAATGGCTTCGGCCTGATGCTCAGCGACGGCCACTCGATCACCCAGGGTGAGCGCGTGCAACTGGTGTTGTCGCGCAACGGCCAAGACAGCCTGTTTGAAGCGCGGGTGGTGTTCAGCAAGGGCGCGCAGATCGGTGCCCAGTTCGAACCCCTCAGCCTGCGCCAGCAAAGCGAACTGGTGCGCCTGACATTCTCGCGTGCCGACACCTGGGCCGCCAGTTGGGGAGCCGGCCAGCCCGACACCCCGCTGGCAGCCCTGCGCGAAGTCGGCGCCATTGGCATCGGCGGCCTGTTCACCCTCGGCCGCGCCACCCTGCACGAATTGCGTCTGGCCTTGCGCCGCACCCCTACACAACCGCTCGATACGCTGATGGACAAGCCATGACCTCGAATATGTTCTCTCGTCCTCATCCGCGCCGTGCACTCGCGCTGATGATCGCCTCGCTGATGGGCCTGAATTCGCTGGCGCAAGCTGCCGAGCAAGCCGTCACCACGGTACCGGTACAAAGCACCGACACCGGCTACAGCCTGACGCTCAAGCAACTGGGCCGTCGCGACACCATGAACCTGCAAGGCGTGGAGTCGTCCGACAGCGTCAACTTCGACATCCGTGCCGATGAAGTGGTGAAGGGCGCGCAGTTGTTGCTCAAGTACAGCTACTCGCCGGCACTGTTGGCGGACCTGTCGCAGATCAACGTGCTGGTCAACGGCGAAGTCGCCGCCAGCCTGCCGTTGCCTAAAGAAGGCGCGGGCACCCAGCAAGAACAATTGGTGCAGATCCCGCCGAAGTTGATCACCGAGTTCAACCGTCTGAGCCTGCAGTTCATCGGCCACTACACGATGTCCTGCGAAGACCCCTTGCACAGCAGCCTGTGGGCAAAAATCAGCAACAGCAGTGAGTTGAAGGTGCAGGTCGAGCCGATCGTGCTCAAGGACGACCTGGCTGTATTGCCGCTGCCGTTCTTCGACAAACGTGATGCGCGCCAGGTCAGCCTGCCGTTCGTGTTCGCGACCACCCCGGACAGCGCCGCGCTGGAAGCTGCCGGCACCTTGTCCTCGTGGATTGGCGGCCTCGCCAGCTACCGTGGCGCGACCTTCCCCACCACCCTCGGCGACCTGCCGGCTAAGGGCAACGCGATCGTGCTGGTGCAAACCACCGATGCAATGGATGTACACGGTATCGCCGTGGCCAAGCCGACCGGCCCGACCCTGACCCTGCTCGCCAACCCCAACGATGCCAACGGCAAGCTGCTGATCGTGACCGGTCGCGATGGCGCAGAGCTCAAGCGCGCCGCCACGGCGGTCGCCTTGGGCAACCCGGTATTGGCCGGTAACAGCGTGGTCATCACCAAGCTCGACAGCCTCGCGCCACGCCGTCCGTACGACGCGCCGAACTGGCTGCCGAGCAACCGCCCGGTGCGCTTGGGCGAGTTGGTCGAGCAGCAGAAACTCAGCGTGTCGGGCTACAACCCCGGCGCCATCAGCGTCGACCTGCGCCTGCCGCCCGACCTGTTCAACTGGCGTGAAGAGGGCGTGCCGCTCAAAGTCAAATACCGCTACACGCCGCAGCAGGTGTCGACCAATTCGTCGCTGCTGATCGGCCTGAATGACCAGTTCATGAAGTCCGTGGCCTTGCCGTCGGTGAGCAACCTCGGCGGTGGTCAAACCCTGCTCGACCAGCTGAAGAAAGACGAAAGCCTGCCGCGTGAAGTGACGACCCTGTTGCCGATCAGCTCGGCGTCGCCCAAGTCCAAGCTGCAATTGCGCTTTATGTACGACTACATCAAAGAAGGCGAATGCCGCGACATCATCGTCGACAACATGCGCGGTTCCATCGACCCGGATTCCACCCTCGATGTCACCGGCTACCAGCACTTTATCGCCATGCCGAACCTGGGCGTGTTCAACGACTCCGGCTTCCCGTTCACCCGCCTGGCTGACTTGTCGGAATCGGCTGTGGTCATGCCCGACAACTACGGCACCGACGAACTCACCGCGTACCTGACCGTGCTCGGCCGCTTCGGCGAAGCCACCGGTTACCCGGCGACCGCCGTCAAAGTGGTGCAGGCCAAGGACGTGCAAAGCGTTGCCGACAAAGACTTGCTGGTACTCGCCACCGCAGGCAACCAACCTTTGCTCAAGCAGTGGCAGCAATACCTGCCGGCAACCAGCGATGGCGAGCAACACCAGTTCCTGCTGTCTGACCTGCCGCGTTATGTGCGCAGCTGGGTCAGCCCGGACCCTGCGGCTAACACCCACACCGCCAATACCGGGATCACCTTCAACAGCTTGAGCAGCAGCACCTGGCTGGCGGGTTTCCAATCGCCGCTCAAGGCTGGCCGCAGCGTGGTGCTGATCGCCAGCAACCAGCCTCAGGGCCTGCTGGAAGCCACCTCCGCGTTGATCGGCGGTGACAACTACAAAGACTCGATCCAGGGCAGCCTGGCGGTGGTACAAGGCACGCAAATCAGCTCGCTGGTGGCGGACGAGCAGTACTACGTCGGCAAGCTCAACTACTTCAAGTTCATGCAGTGGCAACTCTCGCAGAACCTGGGCTGGATGCTGTTGATCACCTTCCTCGGCCTCGCCGTGGTGACCAGCCTGATCTACCTGTCGCTGCGTGCCCGTGCAAAACGGCGGTTGGCATGAGCCCGCTGCGTAGCATGGCCCTGATAGCGCTGGGCTCGGTGATGTTTGCAGGCGCTGCGCAAGCGCAGACCTGCGACTGGCCGCTGTGGCAGAACTACGCCAAACGCTTCGTGCAGGATGACGGTCGCGTGCTGAACTCGTCGATGAAACCCACCGAGAGCAGTTCGGAAGGGCAGTCGTACGCGATGTTCTTCGCCCTCGTCGGTAACGACCGCGCAGGCTTTGACAAGCTCTGGACCTGGACCAAGGCCAACATGTCGGGGGCCGATATCGGCCAGAACCTGCCGGGTTGGTTATGGGGCAAAAAGCCTGATAGCACCTGGGGCATCATCGACCCTAACTCCGCCAGCGACGCTGACCTGTGGATGGCCTACTCGCTGCTCGAAGCGGCCCGCGTATGGAATGCCCCGCAGTACCGCGCAGACGCGCAATTGTTGCTGGCCAACGTCGAACGCAACCTGATCGTGCGCGTGCCGGGCCTGGGCAAGATGCTGTTGCCAGGGCCGGTCGGCTACGTGCATGGCGGTGGCTTGTGGCGTTTCAACCCGAGCTACCAGGTGTTGGCGCAACTGCGTCGCTTCCATAAGGAGCGCCCGAACGCCGGCTGGAACGAAGTGGCCGAAAGCAACGCGCGGATGCTCGCCGATACCGCCAGCAACCCCCATGGCCTGGCGGCCAACTGGGTCGGCTACCGCGCCACCAGCGCCAACACCGGGCTGTTTGTGGTCGACCCGTTCTCCGATGACCTGGGCAGCTACGATGCGATCCGCACCTACATGTGGGCCGGCATGACCGCCAAGAGCGATCCACTGGCGGCGGGCATGCTCAAGTCCCTGGGCGGTATGTCCCGGGCGACGGCTGCGGCGGCCACCGGCTTCCCGCCGGAGAAAATCCACGTCACCACCGGCGAAGTGGAGAAGAACAACGGCTACTCGCCGCTCAGCTTCTCGGCATCGACCATTGCCTTCTTCCAGGCCCGTGGCGAAACCGCCCTGGCACAACTGCAAAAGGCCAAGGTCGACGACGCGCTCAACAAAGCCCTGGCCCCGTCGGCACCTGACAGCGCGCAGCCAATCTACTACGACTACATGCTCAGCCTGTTCAGCCAGGGCTTTGCCGATCAGAAGTACCGTTTTGAACAAGACGGTACGGTCAAACTATCCTGGGAGGCAGCATGCGCCGTCACACGCTAGCCATTGCGATTCTCGCCGCCCTGGCCTCCAGTGCCAGCCTGGCCGAAACCAGCGACCCCCAGTCCCTGCTGATCGAGCAGGGCTACTACTGGCAGTCGAAGAAAAACCCTGAGCGCGCCCTTGAGACGTGGCAAAAACTGCTGAGCCTGAGCCCGGACCAGCCGGATGCGCTGTACGGCATCGGCCTGATCCAGGTGCAACAGAACCGCCCGGCCGAGGCGCAGAAATACCTGGCCCGCTTGCAAGCGCTGAGCCCGGTCCCGCGCCAGGCATTGCAGTTAGAGCAAGACATCACCGTCAACAAGCCCGACAACGCCAAGTTGCTGGAGCAGGCCCGTGAACTGGGTGAGCCCGATGACGAGCGCGAAAAGGCCGTGGCCTTGTACCGCCAGATTTTCCAGGGCCGCCAGCCCCAGGGCCTGATTGCCCGCGAGTACTACAACACCCTGGGCTTCACCGCCAAGGGCACCAATGAAGCGATCGCCGGCCTGCAGCGCTTGTCCCGTGAGCGGCCGAACGACCCGATCGTCGCGCTGTTCCTGGCCAAGCACCTGGCGCGTAACCCGGCCACCCGTGCCGACGGTATTCGCGCGCTGGCCAAGCTGGCACCGAACAACGACGTGGGCGGTAACGCCGATGAAACCTGGCGCTTCGCGCTGATCTGGCTCGGCCCGCCCAAGCCCGACCAGGTGGCGTTGTTCCAGCAGTTCCTCACTGCGCACCCGGATGACACCGAGATCCGCGCGCTGATGAACAAAGGCATTGCCCAAGGCAAAAATGGCGGTACCTGGCAGCGCGATCCGCAGATGACCAAGGCGTTCAAGGCCCTGGACGCTGGCGACCTGAAAACCGCCGAGCCGCTGCTGGCCGCGCGCTTGGCCGAGAAGTCCAATGACGTCGATGCCCTCGGTGGCATGGGCGTGTTGCGTCAACAGCAAGAGCGTTACAGCGAAGCGGAAAACTACCTGGTACAGGCCACCCGTTTACCGGGTGGTGCGGCGTGGCAAACGGCGCTCAATGACGTGCGTTACTGGAACCTGATCAGCCAGAGCCGCGACGCCCAGCGCGCCGGCCGTGGCGCCCAGGCCCGTGACCTGGTGGCCCAGGCCGAACGCCTGAACCCCGGTCAACCCGGCGCCGCCGTCGCCCTGGCGGGTTTCCAGGCCCAGGACAATCAGTTCGACGCCGCCGAAGCCGGCTACCGCAAGGTGCTGGCCCGTCACCCTGGCGACCCGGATGCACTGAGTGGCTTGATCAACGTACTGTCCCAATCGGGCCAGCCGGACGAAGCCTTGAAGCTGATCGACTCGGTGTCGCCCGCCCAGCGTGCCAAGATCGCGCCAAGCGTGAAAATCAACGCACTGCGCGCCACCCAGGTCGGCAAGCTGGCCGAACAACGCGGCGATGTGAAGGCCGCGCAGGCTGCCTACCGCCAGGCCCTCGATGCCGACCCGGAAAACCCCTGGACCCGCTTTGCCCTGGCCCGCATGTACCTGCGCGACGGCCAGATCCGCAACGCCCGTGCCTTGATCGACGGTCTGCTCAAGACCCAGCCCAACCAGCCGGACGCGCTGTACACCAGCACCTTGTTGTCGGCCGAGTTGAGCGAGTGGAAGCAAGCCGAGACTACCTTGGGTCGTATCCCAACCGCCCAACGTACCGCTGACATGAACGAGCTGGCGATCGATATCGCGCTGCACCAGCAGACCGACATCGCCATCGAAACCGCTCGCCGTGGCCAGCGCCCCGAAGCCCTGGCGCTGCTCGGTCGCTCCGAACCGCTGACGCGGCAAAAGCCTGAGCGCGTGGCCGTGCTGGCCGCCGCCTATGTGGAAGTCGGTGCCGCGCAGTACGGCCTGGACATGATGCAGAAGGTGGTGGAGAACAACCCCAACCCGACGGTCGACCAGAAACTGCTGTACGCCAACGTGCTGCTCAAGGCCAACAAGTACAGCGAGGCGGGCGAGATCCTGCGCGAAGTGCAAGGCCAGCCATTGACCGAGATCGGTCGCCAGCGCTACGACGATTTGATCTACCTGTACCGGGTCAAGCAGGCCGATGCCCTGCGCGAGAAGAACGACCTGGTGGCGGCCTACGACATGCTCTCGCCGGCCCTGGCCCAGCGTCCCAACGACGCCTTGGGCGTCGGCGCCCTGGCGCGCATGTATGCCGCCAGCGGCAACGGCAAGAAGGCCATGGAGCTGTACGCGCCGCTGATCCAGCAGAACCCGAACAATGCACGCCTGCAAATGGGCCTGGCGGATATTGCCTTGAAAGGCAACGACCGTGACTTGGCGCAATCGGCCAGCAACAAGGCCCTGGCGTTGGAACCGGCCAACCCGGAGATCCTCACCTCCGCCGCGCGTATCTACCAGGGCCTGGGCAAGAACAGCGAAGCCGCTGAACTGCTGCGCAAGGCCCTGGCGATTGAAAACGCCATGAAGGCCAAGACCCAGGTGGCCCAGGCCGACACTCAAAGCAAGTCGTATAACCCCTTCGTGGGCCTGCCGGGCCAGCGTCGCCAGGTCACCGACCTGACTGTCGCCGGCGCTGTACCGCCGCCGATCGATGCGCCGACCAAGACCGTGACGTCCAGCGCGTTTGCCAGCGCGACGTCCAACGACTTGAGCGAACCGTTTGTGCCGCCTTCGAATATCGCCTCCATCGACAGCCCTGAGCTGAGCCCGGCGCGGCGCGCGTTGGATACGATCCTGCGTGACCGTACCGGTTATGTGGTGCAGGGCTTGAGCGTGCGCAGCAACAACGGTGAGAAAGGCTTGAGCAAGATCACCGACGTGGAAGCGCCGTTTGAGGCGCGGATGCCGGTGGGTGACAACACCGTGGCGTTGCGCGTGACGCCGGTGCACGTGAGTGCGGGTAGCGTCGGTAGCGATGCGTTGTCGCGCTTCGGCAAAGGCTCCACGACCCCGGCGGGTTCCCAGAGCGACAGCGGTGTAGGCCTGGCCGTGGCATTTGAAAACCCGGATGAAGGCGTTAAGGCTGATGTCGGTGTGAGCCCGTTGGGCTTCCTCTACAACACCCTCGTGGGTGGCGTGAGTGTGTCGCGTCCGTTTGAAGCCAATCCGAACTTCCGCTATGGCGCGAACATTTCGCGGCGTCCGGTCACTGACAGTGTCACCTCGTTTGCCGGTTCCGAAGACGGCGAGGGCAACAAGTGGGGCGGCGTCACCGCCAACGGCGGCCGTGGCGAGTTGAGCTACGACAACCAGAAGCTGGGCGTCTACGGTTACGCGTCGCTGCATGAACTGCTGGGCAATAACGTCGAAGACAACACCCGCCTGGAACTGGGCAGCGGTATCTACTGGTACCTGCGCAACAACCCGCGGGACACGTTGACCCTGGGGATCAGCGGCTCGGCGATGACCTTCAAGGAAAACCAGGACTTCTACACCTACGGCAACGGCGGTTACTTCAGCCCGCAGCGTTTCTTTTCCCTGGGTGTGCCGATTCGCTGGGCACAAAGCTTTGACCGCTTCAGCTACCAGGTAAAAAGTTCGGTGGGCTTGCAGCATATCGCGCAAGATGGCACGGATTATTTCCCTGGCGACAGCACACTTCAGGCGTCCAGGGGTAATCCCAAGTACGAAAGCTCCAGCAAAACCGGCGTCGGCTACAGCTTCAACGCTGCTGCCGAATATCGTCTGAGCTCGCGGTTCTACCTGGGTGGCGAAATCGGTCTCGATAACGCCCAGGACTACCGCCAGTACGCCGGTAATGCTTACTTGCGCTACTTGTTCGAGGACCTGAGCGGGCCGATGCCATTGCCGGTCAGCACGTACCGTTCCCCCTATTCCAACTGATTAAATCGGAGTCATTCATGCCTGTTTCTGCGATTGCCGGCCTAACCATGCTGGTACTGGGCGAAAGTCATATGAGCTTTCCCGATTCGTTGCTCAACCCGCTGCAAGACAACCTGACCAAGCAAGGCGCGGTGGTTCACTCCATCGGCGCCTGTGGCGCGGGTGCGGCGGATTGGGTCGTGCCGAAAAAAGTCGAGTGCGGCGGCGAACGCATGCCCACCGGCAAAGCGGTGATCTACGGCAAGAACGCCATGAGCACCACGCCGATCAAAGACCTGATCGCCAAGGACAAACCCGATGTGGTGGTGCTGATCATCGGCGACACCATGGGTTCCTACACCAACCCGGTGTTCCCCAAAGCCTGGGCCTGGAAAAGCGTGACCTCGCTGACCAAGGCGATCACCGAGACTGGCACCAAGTGCGTGTGGGTCGGCCCGCCATGGGGCAAGGTCGGTTCCCAGTACAAGAAGGACGACACCCGCACCAAGCTGATGTCGTCGTTCCTGGCCAGTAACGTGGCGCCGTGCACCTACATCGACTCGTTGACCTTCTCCAAGCCGGGCGAGTGGATCACCACCGACGGCCAGCACTTCACCATCGACGGTTACCAGAAGTGGGCCAAGGCTATTGGTACTGCGTTGGGTGACCTGCCGCCATCGGCCTACGGTAAAGGAAGCAAATAATGAAACGGATGACCCTGGGTCTGGCGGCCTTGCTCGCCAGCGTCAGCGCCTACAGCGCCGACATCCCGTTGTATCCCACCGGCCCGGAGCAAGACGCAGCGTTCCTGCGGTTTGCCAACGGCACCGGCAGCGAACTGAAGCTGGTGGCCGCCGGCTCCAAGGCCAGCCTGGTGTTGAATGGCGACAAGTTGGTCTCGTCCTTCCTGCCGGTGGTGGGCGGTGACAAGCCGATCAAGGGCGTGTTGAGCCGCGATGGCAAGGACGCCGACCTGTCGGTGACCGTCGCCCCAGGCGAATTCGCCACCGTGGTGGCGCTGGTCGACGCCAAGGGCGCCACGCGCCAATTGGTGGTGCGCGAACAGCCGGACGACTTCAACGCGCTCAAGGCCTCCCTGGCCTTTATCAACGCCGACGCCACGTGCGTCGATGCGAGCCTGGAAGCCGTGGCGCAAAAAGCCGAGCTGTTCAAGCAGGTTGCCGAAGGTTCGTTGCAGCGGCGCATGATCAACCCGGTGGAACTGTCGGTGCAGCTCAAATGCGCCGGCGCGCCGGTTGGCCAGCCGTTGTCGTTCACCCTCAAGGCTGGCGAGCGCTATAGCGTGCTGGCTGTTCCTTCGGCTGCAGGTTCGAAGTTGCTGTTCGCCTCTGACGCACTCGCTAACTGATCGGGCCCGACACCACCATGGTCTTTGCCTCACTCGAATTCCTCACGCTGTTCCTGCCGGCCTTCCTGTTGATTTATGCCCTGGCTCGTCCGAGCTGGCGCAACGTCATCCTGTTGATCGGCAGCTGGCTGTTCTACGGCTGGTTGAGCCCACTGTTCCTGTTCCTGCACATGGTCTTGACCGTGGTGGCATGGGTCGGCGGCTTGCTGGTGGACCGCTCCCGCGAGGATGGCAAAGGCCGGGTGCGCCTGTTGATCGCGTTGATCGTGTTCAACACGGCGGTGCTGTGTTGGTACAAGTACGCCAACATCGTGGCGGGCACCGTGAGTGAGGTGATCACCTGGTACGGCGCCATGCCACTGGACTGGCAGCGCGTGGCGTTGCCCGCCGGCTTGTCGTTCATCGTATTGCAGGCGATTTCATACCTGGTGGACGTACACCGGCATACGGTGCCGGTGGAGCGCAGCTTCATCAATTACGCCACCTATATCTCGATGTTCGGCCACTCGATTGCCGGCCCGATCATTCGTTACGACTGGGTCCGTCGCGAGCTGAACCAGCGGTATTTCAACTGGCCGAATTTCTCCCTCGGCGCGCGGCGCTTCATGATCGGCATGGGCATGAAAGTGCTGGTGGCCGACACCTTGTCGCCGTTGGTGGACATTGCCTTCCACCTGGAAAACCCGAGCCTGGTGGATGCGTGGATCGGTTGCCTGGCCTATTCGCTGCAACTGTTCTTCGACTTCGCCGGCTACAGCGCCATGGCCATCGGCCTGGGCCTGATGCTGGGTTTCCACTTCCCGGAAAACTTTAACCGGCCGTATCTGGCCAGCAGCATCCAGGACTTCTGGCGCCGTTGGCACCTGTCGTTGTCCAGCTGGTTGCGCGACTACCTGTACATCGCCCTGGGCGGTAACCGTGACGGTGTGTGGCGTACTTATCGCAACCTGTTCCTGACCATGGCGATTGCCGGTTTGTGGCACGGCGGCGATAGCTGGAACTACCTGTTGTGGGGTTCGGCCCACGGGGTGGCGCTGTGCGTGGACCGCGCCTGGTCGCGTTCGAGCTTGCCGAGTATTCCGCCGGTGTTGTCCCACGTCCTGACGTTGCTGTTTGTGTGCCTGGCCTGGACCTTGTTCCGCGCGCCGGACTTCCATTCGGCACTGACCATGTATGCCGGCCAGTTCGGCATGCACGGCATGGCCCTGGGTGACGCAATGGCGGTCGCGCTGCGCCCGGCCCATGGCATGGCGGCCTTGCTGGGCCTGGTATGCATCATTGCACCGATCTGGCAGGTTCGTTGCGAGCAACGCTTTGGTACTCAGCCGTGGTTTTTGGTGGCGGCTTCGCTGTGGCCGGTGGCCGGGTTTGTGTTGTCGTTCGCGCTGATTGCCAGCCGCGACGCCGTACCGTTTCTGTACTTTCAGTTCTAAGGAAGCCCGACCATGCCCGCTCCTACCGCACCGACTCCACCGAGCGAATTGGCCGTTCGTACCAGCCCCCTGGCGGCCTGGGTGCTGGTGCCCTTCCTGGCGGCGGGGCTTCTGTCTTGCGCCTGGCTGATGGTGAAGGGCCCGATCAGCTTCGTGCCGGCCAAGGTGGACACCGACATGCTGCTGCATGGCGACGTGACCCACCGTTTCGCCAAGGAACTGGCCAAGGCACCGATGGCGATCCAGGCCGCCAACCTGGAGCGTGGCTCCAGCTGGCTGGCCTTCGGCGATACCGGGCCGCGCGTGCGCCAGGGATGCCCGGGCTGGTTGTTTATCAGCGATGAGCTGCGCATCAACCGCCATGCCGACGCCAATGCACAGACCAAGGCCCAGGCCGTGATCGACCTGCAACAGCAACTGGGCAAAAAAGGGATCGACCTGCAAGTGGTGGTGGTGCCGGACAAGAGCCGCATCGCGGCCGCACAGCGTTGCGGGCTGTATCGCCCAGCCGTGCTTGATGGCCGTGTCCAGGCCTGGACTGCCGCGTTGCAGGCTGCCGGCGTCTCCGCGCTGGACCTGACTGACACGCTCAAGCCCCTGGGCCCGCAGGCGTACCTGCGCACCGATACCCACTGGAGCGAAATCGGCGCCAACGCAGGGGCCCAGGCCCTGGCCCAGCGCATTCAGCAGCGCGGTATCAAGGCCACGCCGGAACAAACCTTCACGATCACCCAGGCACCGCTCGCCGTGCGCCCGGGCGACCTGGTGCGCCTGGCCGGCCTCGACTGGCTGCCGCCGAAATTGCAGCCACCGGGCGAGTCGGTCGCGGCCAGTTCCGCCCATGAAAGCGGTGGTGCAACCAGCAATGCCGACGACCTGTTCGGCGATGCCAGCCTGCCGAATGTGGCGCTGATCGGCACCTCGTTCTCGCGCAACTCCAACTTTGTGGGCTTCCTGCAAAAGGCCCTGAATGCGCCGGTAGGCAACTTCAGCAAGGACGGTGGCGAATTCTCCGGTGCGGCCAAGGCGTATTTCGACAGCCCGGCGTTTAAGCAAACCCCGCCCAAGTTGCTGATTTGGGAGATCCCGGAGCGCGACCTGCAGACGCCGTACGACCCGGTGACGATAAGTCAGTAAATTGACTTTTTGCCACTTGTCTAAAAAATAGCCAGCTCCTACAGCAAAATAATGACACTGTTGCTGGCTTGAAGCAGACTGCGGGCACTAAGGCGACGACAAAAAGACCTGCGGTAAGCAGTCGTATCAGCTGACCTTTTTCACGTCTTTAAGCTTCGCCGTGAGGAGGAATGTGCGATGAGCTTCACCGACAGTCTTCTCGTTCTTCTCGGCCAGGACGTGAGCCGAGACCCCCAAGGGCAGCATGCGCGGCTACACTTTTTCGGCAGCATCCCGGTCGATGACGGCACACCGTTCTCCGGCCAGTCTACCCGCGCCAATGAACAAACCCAGGCGGTAGCCGGCGCGGCGCCGCGCCCGAGCGTGGTGGCGCTGGTATCGGTGAATGGGGGTGTGGGCCGCAGCACCCTGGCCACCGCCTTGAGCAGTGGCCTGCAGCGCCACGGCGAACCGGTGGTCGCGCTGGACCTGGACCCGCAAAACGCCCTGCGGCTTCACTTCGGGGTCAGCCCGACTGCGCCGGGCATCGGTGTGGCCAGCCTGCAACATGCGCAGTGGGAGACTCTCCAGCAGCCGGGTTTTGCCGGTAGTCGAGTCATTCCCTTTGGCGACAGCGATACACAGCAACAGGAAAAGCTGCAGCGCTGGCTCAAGGATGAACCCGACTGGCTGGCGCAACACCTCGCCCCCCTGGACCTGAGCGCACGCCATACGGTGGTCATCGATACCCCTGCCGGAAATAACGTGTACTTGCACCAGGCGCTGAACGTGGCCGATGTGGTGTTGGTCATCGCCCAGGCTGACGCGGCATCTTTGGGAACACTGGATCAATTGCAGGCGCTGTTGGCGCCGCACCTGGAGCGTGAGCGCCCGCCGCAGGTGCACTTCGTGATCAACCAGCTCGATGAAGACAACGCGTTCAGCCTGGACATGGTCGAGGCGTTCAAGCAACGGTTGAACAAGGCGCCGTGGGAGGTGCATCGCGACATGGCGATCAGCGAAGCCCTGGCCTTCGGCGCAGACCCGTTGGACAGCCTGGCGGCGGGCCTGGCGAGCGACGATATCAACGACCTTTGCCGGTGGTTGATCGCCTGCAGAAAGCTGCGGTAAAGCGCGGTTTATACGCCTATCACCAGATGCTTATGCACAATTGGGCAGTGGCCGCTGTCACCCAATACACGTTTTGTGGAGCCGTTCTCATCACGCTGCAACTGCCTGTTTTGCGGGTGGTTTATGCCGTGGGTAAAAAATGAGCAGCATGGCTTTTTGCCGGTAGCGTTGTTGGCTACAGCTTCTGTAAAGATTCCATCAACAGAGTTATCCACAGGCTGGGGTGCGACAATTTTGCCCTTTAATCGCGCTCGGCAAGCACCATCAGGTTGCGCGGCGTCAGTGTCGATTCGCAGAAGCTGCCTACCTCGACCCTGTAGCCTTTCTCGGCCAGAAACAATGCCCGATCCAGTACCAGCCAGAGCTCCAGCGGGCGCCGAAACAGACCACGCAGCAATTCCAGGTTCCTGACCTCGGCCAGGCGACGCCAACCGCTGGCCTCCAGTGCGGGCCAATCCTGCTCGCCTGTGGATAACCCTTTGAGACTCGCCAGCTCCCGGCAGTAGTCGGCGAAGGGTTGGTCGAGCCAGCTGGAGGGCAGCGAGGGCGTGGGCAAATACTCGTCGCAGCCGCGTAATTGACGTTGCAACTGATCGAACCCCAGGCGCCGGGCCATCGACGTATCCCGTTGCACGCGCACGCGGGCACCGGCGGTGACGGTTTCGCTCAGCGGCAGGCCAAGGTCCTCGACCGACAGTTGCAGCCGCGACGCACGACCGGCGCCGGACAGCGCCTGGTAGCGCTCGGCATTGATGCGGTTATAACAACACGGTGCCAGCGCCAGTTGCTTGCAGCCGGCGGCGCTGGCCGCGTGCAGCAGGCGCACATGCAGGTCGCCACAGGCGTGCAGGGCGACGGGGGTGTGGTCGGGGTTGATCGCTACGGTTGCCATTACGTCTTGCAGGCGATGGGTGACCGGCAACCGATGGCGATCGCTCAAGGCTTGGCCGGAGGCGATCAACGCCGGATCGTATTCCAGGCAGGTCAGCTGTTGGCCAGGTTGCAGCAGGCGGCGCCCGAGATGGCCTTTGCCGGCGCACCAGTCCAGCCAATGCGTCGGCGTCTGCGCAAAGTGCAGCGCGGCGCCGAACGCTTCGATCTGCTGCCATTTACGCCCGGGGACGTCGACATTCAAGCGATGGCGCGCGGCTGCCAGGGGCTGGGTCGGTAACTTATCCACAGCACTGAGGCGCAGGGCTTGCGCGGCCAGCTGTGGAAAAGGTGCGGGGGCGGGCAGGTCGTGGGGCTGGTTATGGCTGCTTTCGGCATCGGCCAACGAGCGCTGGCGCAACCATTGGGCGAGTTGCGGATGCTGGGTTTCCCAGGGTAGCCGGGAGTGCGTGAAGGGCCGTGGTCGCCACAGCCCTTGGTGCTCGACCAGGAACGCATCCAGCACCTGGAAGCGTGTCTCAACGTCCCTGGCAGGCATCGACGCGCAGCCAGCGTTCCAGCAGTTTGAAGCCGCGTACCAGGAGGTAGGCCATCAACAGGTAGAACAGTCCGGCCGCGAAGAAGATCTCAACCGGCAGGTAGGTGCGCGCGATGATGGTACGCGCCATGCCGGTCAGTTCCAGCAAGGTGACGGTACTGGCCAGGGCGCTGGCCTTGAGCATCAGGATCACTTCGTTGCTGTAGGCCGGCAGGCCGATGCGCGAGGCGCGGGGCAGGATGATGTAGAACAGCGTCTTGGGCTTGGACATGCCCAGGGCGCGCGCGGCTTCGATCTCGCCTGGCGGGATGGCCTGGATCGCACCGCGCAGGATCTCGGCGATATAGGCGGCGGTGTGCAGGGTCATGGTGGCGGTGGCACACCAGAACGGATCGCGCAGGTAAGGCCACATGAAGCTGTTGCGCACGGCATCGAACTGCGCCAGGCCGTAGTAGACCAGGAACAATTGCACCAGCAGCGGCGTACCGCGGAAGAAGAAAATGTAGCAATAGGGCAGGGTGCGTACGTACCAGCGCCGCGAGGAACGGGCAATGCCCAAAGGGATCGCCAGCAGCAGGCCGGCGATCACCGCGATGGCCACCAGCTCCAGGGTCAGGGTCGCGCCCTGGGCCAGTTTGGGCAGCCATTTGATGATCACGGCCCAGTTCAGGCCCAGGTCGAAATGGGACAGCCAGCTGTAGTCGCCGCTCATTGGGTGCTCCTTGTAAAGCCACGGCTGGCGCGTTTTTCCAGGAAGTGCATGCCGGTCATGGCCAGTACGGTGAGGCCCAGGTACATGAAGGCGGCGACCATGAAGAAGGTGAACGGCTGCTTGGTGACGGTCACGCCGATCTGCGCGTGGCGCATGATTTCTTCAAGGCCGATGACCGAGACCAACGCAGTGTCTTTCATCAGGATCATGAACAGGTTGCCCAGGCCCGGCAGGGCGATGCGCCACATTTGCGGCATGATCAGGCGGGTGAAGATGCGAAATTTCGACAGCCCCAGGGCGACACCGGCTTCACGATGGCCCTTGGGAATGGCGAGGATTGCGCCGCGGAACACTTCCGTGGCATACGCGCCAAAGCACAGGCCCAGGGCGATGACCCCGGCGGCAAAGGCGCTGAGGGACAGGTCGGGGTTACCCAGCATCTCCCCGAGGGCGCGCATCAGGTTGACTGTGCCGAAATAAATCAGCAGTACCCACAGCAGTTCGGGAATACCGCGGACGATGGTTGAGTACGCACCGCCCAGCCATTGCAGCGACTTGTAGGGGGAGGTCTTGGCCAAGGCACCGGCCAGGCCGAGCACCAACCCCAGGCACAGGGCCGTGAGCGCCAACTTGACGGTCATCAGCGCCCCGGCGGCGAGGGCGGGGCCGAATCCGTAGAGATCGAAATTCATGGTGTTTTCATATCGCGGCAGGCAAAGCTGAAAGCCGGCGCGCTCAAAGGCGCGCGCCGGGCAGGCCGATCAGATCATTCGATGCTGAACGGGAAGTACTTGTCGTTGATCTTCTTGTAGGTGCCGTCTGCCTTGATCTCTGCCAGGGCTTTGTTCAGGCGTTCGCGCAGTGGGTCACCCTTGCGTACGGCGATACCGATCTTGTCGCTTTCTACAACCGGGTCGCCCTTGAACTCATAGGCCGAACCGTCTTTGCTCTTGAGCCATTCGTACTGCACGTACTTGTCGGCGAGGATCCCGTCCAGGCGGCCGGAGGTCAGGTCGAGGTAGGCGTTTTCCTGGGTGTCGTAGAGCTTGGCGGTGGTGTCAGGCAGCTTGTCTTCCAGGTAGCTACCGGCCAACGTCGCGCGTTGTGCGCCGATGATCTTGCCTTTGAGGTAGGCCGCGTCGGTCTTGAAGTCTGCCGTGGCTTTAGGAGCAATGAACTGCAGCTTGTTGGAGTAGTACGGGTCGGTGAAGTCGACGGCCTGCTTGCGTTCATCGGTGAT
>Ga0126362_10000514_pt1 | contig 16447 bp, 12 predicted proteins | sample ANMtaG_FD_126269 | JGI IMG/M metagenome (GOLD analysis project Ga0126362, IMG submission 126269) | Continental margin sediment microbial communities from North Pacific Ocean - ANME2c_DSS_Sorted | ecosystem: Environmental > Aquatic > Marine > Continental margin > Sediment | place: Pacific Ocean... | reverse complement strand
CGGCAAAGTGACGAGAATCGTCTGAGCAGGCGGTCGTCGACGGTGTGATCTCGACTAGCGAACATGTTCCTCGAGTTATCCAGTTTGCCGAGTTGATGGTGACGCGAGCTGCAGACTTTGGTGCATATGAGATCCAGCAAGCCGTGGGTAGATGGCTGGATGACGGCGAGGGCAGGTCAGCCGCGTTACCCAACCGCGTTAGGCGGTGTTGGCGGTCGACGACTCGCTGTCCCGGCGCAAAATGCGCGCGGCAGCCTGATTGTGCTCGGGCTTCTCCCACGCAACTCCCCTTTCCGAAGGTGCGGTAAGCAGCACCGTCGAACAGGGCAGGCTCGCGGCATCGAATTTGCGAGCGATGAAATCGCTCTCGCCGCGATCATGGCTCGACATTACCAGCTGATAGCCGTTGAGCTCCACCATGTTGCGCATCACGTCAACAAATGCGGCGGTGTGAATGATGTCGTTATGTTGGAGCGGATCGTCGAGCAGCAGCGCGCGCCAGCGCGACCAGGGATAAGCGGTGCTCGCGGCGCACAGGATGCTGAAACCATTGGCGGCGAGCTGCCCCTCGCTCAGCACCACTTGTGGCGGCAAGTCCTTCTTCGTCTCGATCGCATTTTCGACCCGCTCACGATATTTGAGCGCCATGCCGAAACTGGTAGCATCAACCCGCGTATCCGCCTTGAATTGGATGCTCTCGCCCGGTGTGCTGAGCATTGCCTCGTTAAAATCGTCGATTACAGTGTTGAGCGGATCGAGCACACGGTTCGAGAAATCATTCGCCTGGGCTTGAAGATCTTCCGAGTAGCGTTTGACCGCATTGCGGGCGGCGGCGGTCAATTTGACGGCGGCGCGGGCGGCGACACGCGAGGCTTCGAGCGTTGCGAGATGGGCAGCCGGATCGCCAACGCCGCCGTCACCACCGGCCGCGCGCATCGACGCCATGATCTCGTCGATCTCGCCTTGCAACAGCGCATCCTCATTGTCCCGCGCCAGCACTAAATGCCGTTCGGTGAGAGATCGCAGTCCAGTCAACGCCGCGTCTAGTGCGGCGACGGCGCGCTGGTAGCCATCCTGGCTCGGACTGGCGGGCAGGCCGGCTTCGCTCCATCGCCGTTGCAGCTGGCGCGCCGACTGCTCGGCATGGGCGCGGGTGAGATCTGCTGCGGCCAGATCGCGCTGCGCGGCATCAAGCGCCGCCTGGTCACGCTGCACGGCTGCGACGACCGCGGCCGCGGCGTCGGTCAGGCGCGCGAATCCCGCCCGCGCCGCCTCGCCCTGTCCGCGTTCGGTAGTCAGCCGCGTCTCGATATCGCTGATTGTCGCATTGGACAGGTTCCGCGCGGCGATACGCTCGGCGCATGCGACATCCTCCGCCTGGAATTGCGACAATCGCGTGCCGAGCTGGCTTTCGCGGCCGATCAAATCATCGAGGTCGCCGGCTGCCGAGGTGCGCTGTTCAGTCGCAGTGGCCGCTCTTGCTGTCTGCGGTTCGAGGGCTGCTTCGGCGGTCGCGACCGCCGACTCCGCATTGCGTCGCCGTGCCGCGGTGATGGCAACATAGTCGCTGCCGTCAGGCACGCCGAGTGCCAATGCAATCGCCTTACGGGCGTCGATGACCGGGCGTTGCGCCGCCTCGGCTTCATGTTGGAGTTTCTCGACCGCTTCGATCGGTAGGCGAAGGGTTGAGATTCTGGTTGCCAGATCGGCGCGCGAAGCCCGCAGTCGCTCAACGGCTTCGTCGGCCTGCGCCAACCGGCCGTCGCTCCCTGCCGCGGCGGTATCGGCCAGCGCTTTTAGTACACCGGGTTCGAAGGGCGTACGACACACCGGACAATTGGTGTCGTCCTCGTGCAGATGGCTGGCGAGTTGCGACAAGGCTGCGCTGATCGCAGTGGCGTGCCGATCGGCTTCGGCGCGTTCATGTTCGGCATCGGCGATACTGGTATCAAGATCGGCTAGCTGCGTCTCGAGTGGTGCTACGTTGGTCGCCGCGCGCTCGGCGGCTTCGCGCCCTTGCGTCAGCGCGCCAGCGGCTATGACCGCGTCGGATTCCAGATCGAGATAATCGCGCACCGATTCATCTTGCGCCTTGGCGGTGGCGGCAAGGCTGCGCAGCCGCGCCAGTTCGGCGACCGCCACGGCATGTGCCGCGATCACTTGATCCGCCTCCGCAATCGTCGCCCTGTGCGCGGCGATTGCTTCGATCAGCTGCGCGCGATCCATCCCATCCGCCGCGATCAGCTCCGCGAGTTGCGTGCGCCGTGCGAGATCGGTGCGGCCCGCCTCCAGTATCGCGATATTTTGCTCGATGTTAGCTATGGCGGCTTGCTGCGTCGTCACCGTGTCGTTCGCTGGCGCGACGAGTGCCGACACCCCATCAACCTGCGCCTGTGCGTCACTCAAGACGCTGCGCAGACGTACCAGCGCAGGGGAGTCTAGCAGGCTCTCGGCCTGGCTGATGGCGAATTGTGCAGCAAGCGGCGCCAGAGTCTCGAGCGCTATTTTACGGTCTCCGGTTGCGTGCAGCGCCTCGCCAATCCGGTCGCCCATCGTTGCCAGACGTTGCGCTACATTCTCGCCCGTGATCGCGAGCGGCTGACCCGATGTCAGTTGAAGCAAATCGGCCTCGAGCTGGTCGATGCGCTCGGACATTTCGGTGGCGGTTAGAATACCGGTCGCACGCGCAGCGGCGCGCAGTCGTTCGAGCCGCGTCGTCCATCCCTGCCAATCGGCAATTTGGCGTTCGATCGTCGCGACGGAGGCCTGCTCGGTTTCGATGCGCCGGTTGAAGGCCATCACCGTTGGACGCCCGCGAAGACCTGCGCGTATGCGCTCGAGCCGATCGATTCCGCTTGGCCCCTTCAACGCTCGCCACTGATCGTGCGGATCACGGCTGGTGAAGCGCTGTTGCGCCGCCTGGCCGAGGAAATGGGTCAAGGCGAGATAGGCGCCGAGATCGTTGATCGTGCGTCGGTCGGGCCGCGCCAGCTGAGCGATAATGTCAGCCATCGGCGTGGTCTTTACGGCGCCGCGCTCGATCGGATCGTTTTGGGAAAATGTCAGCGCGACACGATGCGCACCCGGTTCGGCGCCACGCCTCGTGAGATAATCCTTCTCAACGAGTTTCTTCTTGCCGCTGTCCTTCAGATAGGGATCGAAGCGGCGGATCTTGCTTGTCAGGCCCCATTCGATGGCATCGAAAAAGCTGCTTTTGCCAAGGCCGTTGGTTCTGGTGAGCAACACTAGGCCGGGAGCTGCCGGAATGTCGATCTCGAAATCGCCGAAGGTACGGAAATCATGAATCGCGATGCGGGACAGGTAGATGTCGCTCATACCTGACCTCTCCGTTCCCAGGCCTTCACCAGGGCGCTGACGATGTCGTCGGGGGTTTTCTTCTCGTCGAGCGCAATGCGCTCCCATTCGTCGGCCAGTGTGCGTGGCAGCCCCTGGCTTGACGCATCGCCGCCGCTCAGTTCATCGAGCGCCGCATCCTCGAATTTGCCTTCGTCATGCACCCACGGACGCGCCAGGAAGGTGCGCTTGAGAAATTCGGTGAAACTTTCCTCGTCTCGCGTTTCGTCCTCGGGCCGAAGCCAAGCGAGTTTTCGCGCCACACGGTCGTCGCGCTCGACCAACAATGCCAGCGCGCGCCATGCATCTTGCCGCTCGCTCGACCGCGGCCCGAGCAGCATCAGCTGCAGGTCAAGCGTCTCGTTCGTCCCGAGATAGGAGCGCGCGGCGACGCACTGGTTGCGGCATCGGCGCAGCGTTTCGCGAACGGCTTCGACAGTGGCGATGTCGGGCAATACCCCCAGCACGACATTGAACCGGTCGATGCGGATGCCATGACTCTCGGCGGGAAGGTCGGTTGGGCTGATCGAGGTCGATTTGCTCGAGCCGCCATTGAAAGTCGCGCTTGCTAGTTCGGGCCGGTCCTCGACCTTGAGATCGAGCGCCAGCGCTGCCGAGCGGATCCGCTCTGCGAAATCCGCGAGACCGGGCGACAGAGTCGATTGGTCGGTCATGCCGCACCTTTCATTATCGCTTTGTCCAATGCTTCGAAATGGCGGGTCTCGACTGCCGCCAGCAACGCGCGCAACGCCGCAAGTCCCGCCGCCACCGCTTCGGAAAACTCGCGGTTGATCGACATGATCACCGGACCCGATCCATCAGTCTCGCTCAGTGCCGGCTGATCGGTCTCGACCTGAGCGAAGGGGCGCTCGGCGTTCCGCGCGACCTCTATCGTAGTCTTGACGATTAGAATCACGAACTGAGTCTGCCACATATACGTGGCGGCGCACAGCGACATATCGCTACCGTTGATCAGATCGGCTGCGCATCCATGGCCTACCCAGTCACTGTCGCCGTCGCGCTGCCGCATGAGGTTGCCGGGGCCAGCGCTCTTAGGAGATGTCGTCTGCCAGGCGGTGGCGATGGCGAGCGCTACGACAGTGCCGCGGACGATCTCTTTCCATTTGGTCGGGCCGACCAGCACCTGCCCAGCGACACGATTATCGTCATCATCCACCGCGCAAATCATTAGCCGCATGAAGTGGCTGATCAGTGCAGCATCGTCCCCGAAGGCTGCGTGCCACTGCGCCCAGGTTTCCGCCATGGCGGCGCGCAGATCGGGTGCGATCGCGAGGCCGATCAAACGTCCCGGATCAGCGTTGCTGGCGAAGAAGGGGACGAGATGCGCGTGCAGCTGCTCGAGCAGCCAGCTGTCGAGTGCGCGATGGATCTGCCGCGCCAGAATATCCGACGCGATCATGACCGGATCCTGTGCCGCGCCGCCGGGATTGCCGCCGACGATCGTCGGCATCGCGATGCCCTCGGCGTGCAGGGAGTCGATGCTCAGTGCGCGGACATGCTGGGACCAGAGGGCGGGCGCTGCGTGCAGGCGGCTCGTGCGGCTGTGGCAGGCGACGCGCAGGATGGCGACCGCCGCTGGCCCCAACAGGTCCGGTCCGTCGGGCAGGATGATTTCGAACGCCTGATCCGCGCTCCAGGCTCTGACGAGTTGATTGGCCGGGATCGCGCCGGACCAGCGCACCTGGTTAGCGTCGCGTCGCAGCTGGACTGAGATTGGCAATTGCTGCGCCATCTGGCGTTGCACGCGCGGCGCGAGTGGGATCCGAGCGTTGCGCGCCGCATCCTGAAAGAGCGTGCGCGCGTGCGCGGACAGTTTCGGCACAAGGGTCGCATCGCCGTGACGCGCGAGCCATTCCCGGTGCGTGTCCGCATAGCTAGCCAAATGATCGTCGAACGGTCCGCGAACCAGCGCGCGGCCAGGGCCACGCCGGACGATCACCGCGTCGGCCGCAACCGTCTCGCCGGCGCAGTCGAGCCAGAAATCGGCGGCCGGCTCGGGCGCGGGGACGGGCGCCGCTACCCGGACGACCGCACCACATTGCACGTGCCGGAATGTCCGCTGGGCGTCCGCCTCACAGGCTTTGATCGTGAGATACGCAGCAAGCCGGTTGAGCGTCGAGGTTGAGACCTCGAACATTTCGACGTGCTGGGTTTGCAGCGTCAAGCGCACGCCGGGCCGCAACTGCGCCGCAACCGCTGCGACCAGACCAATTGCCGTCAGCTGGCCTAGCACTTCGTCATCATAGGCGGCGAGAAAATCGAACCGGTTGCCGACGGCATCGGCGGCACGTGCACGCACGTCGATGTCGGCGAGCGTGGGAGAGAGTTCGTCGATACCGGGATGTTGAGAGATCATGGATATCATCCCGGCATGGTCGAAGTTCGTCGCGCCGGCCGCGACAAGGTCGATCAATCCACCGTCACCCGCGCCGCTGATGAAGAAGCGCGGCGTCTGTCTGCCTTCGAATTCTGCCGCCGGCACACCGGCATCCGACCAGTAGCTCGTGCTCTGGATGTTCTCGACGGGCTCACGCGGCTCGAGACCGAACCCCACCGCCAACAGTACCATGTTGAAACGCTCGGTCGGCTCATCTCCAGGAGCCGGCGCCGGGTCGTCAAGAGCGATGAAGCGGAGGTCATAGCCATCGGCGGCCAAGGTCAGGCCCAGCACGCGATGACGCGTCCGGCGTTGCAAGCGCTGGCCGAGCCGGACCGAAATATCCCCGAAGCCGACCAGTACGTCCTCACGCACCGACCGACATGTTCCGGACTCCCAGTCGAGGACCGGGAGGTTGGCGACCGGATCGACGGTGTCGTGCGCCGGCCAATCATAGATGTGCGGATCGAGCCGGCGGCGTTCGGTGGTCGACTGGAGTGACAGCAACTCGCCCGCTGTTTCGAAGAGAACGACATTGCTGTTCGAAACGAGCGCGGCTGCCGCCGCGGCGGTCACGCCAGCCGCGCCGCCGCCGATCACCGCGATGCGTGGATTGGCGTTGAGATAGCCCAGATACTTGAGCGCATGGACGAGCGACAATGCGCGCACCTGCTGCGAGTAGAAGGTGATGCGCCGGTCGAAACAACCGATGACGAACAGGTTTGGTCGGTTGCGGACCGCCGCACCGTCGATGATATCTTGAGCAAGCAGCGGATCAGCCAACTGAGAAGCCTTTTTTTGCTTGCCGCTTACGCGCAGGCATAACTGCTGCTGCGCCAGCATTCTCACTGATTTTCGACAACCCGTTCCCCTCGGCCACGACCGCGCATGCGGTCGCCATTTTGAAAGTTTATGGAGAAGGTATGAGCAATTCGCAAGATTTGAATAGGTTCTCGTACAACTAATCGTCGACTCGACCGCAAATGTAGCCAACTCTCGGTTCCGGGCACCCCATGAAGGCTGCTGAGGGGACACTATCATGGATAAGCGTGATGGGCTCTTTAGAGATGTGCGGGTCGCAAGTTCGTATCCGCTCAAGGCGAACACATTATTGTAAGTTAAGAACGGACGGAGAGCGGGTTCGACGAGTTTGCAAGTGCCTCATAATCCGTCCTTACGCGTTCGAGGCGAGCCCCTTTCTGATCAAGTCCCCAGCGTCGATCAAGATAGAATTCAAGCGCCTTCCGGGTTTCAACGCATAGGAGCTCCCCATCGAAACCGTACTCACGCCGGACAGCAACTGCTTGTTCCGGGGTAAGACCGGCCTTTGGCTTGAGCCAAATCTTTGCAATAGTGTTCCAGTCCGCATCGTGGGGTAACGGTTCCACGAGTGGTCGTGTTTCAAAACTGCTGTCAGCCCCGACGCGAATTGGCAGGTAACTGCGGTAATCATTGTGCTTGAAGCTGAACGCGCGCAGATGAACGCTTTCACCGTCCGACGTGAAATGTGTCGGTGCAATCCATTGCCCCGGATCGGCACCAGATGTCATGGATGTATACCTGATTTGCAGTGCCAACTGCTCACGCATAGCCCGATAGAGTTGCGAAACGATAGTAGGATCAGCGCGACGCTCTGGCTGAGGCAAGACGGCTGGGGCATCATTCGCCTCCTCTCTCAACACGGTTTCGAATGCTTCGCGCAGATTTGAGTGCGTGAGTGATATGTGATTCTTCGCAGCAAGATAAACCTTGCGTGTAGCATCGTAGACCGGCGGGGTTTGTTTCTGGCGTTGGAGATACAGACGAAAGTCGAGAGCGGCCTGCGCTGCGGAAATACCGAAACGCACAATAAGATCGCGGCGGTTGGCCATGCCTCGCCATGTCAGGCACTCATCCAGGAAGACCAGCCGCTCCCGTTGTGCATATTTCAGGTCATCGAACTCCATGTCGATAATCTAGCTTGACTCTGCGGCAAAAGTCCATCTAAAAAGTACATGTGTAAAAATTATACAGGTATTTGCCGTCATGCGGATTCTCCATACAGCGGACTTACATCTAGGGCGGCAATTCCACGGCATGTCTCTTGAGGACGACCACGGCACGATTCTCGATCAGACGCTTCAGGCAATCCATACGCATCGACCCGACGTCTTTATTATTGCGGGCGATATTTTCGATAGGGCCTCTCCACCTGCCAGTGCCGTCCGACAATTCAATGGCTTTCTTGGCAAGGTGGCGTGCGAGACCGAAACAGCAGTCGTTATGATCGCCGGCAATCACGATTCGGGCGACAGGATTGGCTCCATGTCTATTATGACAGATGCACGGCGAGCGTTGATCCGCGGGGCTCTTTTCGCCGATGAACTACCACTCATTTTGCAGGACGAGTTTGGTCCCGTCGCGTTTTCGGCGCTTCCATTCGGATATGAATATGCGGCCCGGGAATGTTTTGGAGATGAGACTATTTCTGTACCCCAGCATGTCATGCGTGCCCAGATTTCCGCAGCGCGTCGGCATGTTCCAGACGGAGCGCGCTGGGTGGTTGTTGCACATGCTTTTGTTGATGGTGCTCACCCCAGTGAGAGTGAAAGGCCACTGGGGAAAGTTGGCGGTATAGAGACGGTGTGCCACGAGACATTCGAGGGTGCACATTACGTAGCGCTTGGACACCTGCATCGCCCGCAATCGGTGGGGACGGACCATATCCGTTATTCCGGCTCGCCACTTGCCTTCGGATTTGATGAAGCTGGTAGCGAAAAGTCGATGAGCCTCGTTGACCTTGGATCGGATGGAACAACGACGATCAACGCCATTCCTTTCCTGCCTGCTCGCGGGGTAAAAGTATTGAAGGGCAAACTTGCTGATCTGCTGTTGGCTGAACCGTCCGGTGACTTCATCAAGTGTGTATTGACGGATGATACGCCGATGATCGACCCGATGAAGCGGCTTCGGGATGTCTTTCCGCATGCATGCCAGATCACTTATGCGCGGGATGAAAAGGCGTTGGACACCCTGCCGTTACTACAAACGCGGGCGGCCTTGCACGATCCGGCCCAGATGATCAGCGATTTCTTGATGCATGTCCGGAACGAAGACCCGGCAGATTCTGAGCTGGTGCTGATCAGTTCCGCGATGACGAATCTTCGCAATGAGGAGATAGAGGCATGAGACCAGTTAGACTTTCGATGCAGGCTTTCGGCCCCTATGCCGATCGGGCAGTGGTCGATTTTCGGGAAGCCGTTGCTTCTGGGCTTTTTGGCATCTATGGGCCCACCGGATCCGGTAAGTCGTCTATTTTCAGCGCCATGACCTTTGCACTGTTCGGGGAAGCGGCAAGTGCCGAACAGGACACGACGTCCCTGCGGTCCGACCATGCCGATCCGGATATTGCCACCGAGGTGGAGTTCATTTTTGACATTGGTTCCAATAGATATGTGTTGCGGCGCCGGCCGGAACAGGCGCGGCGCAAGCAGCGTGGGGAGGGCGAGACCAGGGACTCCCATGAAGCTTGGTTGTTTGACGCAACCGGCCTTGCGCCGGAAGAAATTACGGAGGCAAATCCCGGGAAGATCATTGCCGAAAAGAAGACAGGTCTGGTTAAAGAGGCGGTGACCCAGCTGCTTGGATATGGCGCCGAACAGTTCCGGCAAATTGTCCTGTTGCCCCAAGGTAAGTTCGAAACCTTCATGGCATCGAAGACGGACAAGAGACTGGAGATACTGCGCGAGCTCTTCGACGTATCGATTTATCAACGCATGGCGGCAAAGTTCAAGGCGGACGCCTTGGCGGCAGAAAAGCTAGTCCGCCAGGATAGGGAGGTCTGCGCAAAACGTCTCGTCGCTGATGGGTTTGTGAGTCCGGAAGCATTGGCGGAAGGCATAGAAGAGGCAAATGCTGCCCATCAGGCGGCAGTGCTGCGCGAAACTGCGGCCGCGCTTGCGGCCAGTACAGCAAAAGTAGCGTATGATCGCGCACATCAACTCAACGAACAGTTTTGCGCTACCGAGCAGGCCAGCTCGATAGTCGAAGGGCTTGTAGCGAAAGCTGAGCACATCCAGGGTCTGGAGGAGCGAGTCACACATGCCAGATGCGCACAATCACTGACGGATATTGAAAAGCATTCGATCGACGCTCAGGCAGAGGTAGTCGAAGCTGCCATGAAGATGGCAAATGCCGCGACAACCGACGAAACGGCTGCCGCAAAGGCGCTTGCAGCGCAAACTGCGTTAGACCATGAAGTAACCCGAGCGGAGGAAAGCGAGAGTTTGCGGCGGGCCGGTGAAAAGCTTGATCATTACCAACAAACCTTAACCAACGCTGCCGCACAAGCGGAGAAGGCGACTGAGGCCAGCACTGCGCTTGAAAACGCGCGGAACTCGCTTGATCTCATCGAAGCACATCACGAGGAACTGAGAAACCAGAAAATAGCAGATGAGCGCGCACTGAAACTGGCGAGGGAAGGTGACGCAACACGGCAACAGCTGAATATGGAGCGATCCGCGGCGGAGCGGACGTTGATTGCCGCCGAGCAGTACCAGACGGCAGCCAAAGCAGTCGAACAGGCACGCTCGGAAATGGCCGGGTATCAGAACGAGGAAGGACGGTCAGCGCAAAAAGTTGCCGAAGCAAAGGGTCGTTTTGAGGTTGCGGAAGCTGCCCTTGCCGATGCTCAGGCTTTGCACTTGGCGGCCAAGCTGGTGCCCGGTGAGGCCTGCCTTGTCTGCGGCTCGCTGGAGCATCCCGCGCCCGCAACCGGCAAGTTCGAAAATGTGGGGTTGGACCAGGCATTTCGAGACGCAAAGGCCAATTTGGAGAAAAACCATGCTGCACATCAGCTTGCTGTGCGCAATCTTGCGTCGGCTGAAACGAAATGGCTCGAACGCAAGAACAGGTTGGCTGAATCGTCAGAGCCCGAGCAGTCTGTTGATGAAGTTCGCGGCAAGATTGCTGTATTGGCAAGCCAGATTGATGCGATAGGGCCCGCAATCGATCTTCTGGAAGCTGAGGCCAAGCTAGCGAAATTGGGCGAAGAGATCACCTCGACTGAAAGCGAACGCGATAGCTGCAGATCAAACCATGAAACCGCCAATACACAGGAAGCATTGGCACGTGACAGGTTCGATCAAGCTATTGGCACGATTCCGGAAGGGCTCCGGCTTCCCGATGCTCTGACCGAAGCCATAGCGGAAAACCGGCGCCAGCGGGTCCTCCGTGATGCCGCCATGAAATCGGCCGAAATCGCGGCACGAGAAACTCGTGATGCGACGCTTGCTGCCGGCAAAGAGCTGGAAGCGGCGAATGCCGCCCAGGAGTCAGCCGTTTTTCGACGCGATAAGGCACTGGCCGCATTTGAAGGTCGGCTCACACAGAGCGGCCTGACGAGCGCCCAATATCAGTTCTTCAAAAAGCTGATTGGGACCATTGAGGAGGATGTGGCGGAAATCGCTGAGTACCGCAATAATTTGCTGATTGCCCGCAACAACCATCAGGTCGCTGCACAGATCATCGAAGGCTATGAGCGGCCTGAGATGGGCGCGATAGAGAAGACGTTGCGGGAAGCCAGCGATGAGCTTGATCACGCAAAGACAGCCTGCGCTCAAGCCGAAGCCCGGTGGCAGCGTCTCGAGGCGCTCCTCCTCGACATCGCTGGCGAACTGAGGCGTCTTGATCAAATCGAGACGGAAACTGCTTCACTCCGCAGCCTTGCGGCGCTTTTCAATGCAGAGAATCCTTTGCGGCTCGATCTTGAAACCTATGCGATCGGGGCAATGTTCGACCAGGTGCTGACGGCTGCCAACCAACGTCTTGGTCCCATGACCGGTGGCCGCTTCAGCCTGGAGCGGGAAGTCGAAGGCGGCAACGGGAGATCCCGTCGCGGGCTCGGAATTCGCGTGTTCGATGTTCACACCGGGAAAACACGACCCACATCGACGTTGTCGGGTGGGGAGACCTTTATGGCTGCACTGGCGTTGGCACTTGGCCTGTCGGACATCGTAGAAAGTGTGAGCGGGCAGGTGCGCCTCGATACGATTTTCATCGACGAGGGCTTCGGCAGTCTTGATACGGAGAACGAATCCGGGACGCTTGATCAAGTTCTGCACGTTCTTACCAATCTTGTCGGACCAAGACGTGTGGTCGGACTAATTTCGCACGTGCCATTGGTTCAGGAGACTATACCGAATGGCTTCTACGTTCGCAAAGAGCTGCGCGGGAGCTTTATCGAAGCAAGAGGAGTGATCTGAATGACACACAGATGGATAAGAAGACGAGGACATCCACGGGTCCTTCAATCTGGTCGCACAACGTACGTTTGTGAGAATTGGATTCTGAAAGAAGCCTCCACTGAACGGCCAGGAGGCGCGTTCAGTCGTACACACGCCTGTCCTCGATGCGGTGCCGCCATCTTAACTGTTCGGATGCCAAATGGCGGACGCGTGCATTTCGAAGGCGGACGAGGGCTAAATCAAATAAAGCATCCTTGTTTGAATCTCGGTGAGGGACTGTCAAAACGGCGTGAAATCGGGATGGCGGATTTGTTCGATTGCCTTGAATAGGCAGAAAGGGTCCCGACTGATGCGCTATTATTACCGCAAAGATTGGTTGAACTACAGAGATGAAATTATCGAGCGCGATGGCGGCATCTGTATAAAATGCGGTCGTGGTTCATTGGAAGGGGCGATCCTTCAGGTTCATCATAAGCAATATCTGTCGGGAAAACTGCCGTGGGAATATCCTCACGATTACTGTGAAACTTTATGCAAGGGATGCCATGCCGGTCAGCATGGTATTATAAAACCCTTTACTGGTTGGGAGTGTGTCGGTTACGAGGATTTAGGAGAGATTTCTGGTGAATGCGAGCTGTGTGGCACATCAATACGCCACGTCTTTGTCGTCCAACATGAAAAATGGCCGCCCATGGAAGTTGGCGAAGTATGTTGTGACCATCTGACCGATACTTGTGTGGCCACCAATCATATGGGTGTACTTCGATCGGTTGAAGCAAGACAACAGCGGTTTGTCGAGTCAACGCGTTGGAAATATGGAGAGCACGGCACGTGCCACATTCGCCAGAAGGGTGTTAATCTAGAAGTTGAGCCGGTAGACTGTAAATTCAGGCTACGAGTGAATGACATCCAAGGAAGGCGACGTTTATCATCGATCCAAGATGCAAAACGATTGGCTTTTGAGCTGCTGGAGAATGGTGCTCTGGAAGCGTTTCTAGAAAAGCGCAAACATAATTAAAAACCAGTTTGATTGTGTAGCGTTCCTACCTGTTTGTTTTTCTCTGCCACTGATGCTGGCATTGTAGACTTTTTCGCTACAATCAAAAATGCGGGAAAATCGCCTGTTATCGGCATTTTCAAAGGAAGATTTCCAAGGCATCTGCGGCGCGCACAACCGAAGGTTTACCCATAACCTGTGCAACACTTCTCCTGGCCTGGTTTAGGAACGCTGCGACAGCATCTGTTACCACGTACACGGGATGTCGCAGCATCGGCACTGTCGCAAGATTGCACGGTCCCAAAAATGCCTGATGGACGTTGAGCGACCCTATACCAGTGCTGCTCTGGATGTCACCGGATTCGATCTGCCGCGTTGTTGGCAGGCGAGTGAACCAAACAGCGTCCCATCTTCTGGCCGCGATTGAGAAAAATATACCAGTATCGGCGCGCAGTTCAGCGTCTGCTTTCTTTTTAATCTCTATTACTTTGGTAGTGTTAATGGATGGCCGTGTTAGCGGCAGCATCTGTTATCAGGGATATCGCTCATGCCCAATCCGACTGTCGTGGGTGTCTCCGGCAATTTCCATCGTCCTTCCAAGACAAGATCGCTCGTCACCAACCTAGTCGGGCGGATCGCTAATCGATATGGTCTGACGTCTGAAGTCTATGACCTGATTGATGTGGGAGACTCCCTCGGCTCCGCCCGGCATGCCAGTGAACTTAGTCCTGCCGCCACAACCATTCTCCATCGTGTCGTGACGGCCGATATCCTTGTGGTTGGTACACCGACCTATAAGGGCAGCTATACCGGGCTCTTCAAGCATTTCATCGATTTGTTCGAGCCGCTCGCCCTGCAGGGCAAGCCAATCCTGCTGACCGCCACAGGCGGCAGCGATCGGCATGCGCTGATTGTCGAACATCAGTTGCGGCCTTTGTTTGGTTTCTTCATGGCGCACACGCTCCCGACAGGCATCTTTGCCGTCGACCGCGACTTCCTCAATCATGAGATCGTTGCCGAACATATCAACGCCCGGATCGCCCAGGCGGTTGAAGAAGCCCGTCCCTTTGTCGGGCAGTCGGCGGGCCCGGCCATCAGTGCGGCGGAGTAGGTGCGATGACGCGGGCACTGACGCTTGGCGAGACAGCCCGAACGGTTGCAGCGGAATTTGCTGTGACTGCAAGTCTTGATGATGAAAGCGGTGCGTTCCCGCACGAGAACTTCCGGAAACTGCAGGAATACGGATTGCTGGCACTGACCTCGCCGGTCACCTACGGTGGGCGGGGGGCCGGGCTTGGCGATGCTGCGACTGTGATCGGCGAAATCGCCAAGGGCGAACCATCAACCGCACTTATCCTCATCATGCAATACATCAACCTTGCAACGCTGCCGGGCGGGCGCTGGCCGGAACATCTGGTCCGGCGTGTGCTGGCTGATGCGGCGCAGCGTGGTGCACTTATCAATGCCTTGAGGGTTGAACCGGAGCTTGGAACACCAATTCGTGGCGGTCTTCCCGCCACGACAGCTCGTCGTACCGAAGAAGGCTGGTCACTGAGTGGCCGCAAGATCTATTCGACAGGCATAGCCGGGCTCACCTGGTGCATTGTCTGGGGGCGAACGGACGAGGAAAGCCCGCGCGTGGGTGCTTTCCTGGTTCCGGCAAATGCCGATGGTATACGCATTGAGGAGACGTGGAACCCGCTCGGCATGCGCGCGACGGCAAGCCACGACGCGATATTTCAGGACGTCCGTATTCCCTTCGATCATGCGGTTGATATTCGTCCGCCCGAGCAATGGAAAGATCGCGAAGCCGGCCAAGCCGTGTGGATGGCAGTACTGCTCGGTTCACTCTATGACGGTGTGGCGCGGGCTGCCCGGGATTGGCTCGTTCAGTTTCTCCATGACCGCAAGCCCGCCAATCTTGGCGCTGCCTTGGCGACGGTCCCTCGTATCCAGCAGGCCCTCGGTGAAATTGAGGAGCTGCTCGCCGCGAATGCGCGACTGCTCCGTTCGGCTGCACGCGATGCGGATACGGGTGAAGCTCCATCATCGCCTGAAAGCAATCTCCTCAAGCTGACCGTCACTGAGAATGCCATCTCCGCTGTCGAAAAAGCGTTGAGATTGACAGGGAACCACGGCATCAGCCGCAACAACCCGCTGGAACGTCATTACCGCAACGTTCTGTGCGGCCGCATCCATTCACCCCAGGAAGACACTGTGCGGATCGCTGCGGGGCGAGCTGCACTGGGAAACTGAGATCGATTACACGTTAAAGGAGGCCACCATGCCAGTTGAATTCATTGGGTATGTCGGAAATGCCAACGGGTCGGAAACGATCCGCTCTACAGGCCAGGCACTTGACCTGAACCATATCGAGGCACTCGCGAAAGTGCAGGAAAACGGCGGTTTCGACCGCGTGCTTCTGGCCTTCAATTCGACGTCTCCCGAAAGCATTCTCGTCAGCCAGCACGTGACCAGCGTGACCAGGACGCTCAACGTCATGATCGCCCACCGTCCCGGCTTCACGGCGCCGACCGTCGCGGCACGACAGCTTGCAACTCTTGACCACATCAGCGGGGGGCGTGTCGGCGTTCATATCATCACCGGAGGCAATGACGTCGAACTGGCGCAGGATGGCGATCATCTGACGAAGGACGAGCGCTACGCACGCACGACGGAATATCTCGACATCGTTCGTCAGGAATGGACGAGCAAGGAACCATTCGATTATGACGGCCAGTACTACAAGGTCGACAAGGCTTTCGGCAGCATCAAACCGGTGCAGCCGGATGGTATTCCGGTCTATTTCGGCGGAGCATCCGATGCGGCTCTTCAAGTGGCCGGTAAACATGCGGATATCTATGCTCTGTGGGGTGAAACCCATGCGCAGGTGAAGGAACTGGTCCAGCGTGTTCGCGAGGCAGCAGCGCCTTATGGTCGATCGCCGCGGTTCAGCCTCTCGCTGCGCCCGATCCTGGCGGGGACGGAAGAAGCGGCCTGGGCCAAGGCCAACGCCATTCTGGAAAAAGCCAGGGCCCTGATCGATGCCGGCAAGGTCCGCGATCCGAACAACCAGCGCTTCAACCAGATCGGAGGTCGGAGTCCGGCCAATGAGGGCTCAAAGCGCCTCTTGGCTGCGGCGGCGCAGGGCACTGTCCTCGACAAGCGCCTATGGACCGGGATTGCCGGGCTGACCGGCGCGCAGGGCAATACAACGTCATTGGTCGGGACTCCGGATCAGGTGGCGGAGGCATTCCTCGACTATTACGACCTTGGCATCACCACTTTCCTTATCCGCGGTTTCGATCCGATCGAGGATGCCTTCCATTACGGACGTGACCTCCTGCCGCGCGTGCGTGAGCTCGTGGCGCAGCGGGATACGGCGACCAAACATGCGCAGGCGGCAGAGTAGATGCAGGCCGTCGCCGTTGGATTCAATCAGCACAATTTCAAGGAGATGGGAAATGGGGAATT
>Ga0126362_10000504_pt1 | contig 16655 bp, 17 predicted proteins | sample ANMtaG_FD_126269 | JGI IMG/M metagenome (GOLD analysis project Ga0126362, IMG submission 126269) | Continental margin sediment microbial communities from North Pacific Ocean - ANME2c_DSS_Sorted | ecosystem: Environmental > Aquatic > Marine > Continental margin > Sediment | place: Pacific Ocean... | reverse complement strand
AGGTGGAAGGCCTGTACGTCAACCTCGACCAGGGCAACCGCAACAACGGCCTGTTCGCCGTCGGCGCCACCGGCATCCCGGTCGCCCTCAGCAGCACCGGCGTCACCGTCATCTCCGGCGCCACCAGCCGCCGCAACGACACCGAGTTCGCCGTCGTCCGCGCCGGCATCAACTACAAGTTCGGCTCGTACTGAGCCCGACGGCTGGCTTAAGCGTCCCCAGCCCGATCAACCTGGCCCGCTGAGCCGCGAAACGCCCCGGGAGCCCTGCTCCCGGGGCGTTTCCGCGTCCGGTCCCGACGCCGCCGGATGCGGTCTGTCAGCGGCGCGTGAAGTAGAGGTGCTCCGCCCGCGCGAGGACCTTCTCGCGGAAGCTCTGATAGTCCTCCGAGACCAGCTCGCCGACGGTCGTCGGCAGGGCCGCGTGGATCTCGGTGAAGGTCCGCCAGTCGCGCTCGACGAAGTGGTTGATGATGGCGCGCAGGGTCGCCACCGTCGCGACCTCCGTGATCGCCGCGTCCTCGCCTTCGGTCATCATCGCTCTGCCTCCCGTCGATTCACGAGAGGGCAATGTCGCCGTGCGCGCCGGCCCGGCGCAATCGGCCCGCCGGCGGGCCGAGGAGACAGCGGGCCGCCGCTGTCGGCGCACGCGCTCCGCAGCCGCCTCAGGCGCCGCGCGTCCCGCTGGTGATCCGGTAGCGGAACGGCCGGCCGGCGACCGCGCCGCCGAGCCCCTCCGTGAGCGGCAAGGGGAAGCAGGCGCCCAGCGCGCCGAGCGCCGCGGCGACGAAATCGCGCCGGCTCGGCTCGTCGCCGACGAGGCGGGAATGGGTGATGCGCGGCCGGCCCTGCAGGCTCCCGTCGCGCCGCACGGTGAACAGCACGGTGACCTCGGAGCCGGACGCCTCCTTCGGCATCCGGATCCGGCCGGTGCAGGTGCCGAGCCTCGCCCACATCTCCTGCAGGGTCGAGGCCGGCTCGGCCCGCGCCGCCGAGATCGGGCCGATCGCCAGACCGATCACGACGAGAAGCGCCGCGCCTGACCGCGCCCTCTCAATTCCGCCCAGGAGCCGCGCCATAGGCCCGGCACCGAGAGAGATCCGGGTTCCCGCGGAGGCCTGCGGGCAGCTCCGGTCCGAAAGGGTCCGCGCGTGGATCACTACCTGACCTCCGCCTTCCTGCTGTCCCTGCTCCAGATCGTCTGGATCGATATCGTCCTGTCGGGCGACAACGCGGTGGTCATCGCGCTGGCCTGCCGCGGGTTGCCGCCGCGGGTCCGGCGCGTCGGCGTGATCCTCGGTGCGCTGGCGGCGGCGCTGCTGCGCATCGCCTTCGCCGTCATCGTCTCGTGGCTGCTCGCGGTTCCGCTGCTCAAGGTCGCCGGCGGCCTCGTGCTCCTTCATATCGCGGTGAAGCTGGTACGCGGCGAGGAGGAGGCGGGCAGCGCGGTCACGGAGGAGGCGAGCCTCGCGCGGGCGATCCGGACCATCGTCGTGGCCGATGCGGTGATGAGCTTCGACAACGTCGTCGCGGTGGCGGGCGCGGCGCGGGGGCACGACGAGCTCTTCGTCATCGGCCTCGCCCTGTCGGTCCCGCTCCTCGTTCTGGGCGCCAGCCTGATCACCCGCCTGATCGAGCGCTTCCCCATCCTGATCTGGTTCGGCGGCGGCCTGCTCGGCTGGGTCGCCGGCGAGATGATCGGCACCGACCGGTTCGTGCAGCAGGGCCTCGCCGAGGCGCTGCCCGTCGCGCTGCGCGGAAGCCTGCCGGTCGGGCTCGGGGCGTTCGGGGCGCTCCTCGTCGTCGGCCTCGGGGCCCTGATCCGGCGGCGCAGCACCCGTGCCGTAGCGCGCGAGCAGGTCGCGGCGCTGGCGGTGGCGGAAGCCGACCTGCTCGGCCGCTGAGCCTGCCGCCCGGAACCGGCACCCCACCCTCGCGTTACCCGGCCACCGCCCGACACCCTGCCGGAACCCTGACAATGGCCCTTTCCCGCAACGGCTTAGCCGCCAGCGCCGCCTGCCTGATCCTGCTCGGCACCGCGGCGACCGCCGTCCGGGCCGAGGACGCCATCAAGGGTCAGGACGTGATGGGCGACAAGAGCCGCAGCGCCAATGACGGCTGGAGCCAGGCGCCGGTGCCCCGCGAGCAATCCGCCGCGAAGGACGCGCCCGATCCCGGCGGCCGCTCGACCTCGGAGAATGCCGAGCGTCCCGTGCCGGGCGCCGCGACCGGCTCCACCCCCGGGACCGAGCCGCAGGCGCCGCTCGAGCACCGGACCCCGGGACCGTCGGGCCAGAATCCGGCCGCTCCGGCGAAATAGATCCGACCACGCCGGGCGACCGGTCTTATTTTTCTCTGCGGAACGGACTGAACCGGCCCGCCGAACGTGATGCATTCCCGCAACATCCGGGGGTGCTGTGTCACGCAACCGCACTTGCTTCGCCAGAGGCTTGTGGGACAAGTTGGAATTAGACTAGCTCGCCTTCTTTGGGGAAAACACACACCATGACGGTCCAGGTCTCCAGGCGTGGCCTGCTCAAGGGGGTCGGAAGCGGCCTCGCGGGCGGCACGCTGGGCGCCCTCGGCTTCGGCGGTCTCGAACCTGCCATGGCCGCAGCGGTACGCCCGTTCAAGCTCGCGCAGATGCGCGAGACCCGCAACACCTGCCCCTACTGCTCGGTGGCCTGCGGCGTCATCCTGTACAGCCTCGGCGACAGGTCGAAGAACGCCCGCTCGGCGGTGATGCATGTCGAGGGCGATCCGGATCATCCGGTCAACCGCGGCACGCTCTGCCCGAAGGGCTCGGCGCTGCTCGACTTCGTGCAGTCCGAGACCCGCACGAAGTACCCGCTCTACCGGGCGCCCGGCTCGGCGGAGTTCAAGCGCGTCTCCTGGGACTTCGCCCTCGACCGCGTCGCGCGCCTCCTGAAGGACGACCGCGACAAGAACTTCGTCGCCAAGAACGGCGACCTCACGGTGAACCGCTGGATCAGCACCGGCTTCCTCGGGGCCTCGGCCACCACGAACGAGACGGCCTGGGCGACCTACAAGGTGGTCCGAAGCATGGGGGCCCTGGTCTTCGACAATCAGGCCAGGGTTTGACACGGTCCGTCGGTCGCCAGTTTGGCGCCCTCCTTCGGACGCGGTGCGATGACCAACCTCTGGATGGACATCAAGCACGCGGACGTCATTACCGTGATGGGCGGCAACGCCGCCGAAGCGCATCCCTGCGGCTTCAAATGGGTCGTCGAGGCCAAGGCGCATAACAACGCCAAGCTCATCGTCATCGACCCGCGCTTCACGCGCACGGCCTCGGTGGCCGATCTCTACTGCCCGATCCGGCAGGGGACGGACATCGCGTTCCTGTCGGGCGTGGCGAAGTACCTGCTCGACAACGACAAGCTCCAGCACCGCTACGTCTCGGCCTACAGCAATGCCGGCTACGTCGTGCGCGAGGGCTACACGTTCGAGGACGGCCTCTTCGCCGGCTACGACACGGACAAGCGCGACTACGACAAGACGAGCTGGGACTACGAGATCGGACCCGACGGCTACGCCGTCGTCGACGAGACGATGCAGCACCCGCGCTGCGTCATGCAGCTCCTGAAGAAGCACGTCGCGCTCTACACGCCCGAGATGGTCGAGCGGATCTGCGGCTCGCCGAAGGAGACCTTCCTCAAGGTCTGCGAGATGATCGCCACGACGGCTGCGCCGGAGCGGACGATGACCTCGCTCTACGCCCTCGGCTGGACGCACCACTCCAAGGGCTCGCAGAACATCCGCGCGATGTGCATCGTGCAGACGCTGCTCGGCAATATCGGCATGCTCGGCGGCGGCATGAACGCCCTGCGCGGGCACTCCAACATCCAGGGGCTGACCGATATCGGGCTGATGAGCAACCTCATCCCCGGCTATCTCAACATCCCGATCGAGAAGGAGCCCGACTACGCGAGCTACATCGCCAAGCGGCAGTTCAAGCCGCTGCGTCCGGGACAGACGAGCTACTGGCAGAACTACAGCAAGTTCTTCGTCTCGTTCCAGAAGGCGATGTGGGGCGACAAGGCGCAGAAGGAGAACGACTGGGCCTACGACTATCTGCCCAAGCTCGACGTGCCGACCTACGACATCATCCGTGGGTTCGAGCTCGCCAAGCAGGGCAAGATGACGGGCTACGTCATCCAGGGCTTCAACCCCCTGCTGTCGTTCCCCAACCGCGCCAAGATGACGGAAGCCTTCTCCAAGATGAAGTTCGTCGTGGTGATGGATCCGCTCAAGACCGAGACCGCTCGGTTCTGGGAGAATCACGGCGAGTACAATCCGGTCGACCCGTCCAAGATCCAGACCGAGGTGTTCGAGCTGCCGACCACCCTCTTCGCCGAGGAGGAGGGCTCGCTCTCGAATTCGAGCCGCTGGCTGCAATGGCATTGGCAGGCGCAGGAGCCGCCGGGCGAGTGCCGCTCGGACATCGAGATCATGTCCGAGATCTACCTGCGCGTGAAGGCCCTGTACGAGAAGGAGGGGGGTGCCTTCCCCGACCCGATCGTCAACCTGAAATGGGACTACGCCATCGCGGAATCGCCGACGCCGGTCGAGCTCGCGCGCGAGCTCAACGGCTACACGGTGGCGCCGACGCAGGACCTCAACGGCCAGACGATCCCCGCCGGCCGCCAGGTCGACGGCTTCGCCCAGCTCAAGGATGACGGCTCGACCGCCTGCGGCTGCTGGATCTATTCCGGCTGCTACACGGAGAAGGGCAACACCATGGCCCGCCGGGACAACACCGATCCCGGCAATCGCGGCATCGCGCCGAACTGGGCCTTCGCCTGGCCGGCCAACCGGCGGGTTCTCTACAACCGCGCCTCGTGCGACCCCGAGGGGAAGCCGTGGTCGGAGAAGAAGAAGCTCATCGAGTGGAACGGCAAGCAGTGGGTCGGCTTCGACGTGCCGGATTACGGCGCGACCATCGCCCCCGACAAGAATGTCGGTCCGTTCATCCTGAACCAGGAGGGCGTCGCCCGCCTGTGGACCCGCGGCCTCATGCGCGACGGGCCCTTCCCGACGCATTACGAGCCGTTCGAGTCCCCGGTGCAGAACGTCGCCTTCCCGAAGATCAAGGGAGCTCCGGCCGCCCGTATCTTCAAGGGTGACCTCGCCGAGCTCGGCACCTCGGAGGAGTTCCCCTACGCGGCGACGAGCTACCGGCTCACCGAGCACTTCCACGGCTGGACCAAGCACGCGAAGATCAACGCGATCCTCCAACCGGAGGCCTTCGTCGAGATCTCCGAGGAGCTTGCCAAGGAGAAGGGCATCGTCAAGGGCGGCTGGGTCCGCGTCTGGTCGAAGCGCGGCTCGCTCAAGGCGAAGGCCGTGGTGACCAAGCGCGTCAAGCCGCTGATCTGCGACGGCAAGACGGTCCACGTGGTGGGTATTCCCCAGCACTGGGGCTTCATCGGCCACACCAAGAAAGGATGGCACCCGAACTCGCTCACCCCGGTCGTCGGCGACGCCAACACCGAGACGCCCGAGTTCAAGGCCTGGCTCGTCAACATCGAGGCGACGACGCCTCCGGCTGACGCCGTGGCCTGAGGGAGCATGACAGATGGCTGACTACAGCTCCCTCGACATCCGGCAGCGCTCCGCCTCCACGGACCAGCCGCCGGCCATCCGCGCCCAGATGGAGGTCGCCAAGCTCATCGACGTGTCGAAGTGCATCGGCTGCAAGGCCTGCCAGGCGGCATGCGAGGAGTGGAACGACCTGCGCGACGACGTCGGTGTGAACACCGGCGTCTACGACAACCCGCACGACCTGACGCCGAAGACGTGGACCCTGATGCGGTTCACGGAATACGAGAACCCCGAGACCAACAATCTCGAGTGGCTGATCCGCAAGGACGGCTGCATGCATTGCACCGAGCCGGGCTGCCTCAAGGCCTGCCCGTCCCCCGGCGCCATCGTGCAGTACTCGAACGGCATCGTGGACTTCGTCGAGGAGAACTGCATCGGCTGCGGCTATTGCGTGAAGGGCTGCCCCTTCAACATTCCGCGGCTCTCCGAGAAGGACCACAAGGCCTACAAGTGCACCCTGTGCTCGGACCGCGTCGCGGTGGGTCAGGCCCCGGCCTGCGCCAAGGCGTGCCCGACGGGCTCGATCATGTTCGGCACCAAGCAGGCCATGATCGAGCAGGCGCACGAGCGGGTCGAGGACCTGCAGTCGCGCGGCTTCAAGCATGCCGGCCTCTACGACCCGGCGGGCGTGGGCGGCACGCACGTGATGTACGTGCTCCACCACAACGACAAGCCGAGCCTCTATGCCGGCCTGCCGAACGACCCGAAGATCTCGCCGCTCGTCGCCTTCTGGAAGGGCGGGGCGAAGGTGTTCGGTCTCGCCGCGATGGGCTTCGCGGCGGTCGCGGGCTTCTTCCACTACGTCACCGCCGGCCCGAACGAGGTGGTGCCGGAGGAGGAGGACGAGGCGGTCGAGCTCGACAAGGAGACCCGCGAGCGCACGGGCGGCGAGGCGCGGCCTCACTGATCCCACGCGCTGCGCGCATGGCCTCGCGCACGGCCCGGGCTTGAAGCGCCCGGGCCGTGCGCTCCATTCCATGAGACATCGTCCTGCCGAAACGGGTGCTATGACGATCCATACCGACATCCGGGACGGCGAGAGCCGTCCGCTCCGCGAGACCCGGAGCGAGCCGCACGAGATCCTCTACGTGCCGCGCTACACGGGCCTGCAGCGCGTGAACCACTGGATCACCGCGATCCTGTTCACGCTGCTGACCCTGTCGGGCCTGGCCATGTTCACGCCCTTCCTGAACTTCCTCACCGGCCTGTTCGGCGGGGGCCAGGCGACACGGGCGATCCATCCCTGGCTCGGCGTCGCGCTGGTGGTCAGCTTCGCGCTGCTCTTCATCCGCTTCTGGAAACTCAACATCCCCAACAAGGACGATGTCGAGTGGACGAAGCATATCGGTGACGTGGTGACCAACCGCGAGGACCGCCTGCCGGAGCTCGGCAAGTACAATGCTGGTCAGAAGGGCGTGTTCTGGGGCCAGACGGCCTTGATCGGGATCATGTTCGTCACCGGGCTGGCCATCTGGCACGAGTATTTCGCCGGCTGGACCTCGATCGAGACGCAGCGCTGGGCGCTGCTGTTCCACTCGCTGGCCGCCGTGATCGCCATCGCGATCATCGTGGTTCACATCTATGCGGGCATCTGGGTGCGCGGCACCGGCCGGGCCATGGTGCGCGGCACGGTGACGGGCGGCTGGGCCTACCGGCACCACCGCAAGTGGTTCCGGCAGCTCGCCGGCGGCAAGGTGGAGCGCGGCTCCGTGGACAAGCGCGGATCCTGAGCGTTGGCCCGTTTCTTCAAGCGCAACGCCGCGCCGAAGGGCGCGGCGCCCGAGCCCGCGTCCGACGCCCCGAGACGGCCCCGCGAGCTGAAGCCCGAGCCCGAGCGCATCGGCATCTCCGGCTCGGTGCCCTTCGTGCGCCTGCCCGCGCCCGACACGCTCTTCGCCGCCCGGGCCAAGCGCCTGCGGACGCTGGCGCCCGACCACCCGCTCGGCGGCTATCTCGCCTTCCTGGCCCAGGTCGCGGAGGCACAGGCGGCCGTCCAGGCGGAGCGCCCGGCCGCCCGGCCCCCCGCCGATGCCGACACCGCGCTGCGCCTGGAGCACGGCATGCCGCCGCTCTCGCGCCAGGGGCTCGACGCCGACTTCCCCGAGGTGATGGCCGCTTTGCTCGCGAGGCTCGAACTCGGCACCGCCCCGGCCCCGGCGCGCGACGCCGTCGACACCCTGCGCAAAAGCTCCCGCGAGGACAGACTCGACCTCGCCGTGCAGCTCTTCGAGGGCGCGATCCCCGTCGAGCGGGTGGCGGAATGCGTCTACGTGGCGGCAGCGCTGCAGATCTGCCTCGCCGGGCAGGCGGCCGGGCTCGACGCCAAGGCCCTGAAGCCGGTGGCGGACGGGGTCTGCCCGGCCTGCGGCGGCGCGCCGGTGGCGAGCCTGATCGTCGGCTGGACGCCCGCCGACAAGGCGCGCTACCTCGCCTGCTCCCTCTGCGGCACCCAGTGGAACCACGTGCGCATCCGCTGCACCGCCTGCGGCTCGGGCGAGGGCATCAGCTATTACGGGCTCGACGAGGTCTCGGGCGACATCCAGGTCGAGACCTGCACGACCTGCCACAGCTTCATCAAGCACCTGCACCAGCACCGCGACCCGGCCCTCGACCCGGTCGCGGACGACATCGCCTCCTACGGCCTCGACCTGAAGATCGCCGAGGAGGGCTTCCGCAAGGCCGGACTCAACCTCCTGATGATCGGATAAGGCTCGCCGAGGCGTGAACGCCGCGGGTGGTTCGGCCGCCGCCCGCGCGCCCTATCTCGCCTCGGCACGCGCACTGCCCGACGGGAGCCACGGCCGAATGCCTTCACGACCCGACCACCTCGCCGCCCGCTGCCGGCCGGCGCCGGTCCGCCCCCGGCACGAAGCCGGCCGCTGAGCGGATCGCGGGACCGACAGGCATGGATGCGAGATCCCCCGTCCAGGCGACGCACGCGGCCCTCGACCGCAAGGCGGTCGGCGCCGTGGTGCTCGGCAACGCGCTCGAATTCTACGACTTCACCGTCTACGCCTTCTTCGCCAAGCCGATCGGCGAGGCCTTCTTCCCCGATGCCGATGCGAGCCACAGCCTGCTCGCCTCCCTCGCCCTGTTCGGCATCGGCTACGTGATGCGCCCGATCGGGGGCGCCCTCATCGGCGCCTTCGCCGACCGGGCCGGGCGCAAGCCGGCAATGCTCCTCACCATCGGGCTGATGGCGCTGGGCATGCTGATGCTCGCGGCCTGCCCGGGCTACGCGCAGATCGGCGGCTGGGCGCAGGCCATCGTCGTCGCCGGCCGGCTGATCCAGGGCCTGGCGCTCGGCGGCGAGGTCGGCCCCTCGACCGCCTACCTGCTCGAGGCGGCGCCGCCGGGCCGGCGTGGCTTCGTGGCGAGCTGGCAGATCGCGAGCCAGGGTTGCGCGGCGCTCCTCGCCGGCCTCCTGGCCACGGCCTTGGCCCTCGCGGTCGGCGACGCCGCCATGACCGCCTGGGGCTGGCGCGTGATGTTCCTCGTCGGCCTCGCCGTCGTGCCGGTCGGCCTCGTCATCCGCAGCCACCTGCCCGAGACCGCCGGGACCGGCGCGGATCCGGGCGCGGCGGCCTCGACGGCGGCCGTGATCGCCCGGCTGCTGCGCGATCACGGGCGCCTCCTCGGGCTGACCTTCCTGGTCATCGCCGCCTCGACGGTCTCGAACGCGGTCGGCACCAACATGCCGGTCTATGCCGGCGCCACGCTCGGCCTCAGCGAGACCGCCGCGACCGCGGTGCCGATCGCGCTGGGCCTCGCCTCCGTGGCCTTCCCGCTGCTCGGCGGCCTCCTCGCCGACCGCTTCGGCCGCCGGCCGGTGATGATCTGGCCGCGCGCCCTCATCCTCGTCCTGGCGGTGCCGGCCTTCGCCTGGCTGCTGCGCTCACCGGGCCCGGCCGCGGTCTATGCGGTGACCTTCCTGCTCTCCGCCCTGTCCTCGATCAACGCGGCGGCGATCATCGTCGGCATCCCGGAGTCCCTGCCGCGCTCGGTCCGCAGCGCCGGGCTCTCCATCGTCTACGCCCTCGCCGTCTCCCTGTTCGGCGGCAGCACCAACTACGTGATCAACTGGCTGATCGCCGCGACCGGCGATCGGATGGCGCCGGCCTACTACCTCGCCGCCTTCAGCCTCGTCGGCACGCTGGCCGCCCTGATGCTGCCCGAGACGCGCGGGCGCGACCTCGACGCGGAGGTCTGAGACCCCCGTCGAACCACCGCGCGCGGGCGCCGCGACATTTCGGGCCGCAGCCCTTCACAGGCGGGGCCACCTTGCGCATATCGAGACCTCGGACCCTCAGCGCGGGAGATCTGCCGCGGTGGAGCCCCTGTTCTCGCCCGCCTGCGAGCTCGTCGGCTGGATCGGCGACGACACGTTCATCTTCGACCTCGATCTGGAGACCGTCGCCTTCGTCGCGGACGGCCATGCCTGGTCGATGCGCTCCTGCGTGTGGCTCGGCCCCGTCGATCGCCTCACCTGCATGGACCGGCAGGGCCGGCCGGTCGTCTGGAGCTGGGCCCGCGCGATCACCTCGCGCGGCAGCCCGGTGAAGCCGGGGCGCCCGAAGCGCCCCCTGCCGCCGAAGCGGCCGCTCCGCCCCTTGAACCCGCATCGCCCGCCGACGCCGCTGGCCCCGACCTCCGGCTGGTCCCGCCTCACCTTCACGGAATGGCTGGACGAAGCGGCCGTCGCCTGATCAGGCCGCGAAGGCCGCGAGCCGCACGCCCGCCCCTTCGAGCCGCGCGCGCACGGTGCGGGCCGTGGCGACGGCGTGATCGGAATCGCCGTGGACGCAGATCGAGCGGATCGGCGTCGGCAGGCGCGCGCCTTGCGCCGTGATGATCGCCCCCGCCTCCACCATGGCGAGCACCCGGTCGGCGGCCTCTTGCGCGTCCGTGATCAGGGCGCCCGGCTTGCCGCGGGCGATGAGCTGGCCGTCCTCGGTATAGCCGCGATCGGCGAAGATCTCCTGATGCACCGCGAGCCCCTGCGCCTCGCCGGCCTCCACCTGCGCGGTGAGCGCGATGGCGAGCAGCGCGAGGCCCGGGTCGACGGCCTTCACCGCGCGGGCGATGGCGTCGGCGACCTCCCGCTCGGCCGCGGCGAGATTGGCGAGGGCCCCATGCGCCTTCACATAGGTGACGCGGTGGCCGGCATAGCTGGCCAGCGCCTGGGCGGCCCCGACCTGATAGGCGACGAGCCGCTCGATCTCGGCCGGCGTGAACGGCATCCGGCGCCGGCCGAAGCCCCAGAGATCGGGGAAGCCCGGATGGGCCCCCACCGCCACGCCCCGCGCGCGGGCGAGCCGGAAGGTCGCCGCCATGATCTCGGGATCGCCCGCATGCAGCCCGCAGGCGACGTTGGCCGAGGTGACGAGGCCGAGCATGGCCCCGTCATCGCCGCAGGCATAGGCGCCGTAGCCCTCGCCGAGATCCGCGTTGAGATCGACCTCACCCATCCTTCGTCTCTCCTCTCAGGCCGCCGCCGCCTGGTCCCGGCGGGCCGGCTCACCCTGCGTGTCGAGGTCGCGGCCCACGGTCTCCGGCAGGAGGAAGGCCGCGACGATCACGAGGCAGTAAGCCGCCCCCGCCACGACGCCAATGGCGAAACCGAGCGTCAGCGAGCCGCTGAGATGCCCGACCAGCGCCGGGCAGATCGCACCGACCGCCCGGCCGAAATTGTAGCAGAACCCCTGCGCCGAGCCCCGCACCCGGCTCGGGAACAGTTCGGCCAGGAAGGCGCCCATGCCGGAGAACACGCCGGACAGGAAGAAGCCGAGGGGGAAGCCGAGCACCAGCATCATGGCGTCGGTGACCGGGATCAGCGTGTAGGCGAGCACCAGGATCCCGGCGCAGAAGCCGAACAGGATGAAGCCCTTGCGCCGGCCGATGCGGTCCGAGAGCCAGGCGCTGGTGAGATAGCCGAGGAACGAGCCGAGGATCAGGATCAGCAGGTAGCCGCTGGTGTTGAGCACCGAGAGGTTGCGCTCGGTCTTCAGGTAGGTCGGCAGCCAGGTGGTCACCGCGTAGTAGCCGCCCTGCATGCCGGTGGCGAGCAGGCTCGCCAGCGCGGTGCGGCCGACCAGGTCGCGGGAGAAGATGTCGAGGAAGTTGCCCGCGTCGCCGACCCGGCGCATCGCGGCGCGGGTCTCGCGATAGACCTCCGGATCCGCGATGCTGCGGCGGATCCAGACGATCAGGATCGCCGGCAGCGCGCCGAGCCAGAACAGCACCCGCCAGGCGAGGGCCGGCTCGGCCAGCGCGAAGACCGCCCAGAAGGCGATCGCCGCGCAGGCCCAGCCCACCGCCCAGCTCGACTGGACGAGGCCGACCGCCTTGCCGCGGTAGCGCGCCTGGATCGCCTCGGCGATCAGCACCGAGCCCACCGACCACTCGCCGCCGAAGCCGAAGCCCTGCATGGCGCGGGTGAAGAGAAGCTGCTCGTAGGATTGGGTGAAGCCGCTCAGCACCGTGAACAGCGTGAACCACGCCACCGTGCCCTGCAGGACGAGGACGCGGCCGTAGCGGTCGGCGAGGATGCCCGCGGCCCAGCCGCCGACCGCCGAGGTGACGAGGGCGGCGGTGGCGATGTTGCCCGCCTCGACCTTGGTCAGGCCCCAGACCACGACGAGGGTCGGGATGATGAAGGTGTAGACCATGTAGTCGAAGGCATCGACGCCGTAACCGGCGAACGCCGCGCCGAGCACCCGGCGCTCCTCGGGATTGGTGTCCTTCAACCACATGGCAGGGGTCCTCCTCGGGCGGGTCGTCGGGCTTTCAGGGGGTCACAGGAACGGCAGGTCGCGGTTCATGAGGTCGGTGATCAGCATGTGGCCGGGGGCGTGGGTGATGCAGAGCGGGGGCCGCGCCGCCATCGCCACCGCCTGGGGCGTCACCCCGCAGGCCCAGAAGACCGGGATCTCGTCGGGCGCGATCGCGACCGGGTCGCCGAAATCCGGCTTGGCGAGGTCGGCGATGCCGATGAGGCCTGGGTCGCCGAGATGGACCGGCGCGCCGTGCACCGCCGGCACGCGCGCCGTCACTTGAACGGCCTTGATCGCATCGGCAGCCGTCATCGGCCGCATCGAGACCACGAGCGGCCCGTGGAAGGGGCCGGCGGGCTTGGTCTCGATGGCGGTGCGGTACATCGCGACGTTGCGGCCCTCGGCCACGTGCCGCAGCGGGATCCCGGCCTCGATCAGGGCCGCCTCGAAGGAGAAGGAGCAGCCGAGCACGAAGGTGACGAGGTCGTCCCGCCACAGGCCGGTGAGGTCTGTGACCTCGGCGACCATCTCGCCGTTCTCGAAGACGCGATAGGCCGGCACGTCGGTGGCGATGTCGAGGTCGGCGCCGAGCGCCGGCAGGTCGCGCGCCCCCGGCTGCGAGACCGCGAGCACCGGGCAGGGCTTCGGGTTCTGCTGGCAGAACCGCTGGAACTCCGCCGCCAGCGCCTGCGGCAGGATCATCAGGTTGCCCTGGACATGAGCGGGCGCGAGGCCCGAGGTATGGCCGCGCCAGGCGCCGCTCCGGATGGCGCGGCGGGCCGCGGCCGCGTCGGCGAAGGGGGAGACGGTGCGGTTCGGGGCGAGCGCCCCCTCACCGATAGGCTGGGTCATCGCGGTCATTCCGTGCGGGGGCTCATCCGACGACGCCGTCGATGAGGTTGCGGCCGAGCAGGAACTCGGAGCTGAACGTGGTGCGGATCACCGGCTCCAGCGCGATCGCCGGCTCCAGCGCGGCGGCCTCGGCGCGGCGCGCCGCCACCGCCTCGGCGACGGACACGGCGCGGAAGCGCAGCCGCGTTCCCCCCTGCGCCTGGGCGAGGCGGCCGAGATCGGCCCCGATCACGGTGGCGATCTTCGGGTAGCCGCCGGTCGGCTGGCGGTCGGCCATCAGGATGATCGGCAGGCCCTGGCCCGGCACCTGGATCGCCCCCATGGCGATCCCGTCCGAGACGATGTCGTGGCCCTTGGCGTGCGTCAGCGGCGTGCCGTCGAGGAAGCAGGCCATGCGGTCGCCCTTCGGGCTCACCGTCCAGTCGCGGGCGAGGAAGGCCGCGATCTCGGGCTCCGCGAAGTAATCGTCCTGCGGCCCGAGCACGACGCGGATCGCCTCGGGCGACCGGTCGAGCCAGGGGGCGACGAGGGCGGCGGGCTCGCCGAGACGCGCGCGGGCCTCGTCCGCCGCGAGCCCGTCCCCGGGCCTGAGCGCCCGGCCGTCGAGACCGCCGAGGCCGGAGCGGGTATGGGTCGCGGTCGAGCCGAGCACGGGCGCCACGTCGAGGCGGCCGGCGACCGCGAGATAGCACCAAGCGCCCGCCCGGCCGGCACGGATCCGCAGCGCCATGCCGGGACGCAGGGTCAGCGCGGCGGCGGGCGGCAGGGGCCGGCCGTCGCAATCGATGCGGAAGGCGCCCCCGGCGAGCGCGATGTCGAGGGGCGCCTCCTCCACGGTGAGGGCGAGGCCGCCGAGCCCCACCTCGATCGCGGTGGCACCGAGGGGGTTGCCAAGCGCCCGGTTGGCGGTGGCGTGGGCGAGCGGGTCCATCGGCCCGGCCGGCGTGATGCCGTAGCGCATGGCGCCGTGCCGGCCGGCATCCTGCAGGGTGGCGCCCCCATGGGCTTCGAGGATGCGCAGGATGGGCCGGACGCTCACGAGGCCCTCCGCGCGACGATCTCGCCCCCGGCGGCGCGCCGCTCCAGGCCGCTGAAGGTGTCCGCGTCCACCGGCTCGAAGCGCAGCGTGTCGCCGCTCTCGATCAGGAAGGCGGGGTCGCGCCCCTCGACGAAGAGGCGCTCGGGGGTGCGGGCGAGGACGTACCAGCCGGTCGGCATCGGGAAGGTGCCGATGGCCGCGAGCCCTCCGCCGATCATCACCGCGCCGGGCGGGTGCGGGGGCCGCGGGCTCGGACGGCGCGGCAGGGCGAGCGCCTCGGGCAGACCGCCGAGATAGGCGAAGCCCGGCGCGAAGCCGTACATGTAGACCCGGTACTCGGCTTCCGCATGGAGCGCCGCCACGGCCGCGACGTCGCGCCCGGCCAGCTCCGCGACCTCGGCGATGTCCTCGGCGAAGGCCGGATCGTAGCAGCAGGGCATGGTCCAGCGGCGGCCCGCGCCCCGCGCGGCGCCCGGCTCCGTGAGCCGGCCCTCGACCGCCGCGACGAGGGCGGCGCGGGAGAGGACCAGCGGATCGTAGTGGACCATCAGCGAGCGGTAGGTCGGCACCGTCTCGGCGAGGCCCCGGGGCGGCTCGGCAGTCAGGGCGGCGTCGAGGGCGAGTACCCGGTCGTTGATCGCCGGATCGACGCGCGCGCCGAACTCCACCACCAGGGCCGCCTCGCCCGCGTCGAGGAAGCGCGGGCGCAGGTCCGTCTCGGGATCGGGTGCCGCCAAGGAGGGCCTCCGGGTGATGCGTCCGCATGGGTCGGCGCCGCGTCGGGAGCGGTCGTCGCCCGGCGCGGCCGTCTGCCGCGCGAAGCATCACTGTCCCATCCTGCCGCTTTGCGCGCCAATCGTGGTTGCGAATGACTCGCGATAATCGGGCGTTATCGGTCCGCCGCGCCGGCCCCGTCCGTCCAGGCCTGCGCCACCTCCTGCGCGAGGCGCGCCGCCTCGGTCACGAGGTGGTGGTCGGGCCGATTGGCGTAGGTGGCGGTGAACACGATATCCGACAGGCTCTGCTCGGCCGGCAGGATGACGAGGTCCCCGGAGGCGAGTTCACGGCGTACCACATCGGGCGGGATCAGGCAGATGCCGAGCCCCTCGACGCCCATCTTCACGATGGTGGCGAGCGAGGCGCTGGTGTGGATCTGGCTCGGCAGGAGGTTCGCGCGCAGCACGAGGTCGCGCAGCTCCACATAGGGGCTGGTGTTCTTCGGATAGGTGATGAGCGGGTGGCGCAGCAACGCGCCGAGGCTCAGGGGCGCCTCCGCGGTGATCAGCTGCGGCGCGGCGATCCAGGCCACCGTGGTGCTGAACAGGGGCCGGTTGACGAGGTTCGGCAGGGTGATCGGCCCGACCAGGAAGGCGAGGTCGAGGTCGTTGCCGAGGAGCGCCGCCTGCATGTTCGGCGAGATGTCGACGGTGATGTCGACGCTCACGGCCGGATAGACCGCCCGCATGCGCTCGACGAAGCGCATCAGCCACATCTGCACGATGGTCTCGGAGACGCCGAGGCGCAGCGTCCCGGTCATCCGCCCGGGCTCCGAGAGCGCCGCCTCCATCTCCGCCCGCAACGCCAGGAAGCGCTCGGCGAAGCCGAGCAGCGCCCGGCCGCGCCCGGTCAGAACCACATCGCGGGTGCGGCGCTCGAACAGGGTGCCGTATTCGTGCTCCAGCGCGGCGATGCGCTGGGACACGGCGGGCTGGGTGGTGTTCACCTGCTCGCTCGCCCGGCGGAAGCTCGAGAAGGTGGCGACCCAGTAGAAGATCTCGAGGCTGCGGAAATCGGCCATGGGGCAGGTTCTCTCGGGGCGGGTGGCGCGCCCAGGCGCCCCGAAGCACGGCCCGGACCGCTCAGGCGCCTTCCATGGTGAAGCCGACCTTCAGCGTCACCTGGTAGTGCTGCACCTTGCCGTTCTCGATATGGCCGCGCGTCTCCATCACCTCGAACCAGCGCAGGTTGCGCACCGTCTGGCTCGCCCGTTCCACGGCGCCCTGGATCGCATCCTCGATCGACAGCTTGGACGAGCCGACCAGCTCGACGACCTTGTAGACATGCTCCGACATCGCGGCCTCCACATCACAACCGATCGAGGATTGTGGAGGCGTCGCGATCCGGATCAAGGGCTGCCCTGTCAGCGCCCGGCGCGCGCGGGCCGGGCGGTGTCCACGATCTCCTGCGGCTCGGCCAGCGTCTCGGGCCGGCTGACCTCGCCGAGGTCATGGCGGCCGTACTCCCTGGCGCTGTAGGGCTGCTCCTCCTCCTTGCTGCCGAGGCTCGCGAAGGCCGTCATGTTGGCGGGCCGGAAGACCGGGTTCTGCCCGCCATCCTGATAGACCACCCGCGTCGCCGGCGTGCCCT
>Ga0126362_10000503_pt1 | contig 16656 bp, 14 predicted proteins | sample ANMtaG_FD_126269 | JGI IMG/M metagenome (GOLD analysis project Ga0126362, IMG submission 126269) | Continental margin sediment microbial communities from North Pacific Ocean - ANME2c_DSS_Sorted | ecosystem: Environmental > Aquatic > Marine > Continental margin > Sediment | place: Pacific Ocean... | reverse complement strand
GGCGCGGAAATCCTCGCTGACGGCCGTACCCACGCAGTCACGAAAGGTTCCGGCTTCTTCCTCGGGCCGACCGTCTTTGACCACGTCGAACCTGGCATGCGCATCTACCGCGAGGAAATCTTCGGTCCGGTCCTGGCATGCGTTCGCGTTGACGACATGAAGCAAGCTCTCACCCTCATCAACGAGCACGAGTTCGGTAACGGGGTGAGCATCTACACGCGGGACGGTGGCAGTGCTCGTGAGTTCTCCCGCAATGTGGAGATCGGCATGGTTGGCGTGAACGTCCCGATTCCTGTTCCCATGGCATGGCACGGCTTCGGTGGCTGGAAGAAGAGCCTTTTCGGCGACATGCATGCCTACGGGGAAGAGGGTGTGCGGTTCTACACCCGCCAGAAGAGCATCATGCAACGCTGGCCCGAAAGCATTCAGAAGGGGGCGGAGTTCACGATGCCCGTTTCGAAATGAACTCCCTGGAATTCGACTATGTCATCGTGGGCGGCGGCAGCGCCGGCGCCCTGCTGGCAAACCGCCTGAGCGAGGACGGAAAGCACAGCGTGCTCCTGGCCGAGGCAGGGAGTCGTGACACCTACCCGTGGATCCACGTGCCCGTGGGCTATCTCTACTGCATTGACAATCCGCGCACCGACTGGCGCTTCAGGACCGAGGCTGAGAAAGGACTTAACGGTCGCTCCCTCTTGTACCCGCGGGGCAAGGTCTTGGGTGGTTGCTCAAGCATCAACGGCATGCTGTACATGCGAGGGCAGGCCCGTGACTACGAACAGTGGGCTGAAGCGACCGGCGAAAGCGAAGGGGGCTGGCAAGGTGCCCTTGCCGACTTCAAGCGCCATGAAGACCACCATCGACTTCGCTCTGATGCATCGACCAAGGCAGGTCGAAAGCAAGGTGCGTCGAACGAGTTCCATGCCTCAGGTGGCGAATGGCGGGTCGACAAACAGCGCCTGCGTTGGGAAGTTCTCGATGCATTCTCCGAGGCGGCTCAACAGGCCGGCCTACCCGCTACGGACGACTTCAACCGTGGTGACAACGAGGGTGTCGGCTACTTTGAGGTGAATCAGAAGAACGGCTGGCGTTGGAACACGTCGAAAGCCTTCATTCGGCCTGCACTGTCTCGAAAGAACCTCCAGGTTTGGACGGGCGCTAAAGCTTTGAGGTTGCAGACTGTCCGGGCTATGGAGGGTCCGCGCTGCGTTGGCGTGGAGCTTGAGCGAAATGGGACTCGAGTTGGTGTGAAGGCTCGCTGTGAGGTGATCGTTTCGTGCGGCGCCGTTGGTACGCCCCAACTGCTGCAGCTGTCGGGGATTGGTCCCGCTGACAAGCTGAGAAAGCATGGCATCGCACCTGTTCGCGACCTGGCAGGTGTTGGAGAGAACTTGCAAGACCACCTGCAAGTGCGAGCCATCTTCAAGATCGCCCGTGGGCGCACGCTCAACACGATTGCTAATAGCCTATGGGGAAAGGCCATGATTGGCCTAGAGTACGCATGGCGGCGTACGGGACCGATGAGTATGGCTCCTTCCCAGCTTTGCGCTATCACCCGCAGCGACCCGTCGCAGCCGCATCCGAACATCCAGTTCCACGTGCAGCCACTCAGTCTGCCGGCGTTTGGGCAGCCGTTGCACAACTTTCCAGCTGTCACGGCAAGCGTCTGCAACCTGAACCCAACCAGCCGCGGCACAGTCTCCCTGCGCAGTTCGGACCCTCACGCCGCTCCGATGATTTCGCCGAACTACCTCAGTACACCGGACGACCGAAAGGTGGCTGCCGATTCTTTGAGAGTGGCTCGCCAGATCATGGCGCAGAGCGCGCTGGTTCCCTATGGTCCCAGTGAGTACCTGCCAGGTGCTCAGCACCAGTCAGACGAGGATCTTGCCAAGGTTGCTGGGGATATCGCCACCACGATTTTCCACCCCGTTGGTACCGCGGGCATGGGTCGGGTGGATGACCCGTCTGCAGTGGTCGACCCCCACTTGCGAGTCATCGGTGTTTCTCGCCTGCGGGTCGTTGACGCCAGCGTGATGCCAACGATCACCAGTGGAAACACCAACAGTCCGACGCTGATGATTGCGGAGAAAGCTGCGCGTTGGATTCTGCGGGGAGAGTAATTCGGCCGACGTGCTGACAAAGCCGCCAACCCTGTGTCATACACGTCGTTATTCATGCTCCAAAAATTGGTGTTGCTCCACATGAAATCTGCCCTCAATTCCCTTGACAAGGCGACGCGCCAGGCACTAAGCTATGTGAAGCAAATTGAGCTGCTTGCGCCAGTATTGCCGCTAGCAGAAAGGCAACAACGCCCGACCGGACTGGTTCCGCTCGGGCTTTTTTTTCGTCCGTGTTATGCGGGCTTGACAGAAGTCATTGGTTCGTGGCCCGGGTGTACGACGATGGGAACTGACAGTGCCGAGGATCCTCAGCTGGTTTACGACACGCATGTGTTCTGCTGCGTCAATGAGCGGCCGAGTACGCACAGAAGAGGGTGTTGCGCAAGCAAGGGCGCTCTGGAGCTGGCCAACTACATGTGCAGGTTGGCGATGGTCAAAGCCAACGGTTTGAGTATCCGGGTAAATCTGGCGGGGTGCCTGAACGCTTGCGAACATGGTCCTGCGATGGTGATTTATCCCGAGGGTGTTTGGTACCGATTTGAGAATCACGGGGACATAGATGAGATCTTGTCCCAGCATGTTCTTAGGGGGAAGAGGGTGGAGCGACTGGCGCTGCACCTCGACCCCTCAAAGATGCACCGATGAATTCTGGGTGATGTTGTCTGTTCAAGGGTAGACAACCCAGGAATCCTCGCAGATCGGAGATCTGGTCGAGCTTGGAACAACGCGATGAGAGCCGCATTGCTCTCGTAAAACTTCAAAGGAGACAAGTGATGAACAACAAGGCCGAGGCCAATCAGGAAAATAGCCACAAAGACATTCACATTGTTGGCATCGGTAGAACGGGCGCCGTGTATGTCGAGGCTCTCCTGAGGACGGGTGAGCTTGAGGACATGTTGGCAGTGCCAGGCAACCGCTTTTCGGGCCTGTTGATGGACGTCAATGAGGACGACATGTTCGTCCCCAACAACTACGCGCGTTCGCTTGTATCACGCCTGGCCACGCGTGGTGTGTCCTCTGAGCACGTCCGCTACCAGTCCTTGCTGGTGGATATGCCAGACGCCGGTTCGTTCGCTAAAGGACTCGAGTCCACTCGGTCCGCTGTCCAGGTCGCCACGGGTAAGAACCTAATGGAGCCTCTGGCCAAAGGCGTGAGTCTGCCCAAGCCGGGCGAGCATGTGCCGCGTGCGGTTTCCAAGGCCCTTTGCGCCTTGGGCCTGCACTCTGGTGCCAAGCCGATTGATGCGGCTTTGACCAGTTTCGCAAAGCACGTTGCGATTTCGGGACGTCCCTCTACCGTCTTGGTGGTATTCGGCCTGGCAGGGGGGACCGGTAGTGGCATGGCAAGCGACGTTGCCCTGGCTTTGAAGGCGAAGCTGCCCGCAAACGTCAAGGTCGTAGGTGTCGGTCAAATGAGTCACAGCGGCGACGGGGAGTACCACAACAACCTGTCGCAAACCATGGCGATCGAGAGCATCGAGGCCGCATCGAAGGATGACTCGACCGCCAACCCATTCCCCGGGGGTTTCTTTGTGGTACTCCCCGAACACAGCTGGCAACGCCTCACCGCATACACCAACTCTGGTGAAAAGGACGTCCGGCAGCGATTCAGGCAGATGGTTACGAATCGCTTTGTTGCTGACTCTTTCGTGCGATGGGCGGCTGCAGACAACTGTGGCTACATGAATCGCCTCTTGGCGCGTGACGCCAACAAGTGGATCCTGTTTGATGTTGCAAAGCTCACGCACCCAGGCGTTCAAGTCCTTCCTGGTGAGCCAGAGTCTCGCTGGGATCCGGTTCTGCAGCAGTGGATTGAGATGACTCCGCAGTTCTCCGGCATCAGCAACGACTTTCGAACCGACTATGCAGAAGTGCACTTGCATACCGCTCGTCGCATGAACGCAGACACGGTCGACAAGGAGATGAAGCGTGTGTTGGCTTCAGCCTACCTGGGTGGAAAGCCCGAAGCGATTTCTAGCTTCCGCAATGAATTCTTTGACACGCTCACCTCATACGTGAACATTGTTCTCCCAGGAGCGACGAAAGCGAACCTGCTTGCCTACAAGGAGGCGCGCGAAAGCCTGAAGAAGGTTGATGAAAGACTGCGTGCAATGGAAGCTGCTTGAGCATGCTGTCAGTATGTGTCGTGAAGAGGAGCGGTGCCGTCCAATATCGTACGGTGCACCGCAAAAACCCTCTTGACACTTACTGGGACTGGGTAGATATTCCTCGTTGACAACCTATTCGTCTCACGTCGGCAGCATCGCCGAAGATGAGACAGGGCAAAAAAGCCCACCTCCGACATTCGTCGGCGGTGGGCTTTTTTTCGTCTTTTTATCGCGCGCTTTGTTATGCGCGTGCAGTTGATGGCGGGGGCGTTGGCAGATCGCCCGAGATTTTTTGGATTGACATAGAGATAGGCAGCATGACAACAACAGCTGGACTGGATTTGCAGCGTGGTAGGCCTCTTCCCGCAGTGGGAACGACCGAGGCGAAACTTCAGCAGCGCAAGCTCGACGCTCTTAAGCGCGGCGTGCATCGCATTGCCGATGCTTCCAGTCTCCCGTACGGCATCCATCTTGTGGGAATCGGAGGCACCGGCGTTCAAGTCGTGGAGCGATTTCTCTCGGAGGCACCGAAGGATCTTCTCGACGTTCCCGGATCCAGGCTAAGTGCGCTTGCCGTTGATATCGGCGATGCTGACCTTGAAGGTGTTCGGCGGGCGGCCAAGCGCTTCGGAGCGAATAACGCGCACATTGAAACGATTGCGCTGCCACTGCCATCTAGGCAAGAACTCGATGACTCCCTGGCGCGGTACTCCGAGTTCCTGAAGCTTGAGTACCCGCTGTATCACCCGAATCCCGACTCCAATGAGTGGCTGCCGCCGAAGATCTGCGGTAGAGACGAATCGGGTTCTGTCCCTCGCTCGCTCGCAAAAGCGGTTTATGGGCGTGCGTTCTACGACAACGACAGGCCGATGCTGCAAGCCCTGAGGCGCTTTGCGCGCAGTGTCGACAAGACCGGAGGCGAAACGCTGGTCTGCATCGTGTTTGGTCTGGCGGGCGGCACCGGAAGTGCTATTGCAATGGACTTGTCCCGTCATCTGTCCGCTGGCCAGTTCGGACGCCGGGTGTTGGTTACAGGCATTGGCGTAGAGCCGCATGCCCAAGAGGTGAATGACAAGGGGGCCGTGGTGCACACGGTTCTGTCTGAGCTCGATGTTCTGTGCGATGAGACCAAGAACTCCGGCATCACGATGGCTTGTGGCGAGCAGTACCGCAACCCTTTCACTGCTGGATTCATCGCGGTCCCCCAACCCCCAAACCGCAGCCAAGAAGACGCGCGTGACTTGATCGACGGTCAGATTGCTTCACTGCTGACGCAGCGACGGGGGGCAAATCTATGGGAGGCGCTCCGCTTGCTCAACTGGGTGGCCGCTCCGTCAACTCAGCACTCGGCAGCACGCACTCCGTGGGGGTCTCGCTGGATTCACAAGCTTGGATACGGGAGCCTCGATGCGCTGGAGGAGTCGCTAAATCTTCGCGATCGACTGGGAGTTCGGTCCGGATACCGTCCTGAGTTCATCGAGTTGCGTACCTCGGAGATCTCCGGCGACAAGCTGAGGACTGTGTCCTGGGCTGCTTTTGTCGACTCTGCGCTTCATCCTGAACTCCCCACCCAGTGTGTTCCGGGCGCTCCCACCGACTGCGTGCAGTTTCTGTTGCCCCGAATGGCACGTTGCGACCTGTCCATATCAAAGGCTGCTCTGACTGCTTACGAGAAGACTTCGGCGCAAAAGCGGCACGTCAACCATTCGCTCCTGCTCGAGCATGGCCTGGTGCTGTGCGAGCCATCTACTCACGTGGACGGCATGGCTGGAGCCAGTATCGGCACAGGCAAGCAATGGATTGCCGTGCCGTTGCATTCCCTCAACGACGCGATTGCAGAGGAGGTGTGACATGCCACTTGACTGGTCTGTTGTGGTTGAGAAGTACGGCCACGGCTTCCTGGTGCCTACGGTTGCTGGGAAGAAATTTCTCATCATCTCCCACGTCGATGACGAGGCAATTCACATCGAGTCACCGATCTGGCAAGCCCGCCTTCAGCGCAAGAACCTTGAGAAAGGGGTGGCGCTGATCGAGGAGGGAACCATTTCTCGTGACCCGGGGCTATTCGTGGAGGACTACATGCTGTACGTGGCGCACGAACGAGCGTCCTCGGTATGTCACATCCTGCGCGACCTCGGAATCCTCGACCAGACCGAGACCTTCACGATCCGTTGCTAGACCAAACCATGGACGCTGTAACGAACGTGTGGCAGCCGGCGGAAGACACCGCCCCGCCTCCCGCAGCCCAAGGCTGATTCTCATTGCCTTTCTTCACCACCAACCCAAACTATCAGGAGTACAAAGATGAGCGCGTCTCTCTATCACAGTGGTACTGGAACTCAGTCGCCACATTGCATCCACGCAATTGGCATCGGTCGAACCGGCGCCATTTACATCGAAGCCCTGCTGCGAACCGGTGAGATCGAGGATGCGCTCGCGGACCCTCGCGCCACGTTTGCTGCAATGGTGGTCGATATCGGCGACCAGGACTTGAGTGTGGTGACCGACTACGCCAACACGTTCAAGCAGCGGCTCATCTCGCGCGGCATCTCTCCCGACCGTTTCAACTTCCAGGCCGTCGCACTGCCGGTCCCGGAGCGTCAAGAGTTTTTCGAAGGCCTCAACCGAACCCGCGAGTTCCTCAAGCTTGAGTACCCACGGTACTACTGGAACCCGAACTTCGAGTCCTACGTTTCACACAAGTACCAGATGCCTGCGGCCGGCAACCACTTCCCGCGGCTCGTGGCCAAGGGCATCTACGCCAATGCCTACTACGCTGGCGAGCGCCCGATGGACCGGGCCCTGCGCAGTTTCGCGGAAACCGTGGACAACGCAGGTTTGCCCTCGATTGTGTTGGTGGCGTTCAACATGGCCGGCGGCACCGGTAGCGGCATGGTTGTCGACTTGGCGCGCCATCTTTCCAACGTGAAACTGGGTCGACGCATCCCAGTCATTGGCGTGGGTCAGCTGTCGAGCACCGGTGATGAAGGTGGCGTGCACAACAACGCTGGTCAGTACTGCGCGCTCAACGAGATCGACTGCATGCTCGATGACGACAAGAACGGTGGCGTTATTGCGGTGTGGGGTGACCTTTACCGCAACCCGTTCACGGCCGGCTTCTTGCTGGTGAATCCCGAGCACAGCTGGCAACGCCTGACGTCGTACACCAACACCGGTGAAAAGGAAGTCCGTCAGGGCTTCAGGCAGATGGTCACGAGCCGCTTCGTTGCTGACTCGGTTATGCGTTTCGCGGTGATGGACTACGGCCGCGTGATGTTCCGCGCCTTGCGTCCTGCAGGCTTCACCGGTTCGCCGCACGAGGCGCTTTCTGCGAAGGCCCGGAACTGGACGCTGTTTGATGTGGTCAAGCTGACCCACCCGGGCGTCCAGGTTCTGCCAGGCGAGTCCGGCTCGAAGTGGCAGTCCGTCATCGCGCAGTGGGTGGACTTCATTCCGAAGTACAGCGGTCTGCGCCAGGGTTTCCAGACCGACTACGCCGAGGTGCATGTGCATGCGTCGCGCGACATGGGCGCAGATAACATCGACAAAGGCATCAAGGAGCTTGTTGAGAAGAACTACCTGCTCGATGGTGAGTCGACCTACCAGTCGTACACCCACGAGTTCTTCGACACGCTGACTTCCTACGCCAACGTGCTCCTGCCGGGCGTGGCCAAGACTGACCTGGATGCATTCTGGGGAAGCCGCGACAACTACGACAAGCTCGACTGGGAAAGCAAGCTCCACGAACATGCTTGGCTGATTGACATTGGTCCGATGCTATCTGAGCCGGCCATCCGGTTCGAAGGCATGGCAGGCGAGTGCATCTGGGGTTGCGCCTGCTGGGTGATCGTGCCCTACGACGCGGTGCGTGGCGACAAGCTGCCGCCTCCGAACCGCAAGGTCATCTTGGAGGAAGTGATCTCTGGAATGACCAAGACCGTGGTGCCAACCCCCGGTGGCGAGGCGAAACGCGCGGCCAGGGCGCACGCGTAAGCGAAGCCCGCATATGACCCAGCCTGGGGCCGCACACGAGCGGCTCCAGGCTGTGCCGGGCACTGCGTCCTCCCTCCTATTTCATACGTCACCCACTGACGCGTCAACTAACACATCTAGCCCAGCGGATTGTCAAACATGGATGAACGGGTCCTTCCCTACCTGGTGGCTAACGAGCCGTACTACCACCCGACCGGAAACGAGATTGAGGTGTTCAGCTCGGCCATGGATAGGCGTCTGCCGATGATGTTGAAGGGGCCTACCGGTTGCGGCAAGACGCGATTTGTTGAGTACATGGCGTGGAAGCTGAAGAGACCCCTTGTCACCATGGCGTGCAATGAGGACATGACTGCGTCGGACCTGGTCGGCCGTTGGCTGCTCGATGCCCAAGGAACGGTTTGGCAGGACGGTCCGCTTACCCTTGCAGTGCGCTATGGCGCCATCTGCTACCTCGATGAAGTAGTGGAGGCTCGGCAGGACACCACCGTGGTGATTCATCCCTTGACCGACGACCGTCGAGTCCTCCCGCTGGACAAGCGCGGTGAGGTGGTGCACGCCCACCCTGATTTCCGTTTGGTTGTGTCCTATAACCCTGGCTACCAAAGTGTGGCCAAGGACCTGAAGCCTTCGACGCGTCAGCGATTCGGAGCGATAGATTTCGACTTTCCTGAAGCTGGTGTTGAAGTCTCTGTCGTCGAGCATGAGAGTGAAGTTTCGCGAGACCTGGCTGCTAAGTTGGTTGCCGTCGCCGCGCAGTCCAGAGCTCTCAGGGGCAGAGGACTTGAAGAAGGGATGAGTACCCGCATGCTGGTGCACGCCGGTGGCTTGATCGCGGCGGGCATCTCTGTACACGAAGCGTGCACGGTCGCCATGGTCGCACCTCTGACCGACGACCGCGAGATTCAGTCCGCTTTGAACGGATTCGTCGAAGCCCAGTTCGGGCCGCGGTAGTGCTGTCATGAAGCGCCCGGAAGAATGCTCCCAAGCGCAGTCGGCAGATCGCCGATTAGAAGCGCTGCGCAACGCAGATCGACGCACGCATGAGGTGTTGCGTGACGCGTTGCCAACCTTGGAGGCCCATCTTGGGCCCATCGGACGGTGGTCTGAAATCTTTGACTCGATATGCCAGCTCTCCATGGAGGACACAGAGGCAGCGCTGACTCTTGCTCAAAGACTCAGGTTTGAGCCGTCCCTCGTTGAAAACCTGGTGGCATTCCGGCGATGGGTCCTGTACGGCATCAACCTGCACTCCGATAGTCCCAAGCGCAGCGCATGGCATTTCCGTGTGAGCAGCCCCAGCGCATTTGCCAACGAGGATGTAGAGGGCGACGCGGCCCATTTGCTATCGCGCCGGGAAGCGTTGCTCCACTACCTGCATGGCTTTGACGTCAACTTGAAGGGTATCGACATACACGAGCCCGAAGTTCTGAGTCACCGGCAAGCGGTCAGCACGGTTAACCAAGACTTGCTTTGGATGCCGAGGAGCGTGCCCGGCATCTCTGGGCTGGAGCGCGATCTGCTTTACCGCGCTACAGCGGCCCATGTCGCAGCTCACTTGAAGTTCTCTCCACTGTCAAGGCCGGTCGGAAATAGGGCTTTGACGCTGGTCAGCTTGATTGCTTTGCTTGAGGATGCGCGTGTGGAGCGGCTGATGGTTCGCGAGTACCCTGGGCTTCACGGTCTCTGGGGACGATTCCATACTGCAACCCGTGAGACCGCTGGCTTTCACTTCACCGGCCTTGCTGCTCGCTTGGCTCGGGCGTTGCATGACCCGAGCTACGAAGACCGCAACGATTGGGTTGTCAGTGGTCGTCGAGCGTTTGAGAACTTGGCAAATCGCGACCTTCACGACTTCCTGGCGTTTGACGCGGCTGCGCGGGAGTTGACCATTCAGGTGAACCAGATGCGTCAGTCCGTGCCTTCTGGTTATCGTCCCGCGCCGATCTATCGCGATGACAACGAGCTTCTTTGGGATAGGCGCGGAGCAACGCCTATCGACGAGAGCGTTGAGCCAAAGTACGAAGTGGTCGAGAGCGGGTCCGAGCGGTCGAAGGAAGGGGTCGATGAAACGGTCCACAATGACGTCCGGCGCCGGTTTCGCTACCCCGAGTGGGACCACCGGCTCGACGCGTTGCGAGAAGACTGGGCGACGGTCATCGAAAGCGGCCCGGCAGCGCACCGCGGCGCGGTCAACCGGTTCGTACAGAAGCAGGCACAACGGGTGCGCGGCCTCGAACAGACGCCCGACCGTTCGATCCGCCTGAACCGGCTGGCCGAAGGTGACGAGCTCGACCTCACCGCTGCCGTGGACGGCGCTATCCAGCAGCGCTCCCGGCTGGCGCCCGACGGCCGCATCTTCCGGCGCCACGGCCTCCGCCACCGCGCTACCGCCGTCGTGCTGCTGATGGACCTGTCGGTGTCTACCCGGCGATTCGTGCCAGGCAGCTTCACCACCGTGCTCGAGGTCGAGAAGCGCGCCGCACGCGTCGTCGCCCAGGCGCTGGACAGTGGCCGCGACCGCGTGGCGGTGCACGGCTTTGCCTCCAACGGCCGCCACGAGGTGAACTACCAGCGCATCAAGGACTTCGACGAACCGTTCGGTGCCGAGCAGCAGGCCCGGCTGGCCGCCCTGCAAGGCAGCCTGTCGACGCGCATGGGTGCGGCGTTGCGCCACGCCAGCGCCGCGCTGGACGGCCAGGCGGTGGACCACAAGGTGATCCTGATGCTGACCGACGGCGAGCCGTCCGATGTCGACGTGGTCGAAGACGAACACCTGGTCGAAGACGCGCGGCATGCGGTGGCCAGTGCCGCAGCGCGTGGTATCCGCACGTTCTGCCTGACGCTGGACCGCCAGGCCGACGTTTACGTGCGGCGCATCTTCGGCAGCCGCAACTACCTGATCGCCGACCGCGCCGACGCCTTTGCCGGCCACACCGGTGACGCGCTGGTGCGGCTGGTAGCCCATTGAAACCAACGCTGAAGGACACGACCGCATGACCGCACTCACGACCGCGCAGAAGATCCCGGTCACCGTTATCACCGGCTACCTCGGCTCCGGCAAGACGACGCTGCTCAACCACATCCTCACCGGCCAGCAGGGCCGCAAGGTGGCGGTGATCGTCAACGAGTTCGGCGAGGTCGGCATCGACGGCCAGTTGATCGAGCAGGACGGCGACGAGCAACTGATCGAGTTCAACAACGGCTGCCTGTGCTGTACCGTGCGCGGCGACCTGGTCACGACAATCGACAAGCTCCGCCAGCGCGCCGGCGAGCTCGACGCGATCCTGATCGAGACCACCGGCCTGGCCGACCCGGCGCCGGTGGCATCAACCTTCTTCGTCGACGAAGCGGTGCGCGCCGGCACCCGGCTCGACGCCTTCGTCACCGTCGTCGACGCCGTCAACCTCGAGAAGAACCTGGAACAAAGCGCCGAAGCCCAGGAGCAGGTGGCGTTTGCCGACATCGTGCTGGTCAACAAGACCGACCTCGTCGACGAAGAACAGTTGCAGCGCATAGAGCGCCGGGTGCGCACGCTCAACCCGCTGGCCCGCATGCACCGCAGCGCCAACAGCGTGATCGACTTGGACCTGGTGCTCGGTGTCAATGCCTTCCAGCTCGACGCCAAGCTGCAGGTTGACCCCGAGTTCCTCGGCGACCACGCGCATGAGCATGACGCGGACATCACCTCGATCGTGCTGCGCGAGCAGCGGCCAGTCGACATGAACCGCTTCATGTCGTGGATGGCGCCGCTGCTGCAGAAGGAAGGCGACCGTTACCTGCGCACCAAGGGCGTCTTCAACGCCAAGGGCTTCAACGAGCGCGTGGTGTTCCAGAGCGTGCGCATGTTGACGACGATGGCGCGCTTTCATGCCTGGGGAGACGACGAACCGCGACGCACCGAGTACGTCGTCATCGGCCGCGACCTCGACCGAGAGATGCTGGCCGCCGGTTTGGCGGACTGCGTCGCGAAGTGACCTGCGGAACATTTTCGACTTTCAGGAGAACGCTCCATGGACGCTGAACTGATCTCCTTCTCGGGCTTGGTGCTGATGTTCGTGCGCGGCCTGCGACACGGCCTGGACCCCGACCACATCGCCTGTATCGACGGCCTGACCTGGCAGGCGTTGAACCACGAACACCAGCACGCCAAGTGGATAGGCACGCTGTTCGCCATCGGGCACGGGCTGTTGGTCACAGCCATTGCGGTCGGGGTCAGCCAGCTGACGAACAGGATCGAGGTGCCCGACGGAGTGGTCACGGTGTTCGGGTGGATTCCGACCCTGCTGCTGCTGCTGGTGGGCACGCTCAACCTGAGGCTGCTGCTGCGGGCGCAGCAGAGTTACCAGCCGACCGGCTGGAAGATGCGGCTGATTCCGGCGCGACTGCGCAACAACGGCAGCCCGCTGGCGGTGATCGCGATCGGCGTGCTGTTCGCCACCGTCTTCGACACAGCCACCCAGGCGTCGGCGTGGGGCTTCGTGGCCAGCAACAAAGGCGGCGGCCTGCTCGCCGCCCTGGCCGCTGGCCTGGTGTTCACCGCCGGCATGGTGATCACCGATACGGTCGACGGGCGGCTCATCTGCCACGTCAATCGCAGTTCGCAGGCGGCCACTGCCGGACCGCGCTACCGGCGCATCCTGGGCTGGCTGATCGTCACCATCTCGTTTGGCGTGGCGTTCTACAACATCGGCAAGGCACTGCTGCCCGGGATCGAACTCGACGAACTCGCGTTCACCTTGACGGGCGCGGCGCTGATCGGCGTGATGGCGCTGATCTGGGCCTGGCTGGCCTACAAGCGCTCAGCACCCCGGCCCGCCGCGCAACGCAGCGCCGCGCCGCCTGATCTTCCAATCCCCTGACCACACATCCTGAATGAAGGAGAGCTTTGCCATGCCCATTCAGACCAACGATCGCCTGCCCGCAGGCCGCTTCAAGACCATCACTGCGTCCGGCATCACGGACGTTGCATCCGACACACTGTTCGCCGGTCGCAAGGTGGCGCTGTTCGGCCTGCCGGGCGCCTACACGCCGGTGTGTTCTGCCAGTCACCTGCCGGGTTATGTCGCCAACCACGACCAGCTCAAAGCAGCGGGCTTCGACGAGATCGTTTGTGTCTCGGTCAACGACCCGTTCGTGATGGACGCCTGGGGCAGACAGCATGGCGCCGAAGGCAAGGTGACGATGCTCAGCGACACCGACGCATCATTCACCAAGGCCATCGGCCTGGTCGCCGACCTCGGCGCTTTCGGTCTGCACGACCGTTCAGAGCGCTATTCGATGGTCGTCGAGGACGGCGTGGTGAAGAAGCTCGAAGTAGAAAAGACAGTCTTCGACCACGACGGCACCAGCGCCGTCTGCATGTTGCGCGGTTGAGCGCCGCTGACAGTGCCGACCATGAAGATTTCCCGCTCGCGCCGCTTCGACCGCAGCGATGTCCTCTGGTCGTGCCTGCCCCGCTGGCCGGCACCCTGGGCCGGCTTGGTGGTGATGGGATGCACACCCGCCTTGCTGCAGGCGCAGACGTCCGGCGAAACGCTGGTGGCCGCCACCGAACGCATCGAGGTCGTCGGCCGCGCCGAACAGCGCATCGGCAGGACGGTGGCGGCCAGCGAAGGGGCCGTCGCCGGGCTCGACCTGTCGGTACGCCCGCTGTTGCGCACGGCAGAGCTGCTGGAAGCGGTTCCGGGCCTGATCGCGGTACAGCACTCCGGTGGCGGCAAGGCGAACCAGTACTTCCTGCGCGGCTTCAACCTCGACCACGGCACCGATTTCAGCCTGCTCGTCGATGAGGTGCCGATGAACTTCCGCACCCACGGCCACGGCCAGGGTTACCTCGATGTCGGCGGCCTTATCCCCGAAGTGGTGACGCGCATCGACTACCGCAAAGGGCCGTACCGCGCCGACGCAGGTGACTTCAGCCTGGTCGGCATGGCCAGCATGACGACGGCAGACCGCTTCGAGCGGCCGTTCGGGTCGGTGCAGGTCGGCCGATTCGGCTACGAACGTGCAGTGGCCGGCACCTCGTGGACGGCGGGTGACACCGATGTTTTGTTGGCCGCCGAGGCCAAGCGCTACGACGGCCCCTGGGAACTGCCCGAGCGCTTGCGCCACGGGTCGATGTACGCCAAGGCCACCCACGACACAGACGCGGGCACGATTCGCGCCAGCTTGTCGGTCTACCACGCGACCTGGCGGCCCACCGAGCAGATCCCCGACCGCGCCATCGGCACGGTGATTGCCGACGAGTTTGGTGCGCTCGACCCCGACCTGAAAGGCCACACCGACCGGGTGATCGCCGCGCTGCGGCTGGACAGCGAGGCCTGGCGTGTCTCGGCCTACGCGCAGTACTACGACTGGAAACTGCTGTCGAACTTCACCTTCTTTCTCGACGACCCGGTGAACGGCGACCAACTCGAACAGTCCGACCGGCGCAACACCTACGGCGGGCGGATCGAAAGGCGCTTCAAACCGGCCGATGGCTGGCGCGTTGCGCTCGGCATGGAGAGCCGCTTCGACGACATCAGCTCGGTGGGCCTGTACAAGACCGTGGCTGGCGCGCGTGTGGCGCCACGCGGCCTGTTCGCGGTGGAAGAACTTTCAACGGCCGTTTACGCCGAAGCCAGTGTCGCCGCCACCGACCAGCTGGAACTGTTCGGCGGGCTGCGTGCCGACCACTACAGCTTCAAGACCCGCGCGCTGTCGGGGCCGGGCAGTTGGAGCGGCGATGTCGATGACAACCTGTTGTCACCCAAGGTCGGTGCGTCGTACCGGGTCGGCGGCGGTTTTGCCTTGTACGGCAACTGGGGGCGAGGCTTCCATTCGAACGATGCACGCGGCGTCACCGCGCCGTCCGACCCGGCACCGGGGCTGGTACGCGGCACCGGCAGCGAGCTCGGCGCCCGCTACGAACAGCCCGGCCTGAACGTGGCCGCGACGCTGTGGCGGATGGAGGTCGACAGCGATCTGATCTTCGTCGGCGACTCCGGCGCCGTCGAGCCGGCCGGCGCGACGCGCCGCCGTGGTATCGAGCTGTCGGCGTTCTGGAAGCCACTGTCGTGGCTGACTTTCGACGCCGCAATCACCGCCAGCCGCGCACGCTTTGTCGACGCGCCCGGTGCCGACCGCGTGCCAGGGGCGCTCGACTGCACCGGCGAACTCGGCGCGTCGGCGATCTTCGACGAATGGAACGCTTCGATGCGAGTCCGACACCTCGGGCCGCATGCCCTGGTCGAAGACAACAGCGTGCGTTCCAGCGGCACTACGCTGGTCAACTTCCGCACGGCCTGGACGCCCACGCGGTGGGGCGACGGGCGCCTGGAACTGTTTGCCGAACTGCTCAACGCCTTCGACTCGCGCAGCAAGGACGTCGACTACTTCTATGCGTCGCGCCTGCCCGGCGAGCCGGCCGAAGGCGTGGAAGGCTTGCACAGCCGGGTCGTCGAACCGCGCAGCCTGCGCGTCGGCGTGCGGGTCGGGTTCTGACCTGTCACACCATGAACGGCACACAGCGGCAGCGGCCGCCCCAACCCGCCTGCCCGGTGTACCGGCGCCATCTGCTGGTGTGCACGGGCCGGCGCTGCGTGGCGGACGGCATGGACGCAGCGGCGCTCGACGCCGTTGGCCACAGGCTGATCGAGGCCGGGCTGCTGGCGGATGGGCCGTTGCGCGTCAAGCCCACACGCGCCGACTGCCTGGGTGCCTGTGGCAGCGGGCCGATAGTCTGCGTGCAGCCCGACGGCGCCTGGTACTGGGGTGTCACGCGGCCGGACATGGACCGCATCATCGAGAAGCACCTGCTCGGCGGACAGGTGGTCGCAAACCTGCTGTTCCACACGGGGCCGTCAGGCGCGGCGCCCGGGAGCACCCATGAGCGCTGAGACCCGCCGCCGCCCTGACGATCCGGCGTTCGTCTATGAGGTGCATGTCTTCTGCTGCACCAACCAGCGCCCGGCGACGCACCGCCGCGGCTGCTGCGCCAGCAAGGGCTCGCAGGCGCTGGCCGACTACATGTGCAGGCGGGCGATGGTCACAGCCGCACAACGCCACATCCGCATCAACCTGTCGGGTTGCCTGAACCTGTGTGAATTCGGGCCGGCGATGGTCGTCTACCCGGAAGGTGTCTGGTACCGCTATGAGACCGACACCGACATCGAAGAGATCCTCGACCGGCACGTGGTCCGCGGCGAGCGTGTCGAGCGACTGTTGATCCGGGACTTTTCTCGACTGCACCGCTGATGCTGCCGGCGGCAGCGCAGCCGGTCAGTTGCTGCCGGCATCGGCCTCGAGAAAGGTCTCCAGCAGCTTCTTCAGTTGGGGTCTCCTCGTTTTCAGTGCAATAAGTGACGGTACGCAAAGCTAGCACTGGCGCGGGGGTGGTCTGGGTAGACCGTTGATTTCATTGACTTTCCTGTTCGCTTTGTAAACGGGTATGG
>Ga0126362_10000502_pt1 | contig 16670 bp, 22 predicted proteins | sample ANMtaG_FD_126269 | JGI IMG/M metagenome (GOLD analysis project Ga0126362, IMG submission 126269) | Continental margin sediment microbial communities from North Pacific Ocean - ANME2c_DSS_Sorted | ecosystem: Environmental > Aquatic > Marine > Continental margin > Sediment | place: Pacific Ocean... | reverse complement strand
GAGGAGTGACGTTCGATCTGACCCAGGGCCGCAGCCAAGGCTTTCTTCCTGTTGACGTCCATTAAAGTCGTCACGTAATCAATAAGGCCTGGCGGCCAACACCTGTATAAGTAGACAGTATTGTTCCACAAAGATCAGAGATCGCCTACCCCTGATTTTCTATTTCTGCTGCAGCTCGTCGCAACAAGCCCTCCAGCGCGGCCTTTACCGTTTGTCGGCGGACCTCGTCGCGGTTACCCGGGAAGTGCGCAAGCTCAGCGGTGACCTCGTCCCCGACGCCGAAGGCCAGCCACACCGTGCCCACCGGTTTTTCCGGCGAACCGCCATCGGGCCCCGCCACGCCACTGACCGCCACGGCAAAACGCGCCAGGCTTTTTTCCTGGGCGCCGCGGACCATCGCCTCCACCACTTCCTGGCTGACCGCGCCGACTTTGGCGAACAGCGCCTCAGGCACGTTCAACTGGCGGGTCTTTTGCCGGTTGGAATAGGTGACATAGCCAGCCTCGAACCACGCCGAACTCCCTGGAATCCGCGTAATAGCCTCGGCAATACCGCCACCGGTACAGGATTCAGCCGTGGTGACGTGGGCATTGAGCACCTGTAAACGGCGACCCAGTTCAGCGGCAAGTTGGGTGATTTCTTTCACGGTCGTCTCCTGGAGTGGGCGGGCGTTTGCCTACCCTACAGGAGCCTATCGACCATGCAAGTTGCAGCATGTATCCAGAGACTAACGCGCAACGGCACGCACATAGGCCTGGCAGGCACGCAAGGCGATCACGGCGTTATCACCGTCGTCGGTGATGGCGATAATTCGCTGAGCATGCGCCGGGTCAAGTCGGGCTCGCGGGGCTGCATGAACCACGCCGCCGGAGGCGGGGGTGGCGGGCATTGTACTGCCTCTGGCGGGGTCGCTGGCGTCGAGAAGGACTGACAACCGCACATCAGCAGTGGCCAGGCGGTCGCGCAGAGCTGCTTGAGTACGTTGGGCATCGCTTAACTCCCGAGCGTGTTGTTGATCGCTGGCGCTGAGCTGTTGTTCCAACGCCTGCCGTTTGTCGTTCTCCGCCTGTTGTTGACGCAAAGCCACTAGATGCTGCTGGCTCAACGCCCGCGCCTGGGCAGACGCCTCGCGCTCAATCTGCGCACCATAGCGCCAGGCCTGCACCTGCCAAGTCAGCGCGATCAACAGGCAAGCGCCGATCAGCCGGCAAACCGTCAGGTAACGCATAAGACCGCCTTCGCCCGCGCCCATAGCTGCAAGCGGTTTTCCAGACCATTGAGCCCACCGTTTATGCGCCGGGTGATAGTGGTGAACTGGTCCTTGTCGGCCAGCTCATTCAGGCCGTTGCTCTGCCAGAACCAGGCGGCCGACTCGGCAGCCCATTGCGGTTGCTCCAGCAGTTGCGGTTGACGCAACAAACGATCATCGCCAAACAAGGCCTGGCTACAGGCCAGGTAATTGCGCCGGCCGGTAATTTGGATCAGCCCCCTGCCCCGGTACAGCTGACCATCGCCATCCGCTTCGGGGCTATTGCCCAGGCGTACGGCCAGGCCGCCGGTATCGTATTTGCTCAGGTATTGATCGCTGCCCAGTTCACGGACGTAACGCAGCTCGCCGGATTCGTGGCCGATCTGAGCGAGGAAGGCGGCGATGCGCTTCGCACGGTCAATCTCGAAGCGAACGAAAGCCGCATTCAAGGGCGTTAAAAAAACGCCCGCTCTCAGGCGGGCATCCGGCATAACGCCAAGCAGCTGGGGGAGTGTTATCACCATTGGTTTTACTCTCGAAAAGTCTCTATATCGACAACCCACCCGCCGTGATCGAACTGCGGTATCCCGTCGCCGGATCGCCGACATGCACCACCTGCTTTATCGACCATCGTCCCTGCATATAAGACGGCCAGCTCTCATCCAGCACCAACAGCCCTTCCGCGGCCAACAATGGATTGCCCGGGCAATCGATCACCAACTTCAAATTTTCACGCCCCACACGGCGTAGTTCGCCTTCAGCAACGGCGCGGGCTTCGGCTTCGTTCTGGTAGCGTTGGCGCAGGGTTTTGAACGGAGCATTCCCCACCTGAACCACACGCTGCCTGCCGGCGGCGGCATCCCACCAACTGACGCGGCAACCTTCGTATTTCGAGCGGGATTTTTCGTCGAGCTTGGCGGTGATGAAGCTCTGCTCACCGGGGTGGTTATCCTCAGTCACCGACAGCTTCACTTCCGGTAGTAACTGGCCGGAGAGCGACTTGGCTCGGCCGGCTTCGGCCAACACATAGAGCTCGTTAAACGGTTTGGTGACCGCACTATAGAGGCGGGCAAGGCGCGAAATGAACGCCATGTCACTTTCGTTGGACTGGTCGATGTGCGCGATCGCAATCCCCTCCAGCGCGGGCGCAACTCGCGGTGAATAGCCGTGACGACTGACCAGTTGGCGAAACAGCGCGCCAAGGGTTGTCGGGCCGTAACTGGCGGATCGACGCTGACGGTAACCCGTTGCATCGACCACGCTGAAGGGCGCTGCCGTGGCCACGATCATCAAGCGCATTGGAAACAGCACCGGGGTGCGTTGGGTGACGACAAACTCGCCCTTCTCCACCAACCCCGATTCCAGGTAACCGACACGCAAGCCGATCTTGCCGTTCAGAGTGGGCAGGCCGTCCAAGCCCTCGATATTGAGGGTCAGCTCCAGCCGGTCAGTCTCAATGCCCGCCGCGTCGGTGTGGATCCAGCGCATCAAGCGCTGATTGAGCAGCGCCGCATTGGCGCCATAAAACTCCACGATAGGCGTAAATCCCTGTGCCATGCAGCCTCCTTAATCCCAGGCCAAAACGGGGCGAACCGCCACCGGCCGCGCGTGCATTTCAGGCACGATCACCCACACGCCGGCCGGTAACACCGGGCCATATTCGGCAAGCTCGGGGTTCAAGCGCCAAAGGGTTTCTTCCGCCGCGTCATCGCAACGGCCCAATTCCCGATAAAGCAACAGGTTGACCGAATCACCGGCGATACTTCGCACTCTACGCATTGACGAATTCCTCCAATTCCAGCGTCCAGGCCATGACCATGGCGGTGCCGTCATCGATCACATTGCTCTGCGTTTCCACGATCGAATTGATCCGCCACAAGCCCCAGTTACGGCCGATGCCATCAACCAGGGGCAACGGAGCCCGCGCATTTTGCAGCGCGCGCAATTCGTCCAGGCGCTGCATGCCTACGCCGTACATGGCCGTGCCGCTGAATGTGAGTTTTTCCAGTTTCTGACCGCTCTGCCGCGACTGCGACTTGCTGGCAATAATAGCCAGGTCACTCCAGCCGCCGTCGCTGTTACGGACCAACGAGGAATAGGCAAATCCTCGAGACAAACCGAAAATAAAGTCGCCGAGCACCATTTGTTGTCGCATCAATCACCTCCAGGAGAATCGGCCAGTGCTGCATTGCGTCGGATGCCGAGGGCGTCGCTGAACATCGGCAGACACTGAAACTGCAGCGCCTGGATCACCTGGTTGACGACCTGCTGGGCATCGGCGGGGTTGACGCCGGTGATCTGGATACTCGGGGCGAGGGTCACTTGCACGTTGTCCGTGCGCGCACTGCTGAGTTCCTTACTCACCGCACCGGGTGTTGGCAGGCGATCACTTGACCCGAACAATTTGTCTCCGATCCAAGCGCCTGCCTCGCTGCCCAGCAGGCCGCCGATTGCGCCGCCGACAGCGGTGCCAACGCCGGGGAAAACCATCGTGCCAATGGCCGCACCTGCGGAGGCGCCGGCCCAGGCGCCACCGGCGGTGCTCAGGCCTGAGCCGATGGCATGTGCATCGCCGTTGCGTACACCTTGGATCACGTCCAGGGAGGCTTCGGCGACCCTAAATGGCCCAAGCCGCCGGATGCCGAGGGATTCGAATTTGCCAAGGGCATCGGTCAAGGCCCCCGAGGGCAGGTTGGCCGCGGACGCTGGCGGGTTAGCCATGGCAAAAGCTGGATAGTTTTGTGAGGGCGCGCCCGAATGAAAACCCATTGGCGAGCCGCCCAAAGCCTGGCCGGGTTGCTCGAACAGGCGACGTAATCCTGTATTACGCCCGCTGATGTTTTTGCGCCCTTTGAACACCTTGCCAAGGGAACCTGCGACAAAATCAATGGCTTTTTCGGCGAGCTTGCTTTTGAACGCGTCCCACAATTCGCCTCCAGACTCCTTGATCGCGCTCATCACAGGGCCATCGGCGGGCTCCTTCGCCTTCTCTTCCGGCGCGCTCGCGGTGACGTCGGCCTGCTTGGGCGCCAGGGAATTTCCATTGATGAACAATGTGCTGTTGAGCGCCTCCAACGCCTCACGCAGCCGCACCTGCTCCTGGGTCAATGCGTTGATATCCACACTAAGTGTGACCAACGCAGAGCGCAGCTCCAACGGCGGCTGCGCTGCGGCATCCAGGCTCACGGGTGCCACAGCGCTTGTGGAAAACGGTGCAAGCACATTGCCTAGATCGGCGTCGCCGATCATCCAGCGGTAGTCTTCCTGGGCGAGCTTGATCCCATATTTAGTCTCTTGCATCCCGCTCTACTCCTGTTTAACGCCAAGGCGAGTGATCGCAATGTCGTAGCGGCGCAATGCTTTGGCGGCGTCCCACTCCAGGATCTCCGCTTCATTGACCGAGTACACCAGCGGCACCACATCGAGGATCACGTCGATGTCGCGTTGCGAAAGAAGGCCGCCGGTTGATTTAAAAAATCGTCGATGCGCTCCTGCAATTCGGTCCAATCGGGCACGGTCAGGCCGGCAAGGTCAGGGATCATCAGGCCGGTGCAGTGAGCGGTGATGAACTCGGCGCGCTCTTTGTTGGTGGCGAGTTTTTTCATCACCTTGGTGGCGCGCAGCGCAGGCATTTCCAGAGGCAACTCGGTCAGGGTGCGACCGGCGGCCTCGAGAGGCAGCAGCAAATGGACAGGCTGGTCGTGGGTCACTTCCTGGCGCTCATCCAGAAAGAACGACGCAGGGCGCGTCGACATTTCGTGTACGTACTGAGCAATGCTGACGTAGTCCGGGCGCTTGAGTTGGTCGAGCTCTTTTTCCGACAGGCCGGTGGCGAGTTTCGCCAGTTCGAAAAACTGGTCGTCCTCGTCGTCACCGGCCCGGGCCAGCGCTTCTTTTTGCGCAGCGTAGAACAGCGGCTTGAGTTGAATCTTGTCGATCACCGCGCCGGTATCGGCGGTGATCGGGGACAGCAGCAGGTGCAGCGGTGGCATCCAGGCCATGGGGCTATTCCTTGGTGAAATAGGGGGCGAGCACTCCCGCCCCCAAGGGTTAAGGCATCAGCACAGCACGGCGCGCATCACCGAGAATGTCGACGCCGTTGAGCACGAACTTCTGGGTGCGCACGTCGATGTCGATCACCGGAATGCCGTTTTCCAAGCGGTTGTAGGTGCGGCAGGACAGCTCCAGGGTGGTGGTGGGCTTGTCGCCCATCTTCAGCTTCGCCTCGGCCAGGGATTTGAGCTTGCCGCCGACGGTGTGATAGGTGAAGTAGGTCTTGCCATCCTGGTCCTGGCCGGCTTCGCGCACGTTCAGCAGGATGTCGTCGCCCAGGCGCACGCCCAGGGCCAGCATGACTTCCGGGCCGGCGCCTTGCAGCACCAGCGTGGCGCCGAGCACTTTGCCGCTCTTGGCCATTTCCTCGGCGATAAAGCGCCCGCCGGACATGGGCTCCATGTCGAACTCGATCTTCGGCGGAGTGAACTCCTCCACCGTCGCGGACAACGGCAGGCCTTGAAGGGTGGCCGCGATGGCCTGTCTGACTCGGTTGGTAAACATTAGAGAACGTCCTCCAGGAACTGCTCGATGATTTCATCGCGGGCATTGAGTTGATAAATCATGTGTTCATTCGGCGCGTAGCGGCCGTAGTCGATGACGATGAACCAGGTGCCGTTCTTGTACTTCTCGACACTGTTCAATTCCGGATGCAGGTACACGCTGCCACCAGGGATGGTTTCGTCGGCGACCAGGGTTTGCAGCCAGTCGTTGATGCGCTTGACCTCCTGGTCCATGAAGGACTTGGTGAGGTTCTTGGCCATGGCTTTCTGGCCGGCCTTGACCAGCTTGCGGCTGATCGCGTCTTCCAGGCCGACGTAGCTGATGAACTTGCCGGTGATGGAGCGGTTACCCAGCAGCGAAAAACCGCCCAGGATGGTGCGGGCGTAGTAGCTCACGCCGTAGCGGTTGAGCAGGTCGCCTTCGGTGGAGGTGTCGAGGATGTTGTACTCGACCACGCGGGAAACGTCCTCTGCGAACGTCACCTGGTTGCCTGGGCTTTCCCATTGCTTAACCTTCGCCAACGCCGCAATGGCCAGGGACGACGGCGACAGGAACACATTCTTCTTCGCCGCCTTGGAGTACACCGACGGCATGTTGTGCACCAGCAGGCAACGGTCGAAACCGAGGTCGGCACCGCCCAGTTCGCCGCTGTAGGTCACCTGGTCGGCCACCGAGGCGTCCTTGCCATCCAGCACCACGCGGGCCTTGATGCGCTTGCCGAACGCGGCGAACTCACCGGCCACCGCCTTGGTGCCGGTGAAGCCTGGGGCGCCGATGATGGTCAAGTCTTCCGGCACGCTGGCCAGTGCCGCCAGGCCCAACTTGCGACCGGTGACCGGCTCGTTGCCGCCGATCACATTGTTGACGGTATCGGCCGGGGTCGCGCCCTCCTCCACGATCACTACATAGACCGGCACCTTCACCACTTTGAGGATCTGGTACACGGCATGGAACAGCGTGCCGGTCTCGGCACCGGTCGGGTCCAGCAACGCCTGGGTGGTGAAGCTGTTGATGCGAAACGGCGCGTTTTTCGGGATCGACGCATGGGCATTCGGCGCGGTGCCGACCAGGCCGATTACGTTGTCACCCAGGCCACCCATGGCCTCGGGGGATTCAGTGGCATTCACGGTGATGCCGTTGTGCTCGAAGTTCAAAACCTCAGCCATGATTAGTCAGCCTTCTTGGTGGTGGCCTTTTTGGCCGGGGTGGTGTCCTTCGCGGCGAGCACGCTGGTCAGTTCCAGGCGGCCAGCGGTGCGCAGGGCGGATGCTTCGATGTCCAGCAGGTCCAATTCCTCGCCGACGACGGACCAGTGGCCGGCGTGGGTGGGGAATGGGATGAGGACGGTGTAGGTTTGGCGAGTGGGCATAAGAGAGAATCTCCAGGCGAAAAAAAACCGCGAAGGGCGGTTTGGGGGGGGCAGATGAATGGGGTTTATTCGGTTTGCTCAGCGAGCCAGATTGGAGCAACTGGACGAAGTTCGGCTTTAGGGAAATTGGGCGATTGAGGCCAGTCGCGAAGAGCCTGGATATAGACCAACAACTGCATGAAGTACTCATCAGAAAGCGTTGTAGACGCCTCCATTTCTAACTGATCACGATGACGGTCACGCAGCCATGTCACCGCCAACAACTCATCATCACGCCATGCTCGCTCAACAACTACAAGATCAAAAGCAGGAGAGGGGCCGGCAGCCAGCGCCATAGCCTCGGCTTCCGAGATATTGCGAAAGCCATCAGGCGCACTTACTCCCTGATCAAAAGCAAATATCTCTCCAATTTCATTAATGAAATAGTTCATCAGCGCATTTCCGTCCATGTGTTAATAGTGTAGCTACCCAACGGGACTTTATAAGTGGAGCCTGCTGGAACAATTGCGGAAATCGCCATACTTAAACCGGCGCTCGGAAATGAAGACCCTATAAACAAAGTGCTATCAACCACAATTGAAGCAGTTTGGTTTACGGCAGTAGCAACAAAGGCAATATTGACGTAGAGGGGTCTTTCTGTGGCATTGGTATAGGTGACGTTAATCGCCCTAGATGCCTTAACATCAGATATTGTCTTGAATTGATTTGTTAGTGTGCGGCTGAGTTCTCGTATCTGACTTTCCAAAGCTGCAATATCAATATATCCCTGATTGATTGGCGCGTTCCAAGCCTTAATACACCACATCACTGCCAGGTTACGCGGTCGGGTCTCCGTATCGCCTGTAAAACCTACGTTGTAGAGCGTGTCGTAATTATTGCCTCCGAGAGACTTGGCGCCAGTCGGGACTGATGCAGAGCTGATTCCTGTTTGATTTGGAGGCGTATGGGTATGACTCTTGAACGCATCAGCCTGGTAACTGCCGACCGCTCGACCAGGGTCCATACCGCGTCCATGATCCCATCCCCGAAAAAACTCCCCTCGCGACTCCGGTAACCGTGTGTAACCCACCGCATCACCAGTAACGTTAAACCTCTTCGCCAAATACGCCGCAAGATCCGGATAAAGGTCATCCTTGAACAGACTGTTATCCACCTCCAAATACCCCGGCGGCACCGTCCCCAGTGGAAACGGCACCATAACCCCCACCGGCAACGCCGAAGCCTTGGCAATCATCGCCTCAATCTCAGCCTTGGTATAAGTCCCCTTCGCCAGTTGCTCGCCCAGGTAATCCATCACCCAAGCCCGCGTCGCCTTCACCACGGTGTCATCAATCAACAACGTCACGATCGACGCATTACTCGTCTCAAAAATCGAGCGAATATAAAACTCTTTCCCCGATCCCGACGTCGCCAGTACCGGCTTATACGACTCCGGGTATTTGACGATCGCATACAAGATCCCGGTATCCGTCCACAGCCCGGCCTCGCGTACATACCAGCCGCCAACATCCGACGGGATGGTGACTTCGGCCATCAGCCAGTTGGCATTTTTCTCATCTTGGAATAGCGCGTTCAGCGGCCCGCGCCAGACTTCGCGTTTAAGGGCCTTGGCGCTGGCGTCGGGGTTATAGACGGCGCCGTTGCCGTCACCGACGGAAATCTGCGCCAGCTTGATCGGTACGCCGGCGGCCTTGCAGGCGGTTTCGTAGGCGATCCCCGCGTTGGTGAGCAGGGTGTAATAGTCAGCCATTTAGTGCTCCTGTGGATAAAGGGTGGTGGTTTCGACGGTGTAGAGACCGGCCGCCATAAAGGCGCGCCCCGAGGCCTCGACCCCTGCCAGCACGTTGGGATAAATCGTGGTCAGTTCACCGCACAGCGTGGCGGCACCTATGCTGTGACGGCCAAAGGCGCTCAGGCCCACGGAGATCGACAGGATGTCGCGCTCGCTTTTGGCATCGGCCAGGCGGCGGTCGAGTCGGGCATCGATAACCTCGCCGTAGGGCAATTCGGTCCAGGCCCGTACGGCAAAGCTGTAGGGCACGCCCAGCGGTTCCTGCTCGTACCAGGCGCGCACCTCGGGCGTGAGTTGCAGGCCCCTGGCGGCGTTTTCCAGGGCTTGGCGGGTGCCCGCCTGGCGCGCGGTGGGCCAGGCGAGTTTGACGGTCAAGCGTTTCTCAGCCTCCGGGGCCGTGCTGCTCCATTCGTTGACGGCGCGGTCTGCCGCCAGGTAAGGCAAGAACGCCGCGGGTGTACGGGCCGGGTCCATCAGCTCGGGAAACGGTGGGGTAACGCGCTCCAGCAAATAGCCAAACCCCAGGTCCAACGCCTTTTCCAGCGGCGAACTGTTGACCGGCAACAGGCTTGCTTTGGGATCCCTCATAGCGTGCGCACCTCCACCTCGACACCCGTGCAATACGGGGCCTGGAACGCCGTGCTGATGATCGGCTCCAGCGGTTCGAGGATGTGCAGTTGCGCCGCGCCGGCGCTGTGGATGGCGTAGTCGATCCAGCTTGGGTCGACCCGGCCTTCCAGGCGATGACAGGAGTCGGCGTAGGTTTGCAGCAGTTGCTGCGCAGCCACTTGAGTCAGGCCCGAATCCGGTCCGGCATTGATCTTGGCCACCACACGAATTTTGTAACGTTGAATCTGCGCAGCCTGCACGGTGACCAGATCGGTTTCCGGTCGTACATCCGGCCGTGCGAAATGTCGCCGCACGCCGTCGAGTAAATCGGCGGAAGGTGTGCCATCCCCGTCCCTGGACAATACGGTGACCGTTACTTCGCCAGGTGCCGTACGTCGCCCGTTGCCATCCTTGACCTGGGCTGCGTAGCCGTCCGGGTCGAAGGTGTAGGTGACGGTCACCACGCCCGGCGTGGCGCTCTGCACCTTGACCGACGGCCGCTCGCCGAGGGTGAACACTTCGCGGCGGTACTGCATGCGCGAACCCGCTGCCGGCGCATGGGGTGCCAGATAATAGCGCAGGCGCGCATCGTCGTCGCTTTCCAGGGTGGGTGGCACCGGCGGGAAGGCGGCCGGGTCGCCGGGGTCGAGCACCTGGCGCTCCAGGCCCATGTCGGCCAGGCGCGCATCCAGGTTGCTGCCGGTGGCCCACCACGCCAGCATCTGCTTGATACGGGCGTTGTATTTGCGCTCATGAGTTTGCAGCCGAACGCAAAACGCTTCCAGGGCCAGGGTCAGCAGCTCGCTTTCGTTATCGAGGCTGACCTTGAGCTTGGCTGCGGTTTGCGGCGCGCGGGTGGCGACGTAGTCGACGACGAACGCCTTGAACTCCGCCAGCAGCGGTTCGAATTCATCGACCGCGATAATCGCCGGCTCCGCCAGTTGGTTCTGGCCAGGGATCAGCATGCTCATGTCACGACCTCGAAGGATTGTTGGCGGTTTTTCCAGGTACCGGCAAAACGCAGCAATAAACCTGCGCCCTGGCGCGTGGCGACAATGACCTGAGGTTGGAAATCGGCGATGCCGTTCTGGGTGGTGTAGAACGCTTGCGCGGCGTGGCTTTGGGCGAGGATCAGCAGATCGTCACCGAGGTTCTGGCCGAGCAATTGCGGGATCAGCGAGCCGTACAACGGGCGCTTCTGGCGAGTGCCCACGGGGGTGGTCAGCGCTCGGGTGGCACGCTGTACAAATTGCAGCCAGTCATCGACCGCTGCCCCGGTGTTCCTATCGATTCCGATCATGGCAAATCCTTATGCGCTGCTGATCACACGGCCCTGGTGATCCACCAGTGGGCCGCTCAAGTGCACACCGCCAGCGTCCAGCAGCAGGCCGACGGCACCGAGTTGCACAGCGATGTGATCGGCCGTCATTTGCAGGGTGGCGGGGCCGACTTTCACCTCGACCTGTTCGCGGGAACCGCTGAGGGTCGTGGGGCCGTTGGCCCAGTTGAAGGTGTGGCTGGCGTCGTCGTAATCGCTCTGGGTACCGTCCTGATAACGGCGTCGGGTCAATGACGCAACGCTGGAGACCGGCGGAAACAAGCTACTGTTGAGGCCGAAGAGGGCTACAGACTGCGCACCGCCCTCTCCACCGCCATAGTTGAGCAACAGACATTGCTCCCCCACGGAAGGAATGCGGGTTTCGCTCTGCGCCCCGGCACTGGGGTTGAAGAAGCGGATCGCCGGGCTGAGCAACTCACCGTGGCTGACCTTGCAGGTATTGCCGGCGGCGTCGACCTCCTGGCACACGCCAATGCGGCAGAAACTATCCGCGCGTCGATACAGGTCTTCGAGCTGGGCTTCCATTTCCGCCAGGCGCTCGATAATCGGCCCCAGTTGCATGCGTAACAATGCGTCGAACATGGCCTACTCCTGCAACGGGCGATATTGATCCGGATCGTCGATGTCCGAGACTTCCCAGGTGCAGGCAAACAACGGCGTACCTGTGGGATCTTCGAGCAGCGACGGGCCGAAATAGAGGTTTTGGGTGAAGGACACGGTCCAGCTGTCGTAATCCGTTTCGTTACCGGTGAGTACCGTCGGTGCCGCGACGATGGCCGTGGGCAGGTCGCACTGATCAGGCGGCAGGCCCCAGCGGTTATCCAACGCCAGGTCCATCAATTGGCTGGCCAGGTCACAGGCGTCAAAAGCAGTAGCCCCGCTGGCAACCGTGACGCGGAGTGAAACCGCCAAGGCGTGGGCCTTGCGCCCTTCAAAGGAGCGAACGTCGGGGCCGTTGCGCTCCACGGTAATCAGCACACCGGTTCTGTCGCTGGCGCCCTGGAAGTCTTGATGATTGCCGACGCGCAATAGTGGAAAGGCGCGCTTGAGCGCTTCCCCAATCGCCACGGGGAGCTGGGAAGGTTTTTCGATAAGTGTCATGTAGTCGCGTCCTTGCAACGGTTACGGCTGATCCGGGCGGGAAGGCGGGGTCTCGTTGACCCCGATGCGCTTGGCCGCCCAGCGTTCATAGAGGCCGATGGCAACGTCGGCCCCCGCCATGGCGGTCAGGCAACCAATGGCGCCGGCAGTCCAGATCGACATCCCCGCGGCGTAGCACAGCATCAATGCCGACACCCCGCAGACCATGCATGCTCCCGACCGCAGGGCCAGGCGCCGCACCAGCGACCAGCCCCGCGCGCCCTCCTTGTCGGCGCGCCACATTTCGCCGGAGACCCCGCCGACCAGGGCCAGTACGATCACCAGCCAGATAGGCATTTCCGCTAACGCTTGCTGCTCGTTTGTCATGTCACGCCTCCTGGCTGAACAATGCCGGCAGAGTGCCGGCGCTTGGGTAATTCCATGTGTAGGTAGGCATTCCAAAAAGCCCGGTTACCCGGGCTTTTCAGTAATGCGGTCCTCGGTCTTTCGGCGCTACTGGCGCGGTACGGACCTTTCCTCGATGTTTTTCCGACCACGATCCCTGTCTGCCGGATAACTGCTTCTGGTGCTTTACGCTGCACACCCGGGTCAGTTGCCAACCCTCTGAACCGTTGAGGCCGATTCATCGCTGCCTGTTCGTTGAAGCGGTGTCACTAAAGAGCGTCGGCATCCTTGCCGGTGTTGCCTGGCATCCTTGCCATCGCTCTGATGGCGTCCTTGCCGATGTTGCGTGCCTTCCTTGTCTTCCTTGGCAGCATCCTTGCCGCCTCCACCAGGCCTTGTTGGCTGGCTTGGAACAAAGAATATGCATGTATGCATATACAGTCAATGCACAAATGCATTTATTTTCAGCAAAGAAATGCATAGATGCATTTTCAGCCTTATGGGCAAAGGGTTTGACGATTTTGTGCAGGCGAAAAAAAGCCCGCTCGATAGCGGGCTTTGTCTTACACAAGGTGGTTAACGGGCGTACATGCCCCACCAGAACACATGACCCAGGATGCTGATTTGCTCATCCTGGATGTCCTGGAAGCTGTAGTCCTCGTCCGGGTGCTCATCGCGGTTGAAACTGCGCAGGCGAATCCCGGAAGGCAGGCGGTAGAGCTGTTTCACCCGCAGTTGGCCGTTGTGATTGATGGCGTACAAGTCGCCATCAACGATGTCTCCAATGGCGCTCTTGCCCGCATTCACCCCCACCGTCGCGCCATCGCGCAACACCGGCAACATACTGTTGCCGCGTACCGTCACGCATTTGGCCTGGTCGAACTGCACACCGTTATGCCGCAGGCTGCGCTTTCCAAAACGCAGGCTGGCCTTTTCACTTTCTTCGATGACGAATCTTCCTGATCCAGCAGCCAATTCAACCTCGCGCAGAAAGGGGATCGACACCTCGTCGTCATTCACAGGGGTGTCGTCATCCCACAGGCTTATATCCTTGAGTTCCGAATGCATCGGGTCGCGTCCATCATCACGCAAAGCGCCCACCGCTGCGCGCCCGCGCAGTTGGTCGGTGCTGACGCGAAAATACTCGGCGATGCGGGAAATATGCTTGTCCGACGGATCAACGATCTTGCCGCTGAGGATCCGGGACAGTGTGGATTGAGGCACGCCGGTACGCCGGTGAAGCTCCGTGGGGGAGATCCGGTCGCGGTCCAGCAGCTCTCTTAAGACGATAGAAACGTTGCGTTTTTGCATAACGCGGATAGTGACGGGAGTTTTTTGGGTTTGCAAATGCTAATTTGCATATTTTATGCACATGCCATGCCGCCGCGCCTACCCGCTTGCGACCTGCGAACCCCGGACCTCGCGTGTTAACCTTGCGCCCATCGCAAAAAATGCTGGGCCGAGCGCCCCCTTTGCCCCACCACTTTCAACGAATTTGCCTACTATCCAATGAGTAAAAACACGTCCGATCTGTCCTCCCACACCCCGATGATGCAGCAGTACTGGCGCCTGAAAAACCAGCACCCTGATCAGTTGATGTTCTATCGCATGGGCGACTTCTACGAGATCTTCTATGAAGACGCGAAGAAGGCGGCCAAATTGCTGGACATCACCCTGACCGCGCGCGGGCAGTCGGCAGGGCAGTCGATTCCGATGTGTGGGATTCCTTACCACTCGCTGGAAGGCTACCTCGTCAAACTGGTGAAGCTGGGCGAGTCGGTGGTGATCTGCGAGCAGATCGGTGACCCGGCCACCAGCAAGGGGCCGGTTGAACGTCAGGTGGTGCGCATTATTACGCCGGGGACGGTGAGTGATGAGGCGCTGCTGGATGAGCGACGTGACAACCTGATCGCCGCCGTCCTGGGCGATGAGCGTTTGTTCGGCCTTTCCGTACTGGATATCACCAGCGGCAACTTCAGCGTGCAGGAGATCAAAGGTTGGGAGAACCTGCTGGCGGAGCTGGAGCGCATCAACCCGGTGGAGTTGTTGATCCCGGATGACTGGCCAAAAGACTTGCCGGCAGAAAAGCGTCGTGGGACCAAGCGTCGCGCGCCGTGGGATTTCGAACGTGATTCGGCGTTGAAAAGCCTGTGCCAGCAATTCTCGGTGCAAGACCTCAAGGGCTTTGGTTGTGAAACCCTGACCCTGGCCATCGGCGCCGCCGGTTGCCTGCTCAGCTACGCCAAGGAAACCCAGCGCACCGCCCTGCCGCACTTGCGCAGCCTGCGTCATGAGCGACTGGACGACACCGTGGTGCTCGATGGCGCGAGCCGTCGCAACCTGGAGCTGGACACCAACCTGGCCGGTGGCCGCGACAACACGTTGCAATCGGTAGTGGACCGCTGCCAGACCGCCATGGGCAGCCGCCTGCTGACCCGCTGGCTGAACCGCCCGCTACGCGACCTGACCGTCCTGCAAGCGCGCCAGACGTCGATTACTTGCCTGCTGGACGGCTATCGCTTTGAAAAGCTGCAACCGCAGCTCAAGGAAATCGGCGATATCGAGCGCATCCTGGCGCGGATCGGCCTGCGTAATGCGCGGCCCCGTGACCTGGCGCGCCTGCGCGACGCGCTCAGCGCGCTGCCGCAGTTGCAAGTGGCAATGACCGAGCTGGACACGCCCCACCTGCAACAACTCGCCGTCACAGCCGGCACCTACCCGGCACTCGCGGCGTTGCTGGAAAAGGCCATTATCGACAACCCGCCGGCAATTATCCGCGATGGCGGCGTACTCAAGACCGGTTACGACAGCGAACTGGATGAATTGCAGTCCCTGAGCGAAAACGCCGGGCAGTTCCTGATCGACCTGGAAGCCCGCGAAAAAGCGCGCACCGGCCTGGCCAACCTCAAGGTCGGCTACAACCGCGTGCATGGCTACTTTATCGAGTTGCCGAGCAAGCAGGCCGAGTCGGCGCCCATCGATTACCAGCGTCGCCAGACCCTCAAAGGCGCAGAGCGCTTTATCACGCCAGAGCTGAAAGAATTCGAAGACAAGGCGCTGTCGGCCAAGAGTCGCGCCCTGGCCCGGGAAAAGATGCTCTATGAAAACCTGCTTGAAGACCTGATCAGCCAACTGGCGCCGCTTCAGGACACCGCCGCTGCCCTGGCAGAGCTGGATGTACTGAGCAACCTTGCCGAACGCGCGCTGAACCTCGACTTGAACTGCCCGCGGTTTGTCAGCGAGCCTTGCATGCGCATCGTGCAAGGTCGCCACCCGGTGGTGGAGCAGGTACTCACCACGCCGTTCGTCGCCAACGACCTGTCGCTGGATGACGATACGCGCATGCTGGTCATCACCGGTCCGAACATGGGCGGTAAATCCACCTACATGCGCCAAACCGCCCTGATCGTGCTGCTGGCGCATATTGGCAGCTTCGTACCGGCAGCCAGTTGCGAACTGTCCCTGGTGGACCGCATCTTCACGCGGATCGGCTCCAGCGATGACCTGGCCGGTGGCCGTTCGACCTTTATGGTGGAAATGAGCGAAACCGCGAATATCCTGCACAACGCCACCGACCGCAGCCTGGTGCTGATGGACGAAGTCGGTCGCGGCACCAGCACCTTCGACGGCCTGTCCCTGGCTTGGGCGGCGGCCGAACGCCTGGCGCACCTGCGCGCCTATACGCTGTTCGCCACCCACTATTTCGAACTGACCGTGTTGCCGGAAAGCGAGCCGTTGGTGGCCAACGTGCATCTCAATGCCACCGAGCACAACGAGCGCATCGTGTTCCTGCACCATGTGCTGCCAGGGCCGGCCAGCCAGAGTTACGGCCTGGCCGTGGCGCAACTGGCGGGCGTGCCCAACGACGTAATCGCCCGCGCCCGCGAGCACCTCAGCCGCCTGGAGGCCACGGCCCTGCCCCACGAAACCGTGGTCGCGAGCCCGAAAAAAACCAACAGCAAAACCAGCGCGCCACACCAGAGTGATATGTTCGCCACCCTGCCCCATCCGGTACTGGAGGAGTTGGCAAAGCTTGACCTGGACGACTTGACGCCGCGAAAAGCGCTGGAAATGCTCTATACACTGAAGACACGGGTCTAACGCAGACGCTTGCAAGCTGATATTATCTCGCGCGGTTTGGGATGCTGCGGGCTTTTAGCCTGGTCCGCAGACTATCGCTCTCGAACCTCGCGAGCCCCACCATAAGGGGTTTCGCTGCCGCCGCCTGAGGAGAAAATTAGAAATGACCTTCGTCGTCACCGTCTCCTCT
>Ga0126362_10000498_pt1 | contig 16832 bp, 15 predicted proteins | sample ANMtaG_FD_126269 | JGI IMG/M metagenome (GOLD analysis project Ga0126362, IMG submission 126269) | Continental margin sediment microbial communities from North Pacific Ocean - ANME2c_DSS_Sorted | ecosystem: Environmental > Aquatic > Marine > Continental margin > Sediment | place: Pacific Ocean... | reverse complement strand
GCAGTCCGCCACGATCGGGGTCGATGCAGGTGAGCAAGAGACCGCGACGCTAAACGGACGAGGCCGGCCACACGCGGCCCCCTCGTCCGCGGGACGCCGGGGAGCTCGGTATCCGTACGCACACGTTTTGGGTTCCGCGGCGTCCCGCGTCTCCCGCTCCAGCCAAGCCTCCGGTGTCAGACGACGCGCGGAGCCGAAACCGCGTGGGGTCCCGGGTGTCGAGAGGGGTCACCCCTCTCGCGGGGCCGGGCAGAGCCCGGAACCCGCTCAGGGCCGCACCGCCGGGGTCTCGACCGGCAGGGGTGCGGCGCGCTGCATCAGGTAGAGGGCGAGCGCCGTCGCCTCGGGCGAATCGGGCGCGAAGGGCTCGGCGCGCATGCCGGCGAGGCAGTTGCGCAGGCGGCGCTGCAGGGAGCCGAGCCCCTGCCATTCGAGGCGGTAGAGCGGGTAGCCGGTCGGGTGGCCCTGCGGGATCGGGGCGGCGCCGAGATGCCGGCCCCAGTTCGCGTCGTGGCAGCCGGCGCAGGAGAAGCGGAGCTGCCCGAGGGGGCGCTCGAACAGGGCGCGGCCCGCCGCGCGGGCGGGGGCGAGCCGGGGATCGGCGGGCGGCGCGATCGGCAGGCCCCGCGACTGGTTCGCGACAAAGGCGGTGAGCGCCAGGAGGTCGCGGCCCTCGCGCGGCAGGGGCGCGGCGCCCTGGTGGCGGCTGCGGCAGAGGTTGATCCGGCCCTCGAGATCGATGGGGCGTGCCTCGGCCGTGTCCCAGGCCGGATAGCGCGCCGCGACCCCGCGCAGCGCGCCCGTCTCGTGGCAGGCGGCGCAGGCCGGCGCCTCCGGGCTCGGGGCGCGCGCGAACAGGTCCGCCCCGTCGCCGACCCAGAGCATGCCGGGATTGGCCGCGTCGTCGGCCTGCATGGCGCGGGTCTCCGGCGCCATCTGGTCCAGGCCGGAGCGGCGCTCGGAGACGGGAATCTCCTGGATCGGGATCTCCTGCGCGGCGGCGAGACCGGCGAGGAGCAGGAGGACGCCGGACACAGCGAGGCCGCGCATGGTGGTTCAGGTGACGGTGAGCGCGACGTCCTGGCTCTGCGAGAAGCCGTTATCGCCGCTCCAGGTGAAGCGCAGCGTGCCGCTCGCCGTCGCGAGCGTGGTGAAGGTGAGGTAGGGGTTCGCGGCCGAGGCCGGCGACAGCTCGGCGCGGAAGATCTCCGCGCCGTCGTAGTGGCAGACGAACTCCGTGATGATGTCGCGCGGCCTCAGGCGCCCGTCGGGGCCCGGCCGGTAGCCGGTCTCCATCGGGTGCGAGATCAGGGTCTTGATCTCGATGACCGAGCCGGCCGGCGCGGTCTTCGGCATGTTGATCAGGGCGCGTGCCATAGGATCAGCCCTCCACGCAGGCGGCGAGCGTCACGATCGCGTCGGCGCTCGCCGACCAGTAGCGGCCGTCGCTCATCTCGGCGATCGCGGTGATGCGCTGCGAGTCGGCGAGCCGGATCCGGGTGGCGACGGCGGCGCGGCCGGCGCGGGGGCCGAGATGCAGGGTGACCACGTGCGGCTGCGGGTTCTTCTCGTTGAACACGCCGATGCGGCGGACATGGTCGGCCGCGCTCATCGGGCTCTCGACCGTGATCGACAGCGGCACGGTGTTCCCGTTCTCGACGAGCGGGGGCATGTCGAGGCCGACCCGGCCCGGATTCACCGGCGCGCCACCGGTGAAGCGGCGGATCGCCTCGGCGGTCGGCTCCCGGTCCGGGCGCAGGCTCGCCGCCGCGACCGGGCGCAGCAGGACGAGGCCGAGGCCCCCGGCGAGGACGGCGCGGCGGTCCGGGCTCATCGCGGCGCCTCCGGCCGCAGGGTCAGGAGAAAGGCGATCACGTCCTCGATCTCGTCGGCGTCCAGGACCGGGCGGTCCACCCAGGCGGCGCCGACCCGCTCGGCGCCCGCGGCCCGGTAATACGAGGGCATCAGCGTGCCCGGATTCAAGGCGCGGCCGTCCACGAGCCGCAGGCGGAGCTGCCCGGCCGCGAGCCGCGCCCCGACGCCCGAGAGGTCCGGCCCGAGATCGCCCGCCGGGCCGGCGCCGAGGCCGGCATGGCAGAGGGTGCACAGGCCCTTGCGCGGGTCGAGGGCGATGGCCCGGCCCCGGTCCGGGTCCCCCGCCGCCCCGCCGAGGGCCGAGGGAATCGCGTCGCCCTCGATCCGGTACGGGGCCAGGGCCGTCTGGCCGAGGGCGACGAGGATGGCGAGGAGATGGGGCCGCATCCGGGCGGCCTCATCCGAAGACCGCATGCGAGACGGTGCGGAACCAGTCCTCGCCGTAGGCCGCCTCCCGGTGGCGCACCTCTGCGGGGGCGTCGAGCGGGCTGGTGCCGCCCGCCCCTACCACGTCGGCGAGCACGCCGTTCTCCGGGTGGTACACGCCCGCCACCGAGATCCCGTCATCGGGCGCCACGAGGCTGTAGCAGGTGTTGATCAGCTTCGGCACGGCGGGCTCCCGGCCGGCCAGCAGGTCGATCACCGCCTCGGCGCAGACCTTCCCTTGCGCATTGGCCGAGAAGGCGGATTTCGGCATGGCGCCCGCGATCGCCGCGTCGCCGATCACGTGGATGCCGGGCGTCAGGCGCGATTCGAAGGTGACCGGGTCGATCGGGCACCAGCCGCTGCGGTCCGCGACGCCCGCCGCCGCGGCGATCGGGGCGGCGCGCTGGGGCGGGATGATGCAGGCGACGTCGGCTTGGTACTCGGCGAAGTCGGTCCGGACGGTGCGCGTCTTCGGATCGACCGCGGTGACCTGCCCGCCCCCGGCCAGCGGCACGTATTCGAGGTGGTCCGGGTAGAGCCGCGCCCAGGCCGCCTCGAACAGGCGCTGCTTCGAGAAGGTGTCCTTGGCGTCGAGCACGATCAGCTTGGAGCGGGGCTTCCGGGTCTTCAGGAGATAGGCGATCAGGCTCGCCCGCTCGTAGGGGCCGGGCGGGCAGCGATAGGGATTGCCCGGAACGCCGAGCACCACCGTGCCGCCGTCCGGCATCTCGGCGAGCTGGCGGGCGAGGCGCTCGGTCTGCGCGCCGGCCTTCCAGGCATGGGGCATGATCTCGGCCGCCGCCGCGTCGTAACCCGGCAGCGCGTCGAAGCGCAGGGCGATGCCGGGCGACAGGATCAGGCGGTCGTAGGGCAGCGTGCCGCCGTCCGCGAGCCGGACCTGCCGGGCGGCTCCGTCGACCGCGACGGCTTCGGTGCGGGCGAGCGTCAGGCCGGCCCGCGCCAGGCCCTCGTAGCCGAAGACCTGGAGGTCCATCGGCCGCAGGCCCGCGATCACCGCGTTGCTCATCGGGCAGGCGATGTAGTGCTCCGCGGGCTCGACCAGGGTGACGGCGAGGTCGGCCGCATGCAGGGCGCGGGCGGCGGTGGCGCCGCCGAAGCCGCCGCCGACCACGACGACGCGGCCCTTGGCGGCCTCCTTGGCCCCCTGCGCCAGCGCCGGCCGCGCGAGGGTCGCGGCGGCCAGGCCCCCGACCAGGCGGCGCCGGTCGAGCCCGCTCATGTGCCGCCCCGCGCGGCGAGCCAGGCCGCGATCGCTCGGCTCTCCTCCTCCGTGAAGCCCTTGGCGATGCGGTCCATCACCGTGGCCGGCCGGGTGCCTGCGCGGAAGGCGGCGAGCGCCCCGGCGATGGACTCGGCGGAGAGCCCGGTCAGGGTGGGCACCGCAGCGCCCGCGATGGGCCCGTGGCAGCCGGAGCAGGAAGAGGCGCCGGGCGGCGGCCGGTCCTCGGCGGCCCCGGCCGGGCCCGCCGCCGCGGCAAGGGCGAGGAGCAGCAGGATCCTCACGCCCGGCGGAGGTCGGTGTGCTTGAGCGGGATCTGGCGCACCCGCTTGCCGGTCGCCGCGAAGACCGCGTTGAGCACGGCCGGCGCCGCCACCGCGATGGTCGGCTCGCCGACGCCGCCGATGAAGCCGCCGGACGGCATCAGGATCGTCTCCACCGCCGGCATCTCGTCGAGGCGCATCACGGGATACGAATCGAAGTTCGTCTGCTCGATGCGCCCGTCCTTGACCGTGCACTCGCCGTAGAGCGCCGCCGATAGGCCGTAGACGAAGGAGCCGGCGATCTGGGCGTCGATCTGCTGCGGGTTCACGGCGATGCCCGGATCGGTGGCCGCCACGATGCGGTGGATCTTCACCGTGCCGTCCTCGGAGACCGAGACCTCGGCGGCGGCCGCCACGTAGCTGCCGAAGCCCATGATCTGGGCGAGCCCCCGGTGCACGCCGGCGGGCGGCTTCGTCTCCCAGCCGATGCGCTCGGCCACCGCGTCCAGCACCGCGAGGTGCTTCGGGTGCTTGGCCATCAGCTTGCGCCGGAAGGCGAGCGGGTCCTGCCCGGCCGCGTGCGCCACCTCGTCCATGAAGGATTCGAGGTAGATCGCGTTCGGGTTGGTGTTCACGCCGCGCCAGAAGCCCGGGATGACGTGCGGATTGCGCATGGCGTGGTCGATGAGGAGGTTCGGGATCGTGTAGCCGATCGCCGCCTCCGGCCCGCCCGGGTTCAGGCCCTGGAAGGTCACCGGGTCCTTGCCGTCCGGCGCCAGCCGGCCCGGCACGATCGCGGCGAGGATCGACTGGCCGGAGATACGCATCCTGAGCGCCGTCAGGTTGCCGTCCTTGTCGAGGCCGGCGCGCATCCGGCACTGCGTCACGGGGTGGTAGCGCCCGTGCGTCATGTCCTCCTCGCGGGTCCAGATCAGCTTGACCGGCGTGCCGGGCAGTTCACGCGCGATCAGCACCGCTTGGCGCACCCAGTCATGCGTGGCCCCGCGCCGCCCGAAACCGCCGCCGAGATGGATCTTGTAGACCTCGCAGGCCCGCGCCGAGAGTCCCGAGGCCTCCGCCGCCGCGGCGAGCGCCGCCTCGCCGTTCTGCGTCGGCGTCCAGACCTCGCAGCGCTCCGGCGTCCAGCGTGCCGTGGCGTTCATCGGCTCCAGGGTGGCGTGGTTCTGGAACGGGTAGCTGTAGGTCGCCTCGACGATCCTGGCGGCTCCCTTCAGCGCCGCCTCGACGTCGCCGGCCTTGTTCCCGACGAAGGCCTCCTCGGCGTCGAGGCCCTCGCGCAGGGTCGCGGCGATGGTCTCGCTCGAGACCGTCGCGTTCGGGCCCTCGTCCCAGACGATCGGCAGGGCCTCCACTGCGGTCTTGGCGCGCCAGAAGGTGTCGGCCACCACCGCCACGCCGCTGTCGCCGACCTGGACGACCTTGCGCACGCCCGGCATGCCGGAGACCGCGGCGGCGTCGAAGCTCTTCACGGTGCCGCCCTGTACCGGGCAATCGCGGATCGCCGCGTTGAGCATTCCCGGCAGCGTCAGGTCGATGCCGTAGACCTGCGAGCCGTCGAGCTTCTGCGCCGTGTCGAGGCGCAGGAGCGGCTTGCCCGCGATCGTCCAGTCCTTCGGGTCCTTGAGCGCCACCTCCTTCGGCGGCGCGAGCGCGGCGGCCGCCGGCGCGACCCTGCCGAAGCTGGTCGAGCGGCCGGAAGCGGGGTGGCTGATGACGCCGTTCTCGACCCGGCACTCGGCCGGCGGCACACCCCATTGGGCGGCCGCGGCCTGGACCAGCATCGTGCGGGCGGCCGCACCCCCCTGGCGCACGGCGGCGTAGGATTCGCGGATGCCGCGGCTGCCGCCGGTCGAGAAGTCGCCCCAGGCGCGGTTGCGGGCGAGGTTCTGGCCCGGCGTCGGGTACTCGGTGGTGACCCGCGACCAGTCGCAACCGAGCTCTTCCGCCACGAGCTGGGCGAGGCCGGTCAGCGTCCCCTGCCCCATCTCGGAGCGGGCGATGCGAATTACCACCGTCTCGTCGGGCCGCACCACCACCCAGGCGTTGATCTCCGGGGTCGCGGCGGGCGCGGCGGTGGCAGAGGGCAGGTGGAAGCCGAGGCTGAGGCTGCCGGCCGTGGCGGCCGAGCCGGCGAGGAAGACGCGGCGCGAGAGGGCTGCGGTCATGGCGTCCCCTCCCCTCAGCCGCGGCCGGCCTCGCCGCGCTCGGCGGCGAGGGTGATGCCGGCGAGCACCCGGTTGTAGGTGCCGCAGCGGCAGATATTGGTGACCTCCCGGCGGATCTCGGCCTCGCTGGGCTTCGGCGTCTGCCGCAGGAGGGCGGCGGCCGCCATGATCATGCCGGACTGGCAGAAACCGCATTGCGGCACGTCGAGCTCGGCCCAGGCCCTCTGCACGGGGTGCGAGCGATCCGGGCTCAGGCCCTCGATGGTCACGATCTTCTGACCTGCCTCGACCGCCGAGACCGGCAGCGAGCAGGCGCGCACCGCCTGCCCGTCGAGGTGGACGGTGCAGGCGCCGCATTGCGCGATGCCGCAGCCATACTTGGTTCCGGTCAGGCCGACCTGCTCGCGGATCACCCAGAGGAGGGGCGTATCGGGCTCCGCCTCGACCTCGTGGACCGACCCGTTCACGTTGAGACGAATCATGCCGCTGTTCCGTTCCGAGTGGCGATGGCCGAAGGACGCGCGTCGGGCCGAGAGAAGACCAGCGGTCGAAGTCCCCAGCAGAGGTCCGAACAGAGAGGCAGGGGGCGCCGTTGTCAACGCGGCATGCCGGCGCCTCCCGGACGGGGCCGGCCTATCCGCTGCCGTCTCATTGGCGAGGCCGCGTCGCCTCTGGTGCACGGCCGGTCCTGACTCCGGACATCAGTCGCATTGATTCGCTCCGGGCCGGAGTTTCTGTGGTGATGGCATGGACGGTTTCTGTGCCAGAACGGGATATATTTGAGGAAACGATTTTCTCATCAGCCCTGGCATGCGTAAAAAACCTTTCGTCGGCGGGTCAGAGCAGGCCCTCCTCCTGTGCTCGGCTGCGGCATCCGAGCACCGGTCAAGCTTTAGACCCGTGGCCGACCTGCCCACAGCTTCGAATCAGTGGCCGTGATGCTTGCGATCTACAGGTGCTCGATGCACCAACGCGGTCGGAGAGGCGAATCGGAAAAACAATCATCGCTTAAATGGTCTTGATAATAACGCGGCGCTCGTCAGGATTTGACAAGGCTTAACCATAGTTTATACGGGGTTCATCGAAGTTTATAGAAAGGAATTTGTACAAAAATACGAAATGATGCCTATGCGGGAGAGGCCTTAATGGCAATCTCGCGTTCGCGGTATGCGTCTGACCTATGGCTAATCTGGTCTAGACCGAAGTGGTAGATAGATGGGCGTAGCTTGTTTCGCCCTATGCCAGCCGCAATCCCACTCAAATCGACAGGCCGGAAGTCAATCGCCCCCGATGTCCGCATGCGTGGATTCGGGAGCTGGATACATGCGTCTTCCCGGAACGAGAGGAGCCTCGATGACTGTCTATTACGTGTCGACCACCGGAGCCGATACCCAGGCCGGTACCCTCGGCCAGCCCTTCGGCTCGCTGCAGCACGCCTACGACATCGCCCAGCCGGGCGACGAGATCCAGCTGCGCGGCGGAACCTACCATCTCACGAAGGGCATTCAGCTCACCCGCTCCGGCACCAGCTCGCAGCCGATCACGGTGACCAACTATGCCGGCGAGGTGCCCATCCTCGACGGCTCGGCCGTCACTACGACGGGGAACGGCGGCTACGTGCTCGACATCTCGGGCGCGGCCTACAACCACATCTCCGGTCTGCAGATCACGGGCGGCGCCGAGGGCGGCGTGATGATCCGCAACAACGCCCACGACAACGTCATCCAGGGGCTCGACGTGAGCCATAACGGCCGGCTCTCCGAGTGGGAGGGCAAGGGCTTTTCGCTGTTCGACACCAGCTACAACAACCTGCTGCTCAACAACGATTCCCACGACAACCGCGACCTGCGCGGCGACAATGCCGACGGGTTCCAGATCGCCACCACGGGCGCCGGCAACGTGCTGCGCGGCAACCGGGCCTACAACAACTCGGACGACGGCTTCGACCTGTTCAACGTCGTGAACGGGACCCAGAGCGCCTCCGTGACCCTCGACGGGAACTGGGCCTTCCACAACGGCTACGGCGACGGCAACCAGCGGACCGGCGACGGAAATGGGTTCAAGCTCGGCGGCCAGCGCCCCGGCACCGGCACCGGCTCCGGCGGCCACATCGTGACCAACAACGTCGCCTGGGACAACGCCGCCTCCGGCTTCGACGAGAATCAAGCCACGATCCCGCTGACCCTGCGCAACAACACGGCCTACGATAACGGGACCTACAATTTCGGCTTCTACTCGCTGCAGAACACCCTCGCGAACAACCTCTCGCTCGGCAGCGGCCAGGTCTCGTCCTCCGGGAGCAACAGCAACAACTCCTGGAACCTCTCCAGCCCGCCGGCGACGTCGGCCGTGCAGTCGCTCGACGCCGCCATCGCCGAGGGGCCGCGCGCGGCCGACGGGTCTCTGCCCGCCTCCGGCTTCCTGGTCCTGAACGGGTCGGCCGGCGCCTCCCTCGGGGCGGCGGCCGCCACCGGCGCGCCCGCGGTCTCGACGGCGGTCGATCCCACGCCCACGCCGACTCCGGTGACCGCGGGCACGACGGTCACGCCGACCACGACCCAGACCGATCCGGTCCCGGTGACCGTCGCGGATCCCCCCACGACGCCGGCCCTGACGCCCACGACGCCCGCCACGACGCCTGCCGCGGCGTCCGACACGGGGACGCCGACGGTGGGCCAGGGAGCCGCGGTCGACCCGGTCACGCTGGTGACCGGCGATCCGAACGGCTACACCGCCGGCTCGTCCGCCGCCGCTCTGCTGCGGGGCAGCCATGGCCGTGGTTACCGCAGCCACAGCGGCTGGCAAGCCGTCACCGATACGAACTCCCAGGGCGTGGGGATGACCAATCCGGTCGCGGCGACGCCGACCGATCCGCTGCAGCTCCTGACGGAGGGCGGCCAGGGCAGCTGCTGGAGCGTCTCGCACCACCGGTCCGCCTGATGCCGCGCCGCCCCCGGACCACGCGTTCGGGGGCGGCGTCGATGACCTCGCGGCCGGGGCGCGTCAGGCGTGCCCCGGCTGAAAGCGTGCATATCGCCGGGGATCGACCCCGGTGAGGACGGCGACGGCGTTGATGTCGAACTCGCCGACAAGGGGTGCGCTGCGCCGCAGGGCGTGCAGCGCCTCGGAGGCCGTCTCGCGCGGGGTGACGCCCCAGCCGATCCCCAGCACCACGCCGTCCGCCTTCGCGGCGACGAGGCGCGTCTGGATCGCGCCCAGGGCGGGCGGAGCGTTCACGATCACGTAGTCGTAGCGATCGCTCAGGGATTTGAAGGGGGCGCCCGAGCGGTTGAGGATGAGCGCAGCCCCTTGCACGCCCTCCGCGAGCCGGTCGAAGGGCTGATCGGGACCGCGCGTGGTGAGAGGCGCCGCCTCGCCCTCGCCCTCGCCCTCGCCCTCTCCCGCCGGCTTGCCCTCCGCCCGTCCTGCCCCGAGGCTCTCGGTCAGTTCCATCGCGAGGACGCGGTGGCCGGCACGGGTGAGGCTGCCGCCGAGGCCCGCCGCGAGCTGCTCCGCATTCGCCGCGTCGCGCGCGGCGGTGACCAGCACGACCCGCACCCCGTGGCCGCTGTCGCAGATCTGCGTGAGCACGCGCGCGACGGCGTCGTAGGCGCGCTCCCGAGCCGCGGGTTCCAGCCGTCGGGTACGGGGAATGTGACCGAGGCAGGGGATTCCGAGGATCTCCTCGACCTCGCGCTCGTTGCGCAGGCTGCGATCCATCCGTTCGCGCAGCAGGGCGAGAGCGATGCCGAGCACGGTGAACGCCACCGCGGCGGGCGGAAGCATCAGGAAGGGGCTCACCGAGCTCGGACGGGTGGGAACCGAGGCGAGGGCGAAGACCCGCGCCTCCGCCGCGAAGCGGCGCGAGGATTCCTTCGATTCGTCCTGCCGGCGCTGCAGCAGGTCGTCGAGACGCTTGCGCGCCGAGGCGATCCGCAGTTCGAGCGCCTGCTGGTCCAGGCGCTGCCGGAAGGCGAGGCTGCTCTTGGCCTGCAGGTCCCGGAGCCGCAGCTCGAGCCGCCCCGCGCGCAGGCCGAGGGCCCGAACCTCGTAGGCGTCCTCGAGACGGCGGCCCTGGTCCTCGGACGGTACCGCCGAACCGCCATCCGGCAGGGTGTCCGGGCGCGCATTGGGGCTCGTACGCGCGACGCGCAGCTCACGCTCGCGCAGCTCGTCCCGGGCGACCCCGAGCTGGCGCTGTACGTCGGCGATCAGGTCCGCATTCTCGTCCGGCGCACCGGCGCTGGTCGCGCTGAGCCCGGTCGCGGCCTGGAAGGCCTTCAGGGCATCCTCCGCCCGACTCAGCTCCGCGCGCGTGCTCGCGATCTGTGCGTCGAGCTCGGATTGCATGAACGCGGTCTCGCGCTGCTTGCGCTCGCTCAACTCCTCGACATGCAGGGTGACGAGCCGGTTGACGGTCGTCGCCGCCTCCTCCGGATCGCGGCTCCGCGCGCTGACCGCCAGGATGCTGGACAACCGCTCCTGCCGCACCAGCAGGGAGTCCCGCAGCGAGCCGATATCCGGGGCCGGGGGCTGCCCGGCTGGGACGGGCTCGTCCTCGGCCGGGCGCAGGGCCGCCTTGACCGCGGCCAGCGCCCCCGTGAGCACCGCGCGCAGCTGCCCGTCGAGGGAGGGCTGCTCGGGCTTCGCCGCGCGCGCGGCCTGCGCCGCCGCCCGCTCGGTCAGCACGGCGCGCAGGCGGCGGTCGGAAGTCAGGGTCGTGATATGCGTGTCGAGCACGGGCCCGATCAGCGCGGCGGCCATCTCGGCGGCCGTCGGCTCGACGATGAGCTGCGCCGTCGCGGTGAAGGACGGCGGCACCATGATCGCCGCGACGCCAGCGAGGATCGTCCCGCCGAGCGCGACCGCCGCCACGAACCCGATTCGCCGCCGCAGGATGTTGCGGATCGGCCGGCGGATGGCAGCGACGTGGGGCTCGGCCTCCCGCTCCGTCCCGGCACTGTCGGGGACGACCGCTGCGGCGAAGCGCAGGCGCCGGTCCCGCAGGAAAGGCTCGAGAGTCTTGTTCACGCCGCGCACCCCCTCGGGAGACGTCTGTCACGAGTCTCGACGGCATCCAGACCCGCTCGGCCGGGTCGGCCCTGGGAGGGCAAGCTAGGTTTAACAATTCATTAACGATTTGATCGCCGTCAATTTTAGGGCCCGGCGATGGGTTAGGGCTTCCAGTAAAGGTGAAGGTCGACCCTAAGTGGGGGCGGCGGTCGCACTTAATCTTCCGCAAAAGAATCAAGATTCTGATCAGATCGTGACGGATGTCGGAAATCCGTCCCGTGGTTTGTTTTTGATTTCAAATTAATTTGTGTCGTGTAAGAGGGAGGTCGCCGTGAAAGCCGTCATCCAAGCGGGTGGACGAGGCATGCGCCTCAGGCCCTATACCTCGATCTTACCCAAGCCTCTCATGCCAATCGGCGCGAGACCTGTTCTTGAGCTTCTGGTGAAGTGGTTGCGTCGCAACGGCGTCGTAGAACTCTATGTGACGACGGGCTATCTCGGCCACCTGATCCGCAGCTTCTGCGGCAATGGGCGGCAATGGGGCATCCAGATCATCTATACCGAGGAGGCGGATCCGCTCGGCACGATCGGCCCGCTGACGCTCCTCAAGAAGCACCTGACCTCGACCTTCTTCGTCCTGAACGGCGACATCCTCACCGACCTCAGCCTGATGGCCTTCCTGGCCCATCACCGCAGCCATGGCGGCCCGTTCACGATCGCCACCACGACGCGCTACAACAAGCTCGAATACGGCGTGATCGAGGACCGCGACTGCGTCGTCACCGGATTCCGGGAGAAGCCCACCCTCGCCAACAGCGTGAGCATGGGCGTCTACTGCATGCAGCCGGAGATCCTCAAGTTCATCCCCTGCGGCGTGCCCTTCGGCGTCGACGATCTCGTCCACTGCCTGATGGAGAAGCGCATCCCCGTGCACACCTTCAAGCACGGTGGGCTGTGGCTCGACATCGGCCGCGTGGACGATTTCCAGAAGGCCCAGGAGATCGACTGGGACGAGCAGGCCCCTGCCCTCCTGCAGGCGGTCGGCTGATGGTCGCCCCGAGCCCCCTCCCCCTGCCCCGGGACGCCGGATCCGTCCCGGACCGCCCGCTCCTCGTCTCGGAGCCCGCCCTCGGGCCGGAGGAGGCGGCCGCCCTCGCCGCGGTGGTGGAGAGCGGCTGGATCACGATGGGTCCCCGGGTGCGCGAGTTCGAGCGCAGCTTCGCCGCGATGCACCAGGCGGAGGACGCCGTCGCGGTCAATTCCTGCACCGCGGCCCTCCATCTCATCCTGCAGGCCCTCGGCCTCGGCCCCGGGGACGAGGTGCTCGTGCCCGCCCTCACCTTCGTGGCGAGCGCCAACAGCGTCCTCTATGTCGGGGCGAAGCCGGTCTTCGTGGATATTGCCGGCCCCGACCTGCCGCTGATGTCCCTGGAGGATGCGGCCGCCAAGTGCACGCCGCGCACCAAGGCGGTGATCCTCGTGCATTTCGCGGGCTACCTGCCCGACCGCGCGGCCTGGCGCGCCTTCGCCGACGCGCGCGGCCTGCGCCTCGTCGAGGATGCCGCCCACGCGGCCGGGCTGCCCGGCGCCGGCGCCCTCGGCGACGCCGCGGCCTTCAGCTTCTACGGCAACAAGAACATGACCACCGCCGAGGGCGGCATGGTGCTGGCCGCCGATGCCGGCCTGCGCGAGGCCATCCGCCAGGCGCGCGGCCACGGCATGACCAGCGGCGCGCACCAGCGCCTCGCCACCCGGGCGGCCGCCTACGACGTGACCGCGCTCGGCTGGAACTACCGCCTCGACGAGCTCAGGGCCGCGATCGGCCTCGTGCAGCTCGTCCATCTTCCCGCCTGGAACGAGGCCCGGCGTGCCCTCGCCGCCCTCTACCGCTCCGGCCTGCGGCGCGCCTGCCCGGACGTGACCGTGCCCTTCGAGGCCGGCCAGCCCTCCGTGCACCACATCATGCCGGTGCTGCTGCCGCCCGGAACCGACCGGCAGCGGGTCGTGGACGCCCTCTGGGCCCGGGACATCCAGACCACGATCCACTACCCGCCCGTGCATCTGCTGTCCTACTACCGGACGCTCCTCCCGGGGATCCGGCTGCCCGCGACCGAGGACTTCGCCGCCCGCGAGCTCACCCTGCCCCTGCATCCGGGCCTGAAGGCCGCCGACGTGGAGCGGGTGATCGCGGCCCTCGCCGAGATCCTGGCCCAGCAGGCGTCCCAGCCCGGGCTGGCCCGCGCCGCCGCGGGCGCCGGTCCGGCGCGGACGGGCACGCCGGAACGCGCGGCCCGCCTCGAGCCCGCGGAGGAGCAGCGATGACCGGATCCGCGACGGGCCCCGGTCCCGCGACGAGCCCGGAGACGGTCGGCGGCCGGTCCCGCGACGAGAGCCTGCGCCGCGCCTTCGATCTCGCCGTGGCGGCCGGCGCCCTCGTGCTCACCGCGCCGCTCATGCTCACGATCGCGCTCGCGGTCCGGCTGGAGACGCCGGGGCCCGTCCTGTTCGGGCAGACCCGGCTCGGCCGCGGCGGACATCCCTTCACGATGTACAAGTTCCGCAAGTTCCGCGCCGATGCCGGCACGCAGGGCTGCCCGCTGACCATGCGCGACGACGCGCGGATGACCGGGGTCGGGCGCGCCCTGATGCGCTCGAAGCTCGACGAGCTGCCCCAGCTCTGGAACGTCCTGCGCGGCGAGATGGCGGTGATCGGCCCGCGGCCGGAGAGCCTCGCCTTCGCCGATTGTTTCCGCGACGGCTTCGAGCGGCTCCTGGAGCATCGGCCCGGGCTGCTCGGCCCGGCCCAGATCCAGTTCCGCGACGAGGCCGCGCTCTACGCGACCGGCAGCGCCGACGCCCCGCGCTTCTACCGCAGCGTGCTCTTCCCGGCCAAGGCGCGGATCGACCTCGCCTATCTCCGGCACCGCACCCTGGGCAGCGACGCCCGCCTCCTCCTGCAAGGGGTCGCGGCCGTGTTCGGCCTGCACCGGGCCCCGGTTCTCCTGCCCGCCAACGACGTGGCCGGCCCCGCCGAGCCCGCCGCGGCACCGGCGCTCACGCAAGGGCTCGCACAGGGAATCACGCAAGGGATCGCACCAGGGCTCGCACAGGCACCGGCTCAGGGACCGGCGGCGGGCAAGGCCGCTCCCATGGGGGCGTCGGTGAAGACCGCCATGCCGTCGGGGGGCGCGCTGGCCTGACGGAGTACGGCACCGGACACGTCCGGCCGATCGTAAGGGGAGAGAGTAGATGGGCTACGAGAAGGCCAGGGTCCTCGTCACCGGAGCGGACGGCTTCATCGGCTCGCACCTGACGGAAGCGCTGGTGCGGGCGGGAGCCTCGGTCACGGCGCTCGCGCTCTACAACTCGTTCGACAGCCACGGATGGCTCGACGACCTGCCGGCTCCCGTGCGCGGCGCCCTCAACCTCGTGCGCGGCGACGTGCGCGACCCCGGCTTCGTCGGACGGATCGTCCCGGGGCACGACGTGGTCTTCCACCTCGCCGCGCTCATCGCGATCCCGCATTCCTACGCGGCGCCGCAGGCCTGCGTCGAGACCAACGTGCTCGGCACCCTCAACGTCCTCGAGGCGGTTCGGCAGTGCGGCACGGGCCGCCTCGTCCACACCTCGACGAGCGAGGTCTACGGCACGGCCCAGACCATGCCGATCAGCGAGCGGCACCCGCTGCAGGGGCAATCCCCCTACTCCGCCTCGAAGATCGGCGCCGACATGCTGGCCCAGTCCTTCGCCTGCTCCTTCGACGTGCCGGTGGCGATCCTGCGTCCGTTCAACACCTTCGGGCCGCGCCAGAGCGAGCGGGCCATCGTGCCGAACCTGATCCGGCAGGCCCTCGACCCCGACTGCCCGGCCATCCGCGTCGGAGACCTGAGCCCGGTGCGCGACCTCACCTTCGTCGAGGACACCGTGGCCGCCTTCCTGGCGATCGGTGTCGGTTCCGAGATCCGCTTCGGCCAGCCCTACAATGCCGGCAGCGGACGCCAGACCCGGATCGCCGAGCTCGTCCGGCTCGTGCTCGACCTCACCGGCGGCGACAAGGAGACGATCCAGGACCCGGCCCGGATGCGGCCTGCCAATTCCGAGGTGCGCGCGCTGCTCGCCGACAGCACGGCCCTCGAGGCCGCCACCGGCTGGCAGCCGCAGACCTCCCTGCGCGAAGGCCTGGAGCGGACCGTCGACTGGTGGCGCGGCCGCCTCGCGGCGGGCCTCGTGCGCCGGCAGAAGGACTACATGACGTGAGCCGGTCCCCTGCGCCTGGCCGCGCCGGGGCGCGGCCGCGCCTCCCCCGCGCGCCCCGTTCCCTCTGCCTCGCGCTGGCGCTGGCCTGCGTCGCGAGCCTCGCCGCGAGCCGGCCGGCCCGCGCCGAGTATCGCCTCGCGGCGGGCGACATCCTCGAACTCGCCCTCGCCGGGATGCCCGAATGGCGCCAGCGGGCGACGATCCAGATCGACGGCACCATCACGATTCCCGGGATCGGGACCGTGACGGCCGCCGGCGGGACCGCGCACGACGTCCAGAGCGCGGTGGAGACGATCCTGACCAACAAGTACCTGCGCCAGCGCGGGATGGACGGGCGCGAGCGGCAGATCCTGGTCCAGCCGGCCGATATCGCCGTCACGGTGGCGGAGTACCGTCCCGTCGTGGTCGGCGGCGACGTCCAGACCCCGGGCCAGTACCCGTTCCGCCCCCTGATGACCGTGCGCCACGCGCTGGCCGCCTCGGGCGGCGCGAGCCTCGTGCGCGGCCGCGCCGGGACGTCCGGCGTCGACGCGGTGGAGTTCGATCGCGAGCGCCGCTCGGTCCTGATCGATTACGCCCGCGAGGTCGCCCGCCTGTGGCGACTGAATGCCGAGCTGCAGGGTTCGGAGGAGATCCGCGACCGCTCGCTCGGCGCCGTGCCGGTGCCGCAGGCCGCCCTCAGCGAGTTCGTGCGGATCGAGACCCGCTCCCTCAAGATCGCGCTGGCCAATCTCGCGCGGGAGCGGGTCTATCTGACCAGCGCCGTCCGCCAGGCCGAGGAGCAGATCGCCTCGCTGATGAAGCAGGAGCAGGAGGAGCGGCGCGGCGTCGATGCGGATAACGAGGAGCTCGAGCGGGTGACCCGGCTCCTCGGCTCGGGCAGCGTTGTCAACCAGCGCGTCACCGACAGCCGCCGGGCCGTGCTGCTCTCCTCGACGCGCCGGCTTCAGACCTCGACCCGGTTGGCCGAGGTCCGGCAGCAGCGCGAGGAATTCGCGTGGCGCCTGTCCAAGCTCGACAGCCAGCACGAGCTCGACTGCCTGCGCGACCTGCGCGAGACGCGCGGCAAGCTCGCCGACCTCTCGGCCCGGCTCGACGGCGCCGGCCAGAAGCTCGCCCTGCTCGGCCGCCTGCAGGGCAAGGGCCTGCCGGGCATAGGCGCCACCGCCGATCTCACGATCGTCCGGCGCTCGGGCACCGGATGGAGCCGCATCCCGGCGACCGAGGAGACCGAGCTTCAGCCCGGCGACGCGCTGGAGGTCGAGCTGAAACAGGATCTGGAGGCCGTCGTGGCGACGCGCTGAGCCCGCGCCCTGGACGGGCGGGCGGCGGAAGGCGGGTGGACGAGGACGGCCGGCGAATCGCGGCGGGCGGCGCTCGATGAGCGCCCGTGGGAGGTGAGGCAGGACCATGCGGATCGCGATGATCGGGTCGGGCTATGTGGGTCTCGTGTCTGGGGCCTGCCTTGCCGATTTCGGGCACGGGGTGGTGTGCATCGACACGGATCCGGCCAAGATCGAGGCGCTGCGGGCGGGTCGGATGCCGATCTACGAGCCGGGTCTTGAGGCGCTG
>Ga0126362_10000495_pt1 | contig 16849 bp, 28 predicted proteins | sample ANMtaG_FD_126269 | JGI IMG/M metagenome (GOLD analysis project Ga0126362, IMG submission 126269) | Continental margin sediment microbial communities from North Pacific Ocean - ANME2c_DSS_Sorted | ecosystem: Environmental > Aquatic > Marine > Continental margin > Sediment | place: Pacific Ocean... | reverse complement strand
GGGAACCGCCGCGCTGTCCTGGCACGGGCCGTGGTCATGCGGCCCGGGCTCCCTGCGCGCGGCGCGGCGGGTTGCAGGACCCGTCGCGCCGCGGGACAGCGCGTGGCTGGGATGTACATGTTTTGTTCTCGCGTGTCAAGCTTTTTGTCTCACGGCAGGCCTTTTCGCCCTGTCGCGACGCGCTCTCCCCACGGATCTCGGGCCTCCCCGAGATCCGCTTGCCCGTGCCCAAGTTGGGCAGGCCCGACTTGGGATGGGGGAGGGTGCCGAACGGAGTGAGGCGGGAGAGGGTAACCCGGCATCCGGATGAGGCTGCGCAGATGTGACGGCCACCGCCTCGCTCTGCACCGTCGCACCCCTCTCCCGACCCCTGCTGACGCAGGGGCCACCCTCCCCCGCAGAGGGGGGGAGGGAGAAGCGGCAGCCGCAGGTCCCCATCCTTTCCTGATCAGGCGTGGGTCCCCTCTCCCGTTCAGACGAGGTCAGGGTGAGGGCCGAGCATCGTCCGGCAAACGCGCCACCTGCCACAGGCCCCTGAAAACGAAGAAGGCGGCCCGAGGGCCGCCTTCCTGAGATCCGGAGGTGCGAAAGACCTCAGGCCGCCTCGGCGACCTGGCTCGGGCCGGAATCCTTGCCGCGGGCCTCGACGTCGCGATCGACGAACTCGATCACCGCCATCGGGGCGTTGTCGCCGAAGCGGAAGCCGGCCTTCATGATGCGGCAATAGCCGCCCGGGCGGCCCTTGTAGCGCGGGCCGAGCACCGTGAAGAGCTTCTTGACCATGTCGGCGTCGCGCAGCTGCGCCATCGCCAGGCGGCGGGCATGCACGCTGTCCTCGCGGCCGAGGGTGATCAGCTTCTCGACGACCGGACGCAGGTCCTTCGCCTTCGGCAGGGTGGTGATGATCTGCTCGTGCTTGATCAGCGCGGCGGACATGTTGGCGAACATCGCCTTGCGGTGCTCGGCCGTGCGGTTGAAGCGGCGACCGCGGTAACCGTGACGCATATCTCTGGCCCTTCCTGTGCTGTCGGCCGCCGTGCCACGGGTCGGCCGGTGCCTCGTGCGAGGCGTCTTCGTTCAAATCCGCTTCACCCCGCGGCGGGATTCTGGGGAGGGGCGCCCCGGCTTCGCTGGGGCGCCGCGTCCGCTGAGGTCCGCGGCTCGGCCGCAGACGAGACGCCTCAGTAGTGCTCCTCGAAGCGCTTGGCGAGATCCTCGATGTTCTCCGGCGGCCAGCCGGGAACGTCCATGCCGAGGTGCAGGCCCATGCCGGCCAGCACTTCCTTGATCTCGTTGAGCGACTTGCGGCCGAAGTTCGGGGTGCGCAGCATCTCGCCCTCGGACTTCTGGATGAGGTCGCCGATATAGACGATGTTGTCGTTCTTCAGGCAGTTCGCCGAACGGACCGACAGCTCCAGCTCGTCCACCTTCTTGAGCAGCGCCGGGTTGAAGGGCAGCTGCGGCGCGAGCGGAGCGGCCTCCTCCTTGCGCGGATCCTCGAAGTTCACGAAGACCTGCAGCTGGTCCTGGATGATGCGCGCGGCATAGGCGAGCGCGTCCTCCGGCGAGACCGCGCCGTTGGTCTCGATCGTCATGGTGAGCTTGTCCTTGTCGAGATCCTGGCCCTCGCGGGTGGTCTCGACGCGGTAGCTGACCTTGGTCACGGGCGAGTAGAGCGCGTCGACCGGGATCAGGCCGATCGGCGCGTCCTCGGGCCGGTTGCGCTCGGCCGGGACGTAGCCCTTGCCGGTGGCGACCGTGAACTCCATGCGGATCTCGGCGCCGTCATCCAGCGTGCAGATCACGAGGTCGGGGTTCAGGATCTGCACGTCGCCGACCACGGCGATGTCGCCGGCGGTGACGAGACCCGGGCCGGTCTTGCGCAGGGTCATGCGCTTCGGGGTGTCCGACTGCGAGCGGATCGCGATCGTCTTGATGTTCAGGACGATGTCGGTGACGTCCTCGCGCACGCCCGGGATCGAGGAGAACTCGTGCAGCACGCCGTCGATCTGCACCGAGGTCACGGCCGCGCCCTGGAGCGAGGAGAGCAGCACGCGGCGCAGCGCGTTGCCGAGCGTCGTGCCGAAGCCGCGCTCCAGCGGCTCGGCGACCACGGTCGCGACGCGCTTGGGGTCGTCGCCGGTGGTGACCTGCAGCTTGTTCGGCTTGATCAGCTCTTGCCAGTTCTTCTGAATGACCACGGTCCTACCTCTCGCCTGTCGCGCGGAGCCGCGAACCCCGTCCCGCGCTTCGGCCGGTGCGGCGCCCTGCCCAGGAGCGCCGACCGGTCCCTGAATGATTCGGGATCGTCAGATCCCCTGCCCGGTTCCTTGCCCCGCGACCCAGAGCACCGGGACGAAGCTGTAGCCCTGGGCCTCCCGGGCCACGTATCCGAGCGCCGGGAATTCCAGGTGGTTGCCCGCGATGAGGCAGCGCTCGCTGGCCGCCTCGTCGAGGACGCGTTTGCGCGTCTCCCGGGCCTGATCGCCGTCCACGTCGAAGGCGACGCCGGCCTCGGGCCGCTTGAACTGGATCGCCGGCAGGTGCACCGCATCCGTGAAGCTCAGGAGCGATGCCGATCCGGAGACGATCCGGAAACCGCAATGGCCCGGCGTATGGCCGGGCATGTGCAGCGCGGTGATCCCGGGGACGACCTCGCCGCCCTCGTGCTCGCGCACGCGGCCGGCATAGGGCGCGAGCGCCTTGCGGGCGCCCTCGAAATACGGCTTGGCGCCCTCGGGCGCCCGGGCCAGCGCCTCGTCCGGCAGCCAGTGCCGCGCCTCGGCCGCGTGCAGCACGATCTCGGCATTCGGATAGGCCGCGCGGCCCTCTCCGGTGACGAGGCCGCCGACATGGTCCGGATGCAGGTGGCTGACCAGGACGGTCTCGACCGCTTCCGGCGCGACGCCGGCCAGCGCCAACGCCGCCGGCACCCGGCCCATCGTCTCCGGACCGAAATGCCCGTAGCCCGTATCGATCAGCACCGGCTTGCGGCCGGCGCCGGTGATCAGGAAGGCGTTCAGCGTGATGACCGGCTGCTCGGGCCGGAAGCCCGCCACCTGCAGGCGCCCCGCCTCGGCCTTGTCGAGGCCCGTGACGAGATCGAGCGAACCCTGGAACCAGCCGTCGTTGAGCGCGGTGACCGTGAGGTCGCCGACATTCCAACGCAGGACGCCGGGAAGGGGAGCCGATCCATTCGCCACGGGCTTCTCCGTCTTCGAGAGGTCTAACCGACCCGCAGGATCAGACGCGGCGGCGCTTGCGCGGCCGGCAGCCGTTGTGCGGGATCGCGGTGACGTCGCGGATCGAGGTCACGGTGAAGCCCGCGGCCTGGAGCGCGCGCAGCGCCGACTCGCGGCCCGAGCCGGGACCGGAGACCTCGACCTCGAGGGTGCGCATGCCGTGCTCGGCGGCCTTGCGGGCGGCGTCCTCGGCGGCGACCTGCGCGGCGTAGGGGGTCGACTTCCGCGAGCCCTTGAAGCCCATGGCGCCCGACGACGACCAGGAGATCGTGTTGCCCTGCGCGTCGGTGATGGTCACCATCGTGTTGTTGAACGACGCGTTCACGTGCGCGACGCCGGAGACGATGTTCTTGCGTTCGCGGCGGCGGACGCGGGTCGGTTCCTTGGCCATGTTCTGCTCGTCAGTCCTTCAGGCACGCCCGTAATGCCAGGCGCTCGGGATTCTTTTGGGAGTTCGGCGGCGCGGTCGCGGAGGGCCGTGCCGCCACGCTGGGGCCCGATCGCGGGACACCCGGCGCGACGTGAGGGAGGCCGAGCGAAGCACGGCCTCCCAATCACAAGAAATTACTTCTTCTTGCCGGCGATCGGCTTCGCCTTGCCCTTGCGGGTGCGGGCGTTGGTGTGGGTGCGCTGGCCGCGGACCGGGAGCTGCTTGCGGTGGCGCAGGCCACGGTAGCAGGCCAGATCCATCAGGCGCTTGATGTTCATCGAGACTTCGCGGCGCAGGTCGCCCTCGACGACGTAGTCGCGGTCGATCGCCTCGCGGATCTGGAGCACCTCGGCGTCGGTGAGCTGGTTCACGCGGCGCTCGGCCGGGATGCCGACCTTGCCCGTGATCTCCTCGGCCTTCTTGGGCCCGATGCCGTGGATGTACTGCAGCGCGATGACGACGCGCTTGCCGGTGGGGATGTTGACGCCTGCGATACGGGCCAAGATAACGCTCCATATGGTGCCGGACGAAGGCCCGGCCTGGGATGTGACGCGCGTCCGGTGGAGGCCGGCCCTTGCGCGCTCGTCAACGACGACGCGGCCCGCGGCCGCCCTCAAGAGAGCACCTCGGACCACGTTCCGGATGGACGAAGACCGGCCTGCTAGCGCGGGCCGGCCGGGATGTCAACCGCAAGTCGAGCCGTTTCCGGCTCAGGCGCCGGCCGTCTCGGCATGGCGCTCCAGGATGGCCATCAGGCCCGCGGTGACCGTGTCGATCGGCTGCATGCCGTCCACCGTCTCCAGCTTTCCGGCCTTGGCATAGTAGTCGGAGAGCGGGGCGGTCTGGGCGCGGTAGGCTTCGAGCCGCGAGCGGAACACCTCGGGGGTGTCGTCCTTGCGGACCGGCAGGCCCTTGGCGGCGGTCTCGGCGGCGCGGTTGGCGATGCGGCCGACGAGGGCGTCCTCGTCCACCTTCAGCTCGACAACCGCGGACAGCGCGATGCCCTTCTCGGCGAGCATGGCGTCGAGGGCCTTGGCCTGCTCCACGGTGCGCGGAAAGCCGTCGAGGATGAAGCCGGCCTTCGCATCCGGCTCCTCGATGCGGTCGGCGACGATGCCGACGACGATGGCGTCGGAGACCAGGCCGCCCGCTTCCATCACCGCCTTCGCCTCGAGCCCGACCGGGGTGCCGGCGGCCACCGCCGCGCGCAGCATGTCGCCGGTCGAGAGCTGCGGGATGCCGAAGCGTGCCACGATCCGCTCGGACTGCGTGCCCTTCCCCGCGCCGGGCGGTCCGAGCAGAATGATGCGCATGGGCGTTGTTCCTCGTCCTTGTCCGCTCGCGTGCGGCGTCCGGGGCGACGGCGAGCCCTCCCCGGCCTCGCCTGGATGGTGTGCTCTTTTATCCGGTTCGGCCGCGCTGGGGAGCCGGACCTAGGGGGGAGGCGTCACGCTTCCCCCCGTTTTGTCGCCCCGCCCTCAGCGCCGGCGCTGGGTCGCGGAGGCGCCGCGCAGCTTGGCCCGCTTGACCAGGCCCTCGTACTGGTGGGCCATCAGGTGGCCGTGGATCTGCGCCACCGTGTCCATCGTCACGGAGACGATGATCAGCAGCGAGGTGCCGCCGAAGGCGAGGCTCTGCGAGGACAGCGCCATCGCCAGGATCTCGGGCGCGAGGCAGACGAAGGTGAGATAGAGGGCGCCGATCACGGTGATGCGCGTCAGCACCTTGTCGATGAAGGCGGCGGTGCGCTCGCCCGGCCGGATGCCCGGGATGAAGCCGCCATGCTTCTTCAGGTTGTCGGCCGTCTCCTGCGGGTTGAAGACCACCGCCGTGTAGAAGAACGTGAAGAAGATGATCAGCGCGGCGTAGAGCGCCATGTAGACCGGCTGGCCGTGGCCGAGCAGCGTCGTCACCGTGCCGAGGAAGCCGCTGGAGCCCTGGTTCGCCGAGAAGCTCGCCACCGTCGCCGGCAGCAGCAGCAGCGAGGACGCGAAGATCGGCGGGATCACGCCCGAGGTGTTGAGCTTGAGCGGCAGGAACGAGGTCTGGCCCTCGTACATGCGGTTGCCGACCTGGCGCTTGGGGTAGTTGATCAGCACCCGGCGCTGGGCGCGCTCCATGAACACGATGAAGTAGATCAGCGCCACCGCGCCGACCGCGCTGCCGAGCAGCGTCGCGGGCGACATGGCGCCGGTGCGGCTGAGCTCGAGCGCGCCCGCGATCGCCACCGGCAGGTGGGCGACGATGCCCGCGAAGATGATCAGCGAGGAGCCGTTGCCGATGCCGCGCGAGGTGATCTGCTCGCCGATCCACATCAGGAAGAGGGTGCCGCCGGTGAGCGTGATCACCGTCGAGGCCAGGAAGAACGGGCCCGGGTCGATCGCTGCCGACGAGCTCTGCAGGCCGATCGCGATGCCCCAGGACTGGACCAGGGCCAGCACCACCGTGAGATAGCGGGTGTACTGGTTGATGACCTTGCGGCCCGACTCGCCCTCCTTCTTCAGCGCCTCCAGGCTCGGGATCACCGAGGTGAGGAGCTGAATGATGATCGAGGCCGAGATGTAGGGCATGATGTTGAGCGCGAAGATCGCCATGCGCTCGACCGCGCCGCCCGAGAACATGTTGAACAGGCCGAGCACGCCGCCCGCCTGCTGCTGGAAGTTCCGCGCGAACTGCTCCGGATCGATGCCGGGAATCGGCACGTAGGTGCCCAGCCGGAACACCACGAGGGCGCCGAGCGTGAACCAGATGCGCTTCTTCAGCTCATCGGCCTTGGCGATGGCGCCGAAATTGAGGTTGGCGGCAAGCTGCTCGGCGGCTGAGGCCATGACGGTCTATCCTGGGACCTGTCGCCGGACGGGTCGCGTCCGGGTGAAACGGAAACGGCGGCCGGTGCGAGGTCGCACGGGCCGCCGCTCGGTTGCTCCGACTTAAGGGCTTCGCGACCGGCGCGCAACGGATCGCGCGCCGGACGGCCGAGGCCTCAGGCGGTGGCGGACGCCGTGCCGCGGTGGGCGACGCCCGCCGCATAGACGACGGTGACCGTGCCGCCGGCCTTCTCGACGGCCTCGACGGCCGACTTCGAAGCGCGGGTCACCTCGAAGGTGAGCTTGGCGGTCAGCTCGCCGACGCCGAGCAGCTTCACGCCGTCGCGGGGACGGCTGAGGATGCCGGCGGCGACCAGCGCCTCCACGGTGACGGGCGCCGAGGCGTCGAGCCGGCCCGCATCCACCGCCTGCTGCACCCGGCCGAGATTCACCTCGTTCAGGTCGGCGGCGTGGATGTTGTTGAAGCCGCGCTTCGGCAGGCGACGATGCAGCGGCATCTGGCCGCCCTCGAAGCCCTTGATGGACACGCCGGTGCGGGCCTTCTGGCCCTTCACGCCGCGTCCCGCGGTCTTGCCCTTGCCGGAGCCGATGCCCCGGCCGACGCGCATCCGGTTCTTGGTGGCGCCGTCGTTGTCGCGGATGTCGTTGAGCTTCATGGTGCCCTCCTCAAGCCGCGTCGATGACGCGCACGAGGTGCTGCACCTTGCGGATCATGCCGCGCACGGCCGGAGTGTCCTCCAGCTCGGCGACCCGGTGCAGCTTGTTCAGCTTGAGGCCGACCAGCGTCGCGCGCTGGGAGGCCTCGCGGCGAATCGGCGAGCCGATCTGCTCGACGCGGATGGTCTTGGTCGTCATGCCATCCTCCCCTTACGCCACAGCCGCTTCGGACTGATCGTTCGGGTCGGCGTCGCGGCGGCGCGCCTGCAGCGCGGACACCTTGAGACCCCGGCGCGCCGCGACAGAGCGCGGGCTGTCCTCGTTCTTGAGCGCCTCGAAGGTGGCGCGCACGAGGTTGTAGGGGTTGGACGAGCCCAGCGACTTCGCGACGACGTCCTGCATGCCGAGCGTCTCGAAGACGGCGCGCATCGGGCCGCCCGCGATGATGCCGGTACCGGCCGGAGCCGCGCGCAGGATCACCTTGCCGGCGCCGTGACGGCCGTTGACGTCGTGGTGCAGGGTCCGGCCCTCGCGCAGCGAGACGCGGATGAGGCCGCGCTTGGCCGCTTCCGTGGCCTTGCGGATGGCCTCGGGCACCTCACGCGCCTTGCCGTGGCCGAAGCCGACCCGGCCCTTCTGGTCGCCGACGACGACGAGGGCCGCGAAGCCGAAGCGACGGCCGCCCTTCACCACCTTGGCGACGCGGTTGATGTGGACGAGCTTGTCCACGAACTCGCTGTCGCGCTCCTCGCGCTCCTCGCGGCGGCCGCGGCCCCCGCCTTCACGTTCACGTGCCATTCTTCTACCTGTTCATCGCACTGGCGCGGGCGGCGGGCCCGCTCGCTCGGATGGTTCTTCGAGGAGCAGCCGGAACCGCTCCCCTCCCGCCGAATCCCGATCTCCGGTGTTCCATCGCTGATGGAACGTCCACCACGTCAGCGGTGGCGCGCAGTCGCGCTCGCGGGCTTCCGGACGTGGGTCCGGAAGCCCGGGACGCGCGAGCCGCCTCAGAACTCCAGACCACCCTCGCGGGCGGCATCCGCCAGGGCCTTGACGCGGCCGTGGTAGATGTAGCCGGAGCGGTCGAAGATCACCTTGGTGACGCCCGCAGCCTTGGCGCGCTCGGCGACGAGCTTGCCCACGGCGGTGGCGGCGGAAACGTCCGCGCCGGTCTTCAGGTCGCCCTTGAGCGACTTGTCGAGCGACGAGGCGGCGGCGAGTGTCTTGCCCTGCGCATCGTCGATGACCTGGACGTAGATCTGCTTCGACGAGCGGAACACCGACAGGCGCGGGCGCCCGTTGGCGGCCGCACGCAGCGCCCGGCGGACGCGGAGCTTGCGCCGCTGGAGGGCTTCTAGCTTGTTCGACATGTCAGCCCTCCTTACTTCTTCTTGCCTTCCTTGCGGAAGATGAACTCACCCGCGTACCTCACGCCCTTGCCCTTGTAGGGCTCGGGACCGCGGTAATCGCGGATCTCGGCGGCCACCTGACCGACGCGCTGCCGGTCGATGCCCGACACCACGATCTCCGTGGGCTTGGGCGTCACGATGGTGATGCCGGCCGGGATCTCGTACTCGATGTCGTGGCTGTAGCCGAGCGACAGCTTGAGCGCCTTGCCGGCCATCGCGGCGCGATAGCCGACGCCGGTGATCTCGAGCTTCTTCTCGAAGCCCTTCGAGACGCCCTCGGCGATGTTGGCCACCTGGGCGCGGGAGGTGCCCCACAGAGACCGGGCCTCCTTGGACTGGTTCTTGGGCTGCACGCTGATCGCGCCGTCCTTGAACTCGACATCCACCAGGCTCGGCACGACGAACTGCAGCTCGCCCTTCGAACCCTTCATCTTCACGGTCTGACCATCGACCGTCGCCGTCACGCCGGACGGGACGGTGACGGGCTTCTTGCCTACGCGAGACATCTGCCTTGCTCCTCTCGTCCGATCAGAACACCTGGCAGAGCACTTCACCGCCGACATTGCGCTCGCGCGCAACGTGGTCGGCCATGACGCCCTGCGGGGTGGACACGATGGTGACGCCGAGGCCGTCGGCCACGCGCGGCAGCTCGCCGACCGAGGAATAGACCCGGCGGCCCGGCTTCGACACGCGCTGGATCGAGCGGATGACGGGCTTGCCGTCGTAGTACTTCAGCTCGATCGCGAACTCGGTGCGGCCGTTGCCGAGGTCCTGCACCGCGTAGTCGCGGATGTAGCCCTCGGACTTCAGAACGTCGAGAACCGAGGCGCGCAGACGCGAGCCGGGGGTCTGGACGACGTTGCGACGGCGCTGCTGGCCGTTGCGGATGCGGGTGAGCATATCGCCCACGGGATCGTTGACCATGGGGATGCCTCCTTACCAGCTCGACTTGACGAGGCCGGGGATCAGGCCCCGGTTGCCGAGCTCGCGCAGCGCGACGCGCGAGATGCCCATCTTGCGATAGACGGCGCGGGGACGGCCGGTGATCTCGCAACGGTTGCGGATCCGGGTGGCCGACGAGTTGCGCGGCAGCTCCGCGAGCTTGAGGCGCGCCTCGAAGCGCTCCTCCATCTCGAGGCCCTCGTTGTTGGCGACGGCAAGGAGGGCCTTACGCTTCTCGGCGAAGCGCGCGACCAAAGCCTTGCGGCGGTTGTTCTTCTCGACTGAGCTCTTCTTAGCCATGTCTGTTCTCTCCGGTGTCCGCGTCTGAGGCCCTAGGGCCTCACTGCCGGAACGGGAACTGGAAGGCGGCGAGCAGGGCCTTGGCTTCCTCGTCGGTCTTGGCGGTGGTCGCCACGACGATGTCCATGCCCCACATCTGCTCCGCCTTGTCGTAGGAGATCTCCGGGAACACGAGGTGCTCCTTGAGACCCAGGGCGTAGTTGCCGCGCCCGTCGAAGGAGCGCGGGTTCAGGCCGCGGAAATCGCGGACGCGCGGCAGCGCGATCGTGATCAGCCGGTCCATGAACTCGTACATGCGCTGCTTGCGCAGCGTCACCTTGCAGCCGATCGGCATGCCCTCGCGGACCTTGAAGGTCGCGATCGCCTTGCGGGCGCGGGTGATGACCGGCTTCTGGCCGGCGATCAGGGCGAGGTCGCCGGCGGCGACGGTCGCCTTCTTCGAGTCGGCGGTGGACTCGCCGACGCCCATGTTGATGACGATCTTCTCGATGACCGGCACCTGCATCGGGTTCTTGTAGCCGAACTGCTCGATGAGCTTCTGGCGGACCACCTCGTCGTAGTGCTTGCGCAGACGGGGGGTGTAAGCGTTCTTGTCGGCCTCAGCCATCGATCTGATCCCCCGTGCTCTTGGCGAACCGGACCTTGCGGCCGTCCTCGAGGATGCGGAAACCCACGCGGGTCGGCTTGCCGTTGGCGTCCGCCACCGCGATGTTGGAGAGTTGGATGGCGGCCTCCTTGGAGATGATCCCGCCTTCCTGCGACTGCGTCTGCTTCTGGTGCTTCTTCACCAGGTTGATGCCGCGGACGACCGCACGGTTCTCCTTCGGCAGCATCTGGATCACCTCGCCGGAGCGACCCTTGTCGCGGCCGGTGAGAACGACGACGGTATCGCCCTTCTTGATCTTGGCGGCCATCACAGCACCTCCGGAGCCAGCGAGATGATCTTCATGTGATTGCGCGCGCGCAGCTCGCGGGGCACGGGCCCGAAGATGCGGGTGCCGATCGGCTCCTTCTGGTTGTTGATCAGCACGGCGGCGTTCTTGTCGAAGCGGATCACCGAGCCGTCGGCGCGCTTCACGTCCTTGGCGGTGCGCACGACGACCGCCTTCATGACGTCGCCCTTCTTGACGCGGCCGCGCGGGATCGCCTCCTTGACGGAGACGACGATCACGTCGCCGACGCCCGCATACTTGCGCTTCGACCCGCCGAGCACCTTGATGCACATCACGCGGCGTGCACCCGAATTGTCGGCGACGTCCAGATTCGTCTGCATCTGGATCACGGGAGTGACCTTTCCTTGTTTCAGGCGGGTTTCCGCACACGGGCGGAATTGCCCGGCGGACGACGCCTGATGGGGATCTGTTGTCCCCGGCTCATATGAGAGACCGCGCAATCGGCGTGAGAACGCCGGCGCGGTCGCCGCGTACGAAGGGCGCGAACGCCCCTTGGACTGTCGCGAAGGCCGGTCCGATACACCGGATGGCCCTCTGACGCAAGGCGGAATCCATCCGTCCCGAGCGGGGACGGGCGTTTCCGACAAACGAGAACGGGCGCAGAGTGCTCTGCGCCCGCTTCAGTGCCGGACCCTCGCGGATCCGATCAAGCCGCGGCGTCCGCCGCCACGCCCGCGTTGTCCTCGACCAGCTTCCAGGTCTTGGTCTTCGAGTAGGGGCGGCACTCCTCGATGAACACCGTCTGCCCGACCTTGGCGGCATTCGCCTCGTCATGGGCGTGGTAGTTCTTCGAGCGGCGGACCGTCTTCTTCATCACCGGGTGGGTGAAGCGGCGCTCGACCTTCACGACGATGGTCTTCTCGCCCTTGTCGCTGACGACGACGCCCTGCAATACGCGCTTCGGCATAGGTCTCTCCTCAGCCCTTCGCCGCGGTCAGCGTCTTCTGACGCTGCAGCGTGCGCACGCGGGCGATGTCGCGGCGCACCTCGCGGATGCGGGCGACGTTCTCGAGCTGGCCCGTGGCCCCCTGGAAGCGCAGGTTGAACTGCTCCTTCTTGAGGTTCAGGAGCTCGTCGTTGAGCTGATCCGCCGACAGGGCTTGCAGATCAGACAGTCGGTTGGACGACTTCATGGATCCCTCCCTTAGTCGGCGATGCGGGTGACGATGCGCGTGCGCACCGACAGCTTGGCGGCCCCGAGGCGCAGCGCCTCGCGCGCGATGTCCTCGGCGACGCCGTCGACCTCGAACATGATGCGGCCGGGATGGACGCGGGCGGCCCAGTATTCCGGCGCGCCCTTGCCCGAGCCCATGCGGACCTCGGTCGGCTTCGAGGTGACCGGCAGGTCCGGGAACACCCGGATCCAGACGCGGCCCTGACGCTTCATCTCGCGGGTGATCGCGCGGCGGGCCGCCTCGATCTGCCGGGCGGTGACCCGCTCCGGCTCCATGGCCTTCAGGCCGAACTGGCCGAAGTTCAGGTCGAAGCCGCCCTTGGCCGCACCGTGGATGCGGCCCTTGAACTGCTTGCGGAACTTCGTCTTCTTGGGTTGCAGCATGGCAGCCTCTCTATCTGCTCAGGCGGCTCAGGCGTGGGCCGGCTCGCGGCGGCCGCGGTCGCCGCGATCACCCCGATCGCCGCGGCCTTCGCCGTCACGCTCGCGACGGCCGCCGGAACGGCCACCCTCTTCCTGAGCCTTCTTGTCCTGAGCCATCGGGTCGTGTTCGAGGATCTCGCCCTTGAACACCCAGACCTTGATGCCGCAGGTCCCGTAGGTGGTGAACGCCGTGGCGGTGCCGTAGTCCACGTCCGCGCGCAGGGTGTGCAGCGGGACGCGGCCCTCGCGGTACCACTCGGTGCGCGCGATCTCGGCGCCGCCGAGGCGGCCCGAGCAGGTGATGCGGATGCCCTCGGCACCCAGGCGCATCGCCGACTGCACGGCGCGCTTCATGGCGCGACGGAAGGCGACGCGGCGCTCGAGCTGCTGGGCGATCGAGTCGGCCACCAGGGTGGCGTCGATCTCGGGCTTGCGCACCTCGACGATGTTGATCGTCACGTCGGCCTTGGTCATCGTGCCGACGAGCTTGCGCAGCTTCTCGATATCCGCGCCCTTCTTGCCGATCACCACGCCCGGACGGCCCGAGTGGATGGTGACGCGGCACTTCCGGTGCGGACGCTCGATGACGATCTTGGAGACCGCCGCCTGCTTGAGCTGCTTGGTCAGGGCGGCGCGGATCGCGACGTCCTCGTGCATGAGCTTGGCGTACTCGCCCTTCTGGGCGAACCAGCGGGAGTCCCAGGTCCGGTTGATGCCGAGCCGGAGACCGATCGGGTTGACTTTCTGACCCATCAGATCCTCCTCAGGCCGCTTCGGCCCGGACTTCCCGAACCACGATGGTGAGGTTCGAGAAGGGCTTCAGGATGCGCGCGCCGCGGCCGCGGGCACGGGCGTGGAAGCGCTTCAGCACCAGCGCCTTGCCGACGAAGGCCTGGGACACGACGAGATCGTCCACGTCCAGGTCGTGGTTGTTCTCGGCGTTGGCGATCGCGCTCTCGAGGCACTTCTTGACGTCGACGGCGATGCGCTTGCGGGAGAACTGGAGATCGGCCAGCGCCGTCTCGACCTTCTTGCCGCGGATCAGCTGCGCCACGAGGTTGAGCTTCTGGGGCGACACGCGGAGCATCCGCGCGACGGCCTTCGCCTCGTTCTCGGGGAGCGCGCGGGGGGTGGCCTGCTTGCCCATCTCAGCGCCTCTTCGCCTTCTTGTCGGCCGCGTGGCCGGGGAAGGTGCGGGTCGGCGAGAACTCGCCGAACTTGTGGCCGACCATCTCCTCGGTGACGTAGACCGGGATGTGCTTCTGCCCGTTGTGCACACCGAAGGTGAGCCCGACGAACTGCGGAAGGATCGTGGAGCGGCGGCTCCAGATCTTGATGACCTCGTTGCGGCTCGAGCCCCGAGCCGCCTCGGCCTTCTTGAAGAGGTAGCCGTCGACGAACGGCCCCTTCCAGAGTGAACGTGCCATGGCGGTTACTTCTTGCGGTTATGGCGGCTGGACAGGATGAAGACGTCGGTCCGCTTGTTGGAGCGGGTCTTCTTCCCCTTGGTCGGGACGCCCCACGGCGTCACCGGGTTACGGCCGCCCGAGGTGCGTCCCTCGCCGCCGCCGTGCGGGTGGTCGACAGGGTTCATCGCCACGCCGCGGTTGTGCGGGCGCTTGCCGAGCCACCGGTTGCGCCCGGCCTTGCCGAGCGAGATGTTCATGTGGTCCGGGTTCGAGACCGCGCCGACGCTCGCGAAGCACTGGCCGTGGACCAGGCGCTGCTCGCCCGAGTTCAGGCGCAGCGTGACGTAGCCCTGGTCGCGCCCGACGATCTGAGCGTAGTTGCCGGCCGACCGCGCGATGGCGCCGCCCTTGCCGATCTTCAGCTCGACGTTGTGCACGATCGTACCCACCGGCATGTTGCCGATCGGGCCGGCATTGCCCGGCTTGATGTCGACGCTCTCGCCGGCCACGACCTTGTCGCCCGCCTGGAGGCGCTGCGGAGCCAGGATGTAGCTCTGCTTGCCGTCCGGGTAGTTGATCAGCGCGATGAAGGCCGTGCGGTTCGGATCGTACTCGATCCGCTCGACGGTCGCCGTCACGTTGAGCTGGTCGCGCCGCTTGAAATCGACGTTGCGCAAGGAGCGCTTGTGGCCGCCGCCGCGGAAGCGGACGGTCACGCGGCCGAGGTTGTTGCGGCCGCCCGTGGAGCTCTTGCCCTCGGTCAGCGCCTTCACCGGCTTGCCCTTGTAGAGCTCACGGCGGTCGACCAGCACGAGCTGGCGCAGGCTCGGCGTGACCGGTTTGAATGTCTTCAAGGCCATCGGCTTGGATCCCTAACCCGTCCTCAGAGCCCGGTCGTGACGTCGATCGTGTCGCCCTCGGCGAGGGTGACGATCGCCTTCTTCACGTCCGAACGCTGCCCGCGGAGCCCGCGGAAGATCTTCTTCTTGCCCTTGGTCACGAGGGTGTTCACCGCGGTGACCTTGACGTCGAACAGCTTCTCGACCGCTTCCTTGATCTGCGGCTTGGTGGCCTTCGGGGCGACCCGGAAGACGACCTTGTTCTGCTCGGTGAGGTTGGTCGCCTTCTCCGTGATCACGGGGGAGACGATGATGTCGTAATGGCGCGGATCAACACTCATTTGAAGCGCTCCTCCAGCGCGTCGACCGCAGCCTTCGTGAGCACGAGGGTGTCGCGGCGCAGGATGTCGTAGACGTTGATGCCCTGCACGGGCAGCACGTCGATCTTCGGGATGGCGCGGGCGGCGCGGCCGAAGTTCACGTCCACCTCGGACCCGCCGATGATCAGCGCGTTCGAGAGACCGAGCTTGCCGAAGCGCTCGACCAGACCCTTGGTCTTGTGGTCGTCGATCTTGATGTCGTCCACGACGATCAGGGTCGCGGCCTTGGCCTTCGAGGAGAGGGCGTGGCGCAGCGCCAGGGCCCGGACCTTCTTGGGCAGGTCGTGGGCGTGGTCGCGCACCACCGGGCCGAAGGCCCGGCCGCCGCCGCGGAACTGCGGCGCCGAGGCCGCGCCGTGGCGGGCGTTACCGGTGCCCTTCTGCTTGTAGGCCTTCTTGCGGGTCCGGTTCACGTCCGAGCGGTTCTGCACGGCGTGGGTGCCGGCGCGGCGCTTGGCGAGCTGGTAGCGGACCATGCGCTGCAGCAGGTCGGCGCGGGGCTCCAGGCCGAAGATCTCTTCGTTGAGCTCGATCGAGCCGGCGCCGGCACCGTCGAGCGTGGTGATATCGAGCTTCATCACGCGGTCTCCTCGGTGGAGGCGGCTTCGGGAGCCGGAGCGGCGCCGTTCTCACGGAACTTGCCCGGCAGCGGGAGGTCGGCGGGCGCCTTGCGCTTCACCGAATCGCGGATCTGGATCCAGCCGCCGGCGACGCCCGGGACCGCGCCCTCGACCAGGATCAGGCCGCGCTCGGGGTCCGTGCGCACGACGCGCAGGTTCTGGGTGGTGACCCGCTCGACACCGAGGTGACCCGGCATCTTCTTGTTCTTGAAGGTCTTGCCCGGGTCCTGACGGCCGCCGGTCGAACCGATCGAGCGGTGCGAGATCGACACGCCGTGCGTGGCGCGCAGACCGCCGAAGTTCCAGCGCTTCATACCGCCGGCGAAGCCCTTGCCGGTCGTGGTGCCGGTGACATCCACGAACTGGCCGGGGATGAAGTGGTCCGCGGTGATCTCGGCGCCGACCGGGATCAGCGCGTCCTCGGACACGCGGAACTCGGCGAGCTTCTTCTTCGGCTCGACCTTGGCGACCGCGAAGCGGCCGCGCTCGGCCTTGGACACGTTCTTGACCTTGGCCTTGCCGACGCCGACCTGCAGCGCGACGTAGCCGTCCTTCTCGGTGGTGCGGTGCGCGACCACCTGGCATTGATCGATCTTGAGCACGGTCACGGGGACATGCTCGCCCGCTTCCGTGAAGACGCGGGTCATGCCGACCTTCTGTGCAATGACGCCTGAGCGCATAGGTCTCTCCCTCGCGCGATGAACAGTGAAGCTCTAAGCCGAAAGCCGGCTCAGAGCTTGATCTCCACGTCGACACCGGCAGCGAGGTCGAGCTTCATCAGCGCGTCCACGGTCTGGGGCGTCGGATCGACGATATCGAGCACGCGCTTGTGCGTGCGCATCTCGAACTGCTCGCGCGACTTCTTGTCGATGTGCGGGGAGCGGTTGACGGTGAAGCGCTCGATATGGGTCGGCAGCGGGATGGGCCCACGGATCTGAGCACCCGTGCGCTTGGCGGTGGAGACGATCTCGCGGGTCGACGCATCGAGAATGCGATGATCGAACGCTTTGAGGCGGATACGGATGTTCTGACCGTTCATGACCTGAAAACCTTCAGCGGGAAGTGGAGAGGGGCGGGCGCGGGGGCCCGCCCCATCTCCGATCCCTCAGAGGACTGACCCGAGGCTCAGTCGTTGATGGCGGCGACGACGCCGGCACCGACGGTGCGGCCGCCCTCGCGGATGGCGAAGCGCAGCTTCTCCTCCATGGCGACCGGGGTGATCAGCGTGACGTCCATGGTCACG
>Ga0126362_10000490_pt1 | contig 17264 bp, 16 predicted proteins | sample ANMtaG_FD_126269 | JGI IMG/M metagenome (GOLD analysis project Ga0126362, IMG submission 126269) | Continental margin sediment microbial communities from North Pacific Ocean - ANME2c_DSS_Sorted | ecosystem: Environmental > Aquatic > Marine > Continental margin > Sediment | place: Pacific Ocean... | reverse complement strand
TTCCGCTCCTTCGCGGGCCTCGGCCTGACGGCCAGCGGCTCGACCCGGAGCATGGAGAACTTCCTGCAGCCGGGTCGGCTGGCGAAGGTCGGCATCGACGCCGGGGCGCCGATCCTGAAACAGATCGGCGACATGGCGGGCTTTCCCGAGGTGTTCGTGAACATCACGCCCATCGTCGTGATGTTCCTGGCGTGGCTGATCGTCCTCCTGTGCTTCTTCGTGCTGGCGATCCAGCTTTTCATCACGCTGATCGAGTTCAAGCTGACCACGCTCGCGGGCTTCGTGCTGGTGCCGTTCGCACTCTGGAACAAGACGGCGTTCCTCGCCGAGAAGGTGTTGGGCAACGTGGTGTCGTCAGGCATCAAGGTGCTGGTGCTGGCGGTGATCGTGGGCATCGGCTCGGGACTGTTCGCCGAGTTTCAGGTACAGCCGGCCGAACCATCCATCGACCACTCCGTGGTCGTGATGCTGGCCTCGCTGACCCTGCTGGCCTTGGGCATCTTCGGGCCGGGCATTGCAACCGGGCTGGTGTCCGGCGGCGCGCACCACAGCGCAGGAGCAATGGCCGGTGCGGCGCTGGGCGCGGCCGGTGCTGCCGTTGCCGTGGGCGCTGCGGCCACGGGCGTCGGCGGCGCAGTGGCCGCCGGGGCGCGCATGGCACCCGCAGCCGCCAAGCTGGCCGGTAGCGGAGCGCGTGCCGCCGCTGGAGCCGCAACCAGCGCCCGGTCGGCGTTTCAAGCGGGCTCCGCTTCGGCTGGTGGCGGCCTCAAGGGCGCTGCCGCTGGCGTGGGCAATGTCGCCAAGACTGGCGCGCAAGCGGCTGGGCAGAAGGTGGCCGACGGCGCACGCTCGATGAAGGAGCGAGTCGCCGCCGCCTTCCGTCCCGATGACGCTGGATCGGCGTCGGGGGGCGGTGCCGCACAGGCTGCAAACGAGCCAACCCCATCCACCGCGCAGCCCGCCTGGGCCAAGCGCCTGCATCGCAGGCAGCAGCTCACCCATGCCGCGACGACCGCCGCCCACACGCTGCGCGGTGGCGACGGCGGTAGCTCCAGCCAAGGCCCGAGCCTGCGCGATTCCGATTCCTGATCTTCAAGGAGAACCCCATGCGATTCAAACGACCGCAGGTGCGCTACGCCGACACGCCGCAGCCTGCCACTCCGTACCAATCCGCGGCCCAGGTCTGGGACGAGCGTATCGGCTCGGCCCGCGTGCAGGCCAAGAACTGGCGCTTCATGGCCTTCGGCTGTCTCACGCTGGCGGTACTGATGGCGGGCGGCCTGGTCTGGCGCTCGGCGCAGTCCATCGTCACGCCCTACGTCATCGAGGTGGACAACGCGGGCCAGGTGCGCGCGGTCGGCGAAGCCGCCACGCCTTATCGGCCCAGCGATGCGCAGATCGCCTACCACCTGGGCCGCTTCATCGGCCTGGTGCGCAGCCTGTCCATCGACCCCATCGTGGTGCGGCAGAACTGGCTCGATGCCTACGACTACACGACCGACAAGGGCGCCGTGGTGCTCAACGAGTACGCCCGCGTGAACGACCCGTTCGCGCGCATCGGCAAGGAATCGGTGACGGTGCAGATCAGCAGCGTGACCCGCGCCAGCGACACGTCGTTCAACGTGCGCTGGACGGAGACACGTTTCGTCAACGGCGCGCTGGATCGCACCGAGCGCTGGAACGCGGTGGTGTCCATCGTGCAGCAGACGCCGCGCACTGAGCAGCGCGTGCGCAAGAACCCCCTGGGAATCTACGTCAACGGCTTGTCGTGGAGCCGCGAACTGGAAGCGAATGAAGGAGCAAAACCATGAATGATCTTTTCCGTAAATCCGCCTTGCCGATCGTGTTGCTTGCCCTCGCGGGTTGCGCCACGCAGGGAAAGCCGCCGCCGACCATCTCGCTCGATGAGCCGGTACAGGCCCAGCCGCTGCCGGAGCCGCCTGCGCCCGTGGAGGTGGTGTCCGTGCCGCAGGTGCTGCCGATGCCTGCGCAGATGAAACCCATCCCGGATGCCAAGCCCGCAGCAGAACCCGCCGATGAAACCGTGCGCGTTTCGCGCGCCAATGCCGAGGCGCGCATCGCGCCCACGCGCGAAGGCTACGTCAACGCGATCCAGGTGTGGCCCTTCACCGATGGCGCGCTGTACCAAGTCTATGCGGCCGTGGGTCGCGTGACCGTGATTGCGCTCCAGCCGGGCGAGGAGCTGGTGACGGTGGCCGCTGGCGATACCGTGCGCTGGATCGTGGGCGACACGTCCAGCGGCAGTGGCGATGCTTTGCGCGTCAACGTGATGGTCAAACCGATCCGCTCAGGGCTGAAGACCAATCTGGTCATCACGACCAGCCGCAGGACGTACCTGCTGGAATTGACCTCGACCGAGAAGACATGGATGGCATCGGTGTCGTGGGAATATCCGAAGGACAAGATGCTGGCCCTGCAGCGCCAGGCGCAGGCGGCCAGCGCCGCCGCGCCGGTCGATGCTGGCCTGTCGCTGGAGAAGATCCGTTTCCGCTACGCGGTCAGCGGCAGCAATCCGCCGTGGAAACCGCTGCGTGCCTTCGACGATGGCGAGAAGGTCTACATCCAGTTCCCGCCGGGCATCGCCCAGGGCGAACTGCCGCCGCTGTTCGTCATTGGCGCGCAGGGTGACGGGCAACTGGTGAACTACCGCTTCCGTTCGCCGTACTACATCGTGGATCGGCTGTTTGGCGCGGCTGAGTTGCGCCTAGGTGGGGACAAAGGCGACGTGGTGCGGATCGAGCGCACGGACGGCACGCGGAGGAACTGACCATGAGCCAGGATGATTCCCCTGATCTTGCACCGCAGGCGGGCAAGGTCGCGCCAGAGGCGGTGGCGCTGCGCGCCCAGCCGCGCCCGGTCACGCGCCTGAACCGGCGCACCTTGGCCATCCTCACGGGCGGCCTGTCGGTCGCCGTGCTCGGGGCCACGATCTGGTCGTTGCAGCCGCACCGTCGCGGCGCGGGCGAGCAGACCGAGCTGTACAACGTCGATCGCGTGTCGAAGTCCGAAGGGCTGGACGGCCTGCCTTCGGACTATTCCAAGCTGCCGGCCAAGGTGCCGGAGCTAGGGCCGCCGCTGCCAGGCGATCTTGGCCCAGCCATTGTGAAGTCGCAGCAGCCGGTAACGCCGACGTATGCGCCGCCGGGACACGACCCGGAGGACGCTCGGCGCAAGGAGGCCGATGCGGCGGCGGCTTCGTCGGTGTTCTTCCGCGCGGGCACCCCCGGCAAGACCGCTGCGCCGGCCACTGCGCAGGTCGCGGCGGCCGGCTCGACATCGGCCTTGGCGGGGTTCGACCCGCTGGCCGCCGGGCCGGCCTCGACAGCGGCTCAACCCAGCGATCCCACCGCTGCGCAGAACCGGCAAGACCAGAAAGAGTCTTTCCTGAAAGGCGGCTCTACGGAAACCCGCAATTCCGGCAATCTGCAAATGCCGTCCTCGCCGTATCAGGTCATGGCCGGGACGGTGATCGCGGCGGCGCTGGTGACGGGCATCAAGTCCGATCTGCCGGGCGATGTGATCGCCACGGTGACGGAGCCGGTCTATGACACGGCCACGGGCAAGTTCCTGCTGATCCCGCAGGGCTCGCGCATCCTGGGCAAATACAACAGCCAGGTGAGCTACGGGCAGAGCCGCGTGCAGGTGGTGTGGAACCGGGTCATCCTGCCGGACACGTCTTCGCTGAAGCTCGACAACCTCGCGGGCACCGATCCTGCCGGCTATTCCGGCCTGGAGGATGACGTCGATTGGCACTGGGATCGCGTCTTTGCCGGCGCGGCGCTGACCACGCTGCTGGGCGTCGGCGCCGAGTTGGCCGCGCCGCAGAACCGGCAAGACGGCAACCGGGTCATCATCGCCGGGCAAGGCAGTCTGCAGGACAGCGTGAATCAGGTGGGCCAGGAGATGACCCGACGCAACATGAACATCCAGCCGACGCTGACCGAACGGCCGGGCCTGCCGGTGCGCATCATCGTCAACCGCGATCTGGCGTTGCGGCCGTACCAGCCGATGTTCTTCAACCGGGGAGCGATGCAATGAGCACGGCGAAGAAATTGCGGCTTGGGCCGCTTCCCAAACTGGAGTCCACGAAGCTGACCTTCGCATGTCCGGCCAGCCTCAAAGCTGACCTTGACCGCTACGCCGTGCTACATGCGCAAACCTACGGCGAGGCGGTCGATGCGGCGACGCTGATCCCGCACATGCTGGAGGCGTTCATGGCGGGGGATCGCGGATTCAGGAAGGGCACGGCTACACGGGGCGGCACGCCATCGAAGCCGACATAATGGCGTTGCACACCCTCCGACGGCATTCATCGAACGCGCAGCCCCTGGGCTGCGCGTTCTTCGTTCTGGATGCTGCGAAGCCACTTGGGCTATGATGAAAAAACAAGCCCGCCGTTCCTCGGCAATCCAGCACTACCAAGTGCGATCCGGCTTTCTCTCCCGACGCTCTTATGTGGCACCTAGCCTGCCAAGCCGCAGTCCTGCGCCGCGGCCCCGAAAAGAGCTAACCTACTGTCCCATATACGGTTTCAAGCCTTGCGTGCTTTGCGCGAAAGACTTGACACCAGAACTTTTTTGCGCGCATGAAACTGTTCTTCTTCGCCGCCGCCGGCCTTTCGCAAAGTGTCTGGGACCGCCTTGACCGCGTGGCCGAGCTGCACTGTGGTGAACGCATCCGCATGATGGCCGGGCTGGGCATGACCGAAGCCGCACCGTCCTGCACCTTCACCACCGGGCCACTGTCCATGGCCGGTTATATCGGTTTGCCCGCGCCGGGCTGCGAGGTACGCCTGGTGCCGGTGGACGGCAAGTTCGAAGGGAGCTTTCGCGGGCCGCACATCATGCCGGGGTACTGGCGCGCCCCCCAGCAAACCGCCGAGGTCTTCGACCAGCAGGGTTTTTATTGCTCGGGGGATGCAATCAAGCTGGCCGACCCGAATCAGCCGCAACTGGGGCTGATGTTCGACGGGCGAATTGCCGAGGATTTCAAGCTGTCCTCCGGGGTGTTTGTCAGCGTCGGTCCGTTGCGCAATCGCGCGGTACTCGAAGGCTCGCCCTTGGTGCAGGACCTGGTGGTTGCGGCGCCGGACCGCGAATGCCTGGGCGCCCTGGTATTCCCCCGGCTCTACGAGTGCCGTCGGCTGGCGGGGCTGGACGCGGCCGCCAGCGACGCCGAAGTGCTCGCCAGCGCGCCGGTGCGCCAGTGGTTCGGCGAGTGGCTGCAGCGCCTCAACCGCGAGGCCACCGGCAATGCCAGTCGCCTGGAATGGATTGCCCTGCTCGACGAGCCCGCGTCCATCGACCGTGGGGAAATCACCGACAAAGGCTCGATCAACCAGCGTGCGGTACTGCAATGGCGCGCGGCCAAGGTCGAGGCGTTGTATCGCGGTGAAGACGCGTCGATCCTGCGCGCCGAGCGCCAGCCTTGAACCGCGTCGGGCAGTACTCGGCGTTTGCCGACGTGGCGATTTTCGAGGCAGTGCGCACGCCATGGGTGGACCTGGGCGGAGCACTGTCCCAGGTGTCGCCCATCGACCTTGGGATCAAGGTCGGCCGTGAAGTGCTGGCCCGCGCCGGCATCGACCCCTTGGCAGTGGACAGCGTACTGGCCGGCTCCATGGCCCAGGCCAGCTTCGATGCCTACTTGCTGCCACGGCATATCGGCTTGTACAGCGGTGTGGCGCAAGCGGTCCCGGCACTGGGGGTGCAGCGCATCTGCGCCACCGGTTTCGAGCTGTTGCGCCAGGCCGCTGAACAACTGCGCGACGAGGTGCAACTGGCGTTGTGCGTGGCCAGTGAGTCCATGTCGCGCAACCCGATTGCGGCCTACACCCACCGGGATGGGTTTCGTCTCGGTGGCGAGGTGCAATTCAAGGATTTCCTCTGGGAGGCCCTGTACGACCCGGCCCCGGGCCTGGACATGATCGCCACCGCCGACAACCTGGCGCGCCGTTATGGCCTGAGCCGCGAGGCCGTGGACCGTCACGCCTGCGACAGCCATCAGCGTGCCTTGCAGGCGCAACGTGACGGCGCCTGGGCGGAAGAAATCGTCACGGTCGACAACCAGGTGTTCGAGCTTGAGGGGTACCAGCCCAGGGGCATCAGCCTCGCGCGCTGGGCCGGTGCCGTCAGCGTCGACAGCCACCCACGACCCACCGACCTTGCGGCCCTGGCGCGCTTGCGCACCGTGCATCCAGACGGCGTGCAAACCGCCGGCAACAGTTGCGCGGTGGTCGATGGCGCGGCGGCGGCGCTGGTGGGGCGCGCCTCGGCCTGTACGCATCCGCCCCTGGCCCGGCTGCTGGCCAGCGCGGTGGTCGGTGTGGCCCCCGAGTTCATGGGCATCGGCCCGGCACCGGCGATCCGCCTGTTGCTGCAACGCAGCGGGTTGAACCTGGGCGACATCGACCGCTTCGAGATCAACGAAGCCCAGGCCGCCCAAGTACTGGCGGTGGCCCATGAACTGGAGCTGGACAGCACCCGCCTCAACGTCCAGGGCGGCTCGCTTGCGCTGGGGCATCCACTGGCCGCCACCGGCCTGCGCCTGGTGATGACCCTGGCCCGGCAACTGCGCCAGCACAACCTGCGCTACGGGATTGCCTCGGCGTGTGTGGGCGGCGGGCAGGGCATGGCGTTGCTGATCGAGAACCCTACCTATCGCGCTTGAGTGCGCGATTCTTTTTTTGTCGATGAGGTGTCCCGATGTGGAGCTATGAGGCGCCCCTGCGCGATATGCAATTTGTCCTTGAACACTGGTTGCAGGCGCCCGATACCTGGCAGCGCAACCCGGCGTTCGCGGCCCTGGATCTGCCGCTGGCGGTACAAGTGCTGGAGGAGGCGGCACGCTTCAGCCAGGGCGTGCTGGCGCCGTTGAACGGCCACGGTGATCGCCAGGGCTGCCGCTGGCAGGCGGGCCAGGTCAGCACCCCGGACGGCTTCGTCGCGGCCTATCGCGCCTATGTCGAGGGCGGATGGCCGGCGCTGGCGTGTGCCGAGGAGCAGGGCGGGCAGGGCTTGCCGCAATTGCTCGACGCGGCGCTGCAAGAGATGCTCTACGCCAGCAATCATGCCTGGGCCATGTACACCGGGATCGCCCATGGCGCCTACCTGTGCCTCAAGGCCCACGCTGCTCCGTGGTTGCAGGCGCGCTACCTGCCCGACATTGTCAGTGGCCAGGCCTTGCCCACCATGTGCCTGACCGAGCCCCAGGCCGGCAGCGATGTCGGCTTGCTGCGCTGTCGTGCTGAACCCCAGGCAGATGGCAGTTATCGCCTCAACGGCAGCAAGCTGTTTATCTCCGGCGGCGAGCACGACCTCACGGCCAATATCCTGCACCTGGTGCTGGCGCGCCTGCCCGATGCGCCGCCGGGCAGTCGAGGGATTTCGCTGTTCCTGGTGCCCAAGCAACTGGACGATGGCCAGGCCAATGGTGTGCACTGCGATGGCATCGAACACAAGATGGGCATCAAGGGCAGCGCCACCTGCTCCCTGGTGTTCGACGCCGCCCAAGGCTGGCTGATCGGCGACGTCAATCGCGGCCTGGCGGCGATGTTCGTGATGATGAACTCGGCGCGCCTGCATGTGGGCCTGCAAGGCCTGGGGCATGTCGAGGCCGCTTGGCAGAACGCCCGGCAATACGCCGCCGAACGCGTGCAGATGCGCGCGCCGTCAAGGCCGGAAGAAGTGGCGGCCCAGGCGGCTGATCCGATCCGTTATCACCCGGCCATGCGCCGCGTGTTGCTGGAGTTGCGCGCCACCAGCGAGGGGATGCGCGCGATTGGCTATTGGGCTGCGCACCTGCTTGATCAGGCCGAGCATGACCCGCACTCGTCGGCCGCCCAGTTGGCGCCGTTGCTGACGCCGATCATCAAGGCGTTTTTCACCGAACAGGGCTTTCGCCAGGCCAGCCATGCGCTGCAGGTGTTCGGCGGTTACGGCTACGTCACCGAGTTCGCCATCGAGCAAACCCTGCGCGACAGCCGCATCGCGATGATCTATGAGGGCAGCAACGAGATCCAGGCCAATGACCTGCTGCTGCGCAAGGTGCTGGCGGATGAGGGCCGCGCCTTTGGCCTGCTGCTGGCCGAGTTGCGCACGGAAGCCGCGCAGGGCGGGGAGTGCGGCGAGTGTGCCGGTTTTGCCCAGGCACTGGGCAGCCTGTGTGACGCGTTGGCGAGTGTGGTCGAGGCCATCGGTGAACGAGCGCTGGATGACAGCGAGTACCCCTATCGAGCCGCGCCGGACTTTCTCCAGTTATGTGGCGTGGCGCTGCTGGCCTTTGCCTGGGCGCGGGCCGCACGGGTCTCCAGGGCACTGCCCGAAGACGATCCATTGCGAGCCGCCAAGCTGCAAAGCGCCGGGTTCTTTTTCGATTACCTGCCGTCGCGTTTGGCGCAGCACCTCGGGGCAATCGACGGCGCGCGCGCAGCGCTGGCGTTCGTCTGACGGCGCCGGGCGCTTGCGGTACTATGGCGACTCACGTTTTCTGGAAGTTGCCTGGATGAGTAAACCCGGTCAATTGGTGCTGGTTGCACTGCGCAAGATGATCGCCAGCGGGGAGTTGGCGGCGGGGGAGCGCCTGATGGAGATTCCCACGGCGCAGCGGTTCGGTGTGTCGCGCATGCCCGTGCGCATGGCGTTTCGTACCCTCGAACAGGAAGGGTTGCTGGTGCCGTTCGGCGGGCGTGGGTATCAGGTCCGTTCGGTCAGCCCGGACGACATTGCCGGCGCCGTCGAAGTGCGTGGCGTGCTTGAGGGCCTGGCGGCGCGTCAAACCGCCGAGCGCGGTTTATCTGCTGCGGCGCGCGCGACACTGGAGCGCTGCCTGGTGGAAGGCGACCAACTGTTCGACAAGGGCTACGTGACCGAAGACGACCTGGAGGTCTATCACGACCTGAACATGCGCTTTCACCACGTCATCGTCGAAGGCAGCCATAACCCGGCGATCGCCGACGCCCTGGCACGCAACGATCACCTGCCGTTCGCGTCGGTGACCGCACTGGCGGTGGATCGCGAGGACATGGCCCGCGAATACCGGCGCTTCAACTATGCCCACATGCAACACCACTCGGTCTTTGATGCCCTGGTCAATCGCCAGGGCGCGCGGGCCGAAGCCATCATGCGCGAGCACGCCAATGCGACCTTGCGCTATGCCGAGATCTTCAGCTCGGCCACCGCCGACGCGCGCATGAAGGTGATTTTGCCCGCGTCGTGACACCTGTCAGATATCGAGCACCAGCAGCGCGGTCTTCGCGCGTGAGCAGCAGGGCGTGAACTGATCATTCAACGCCTGTTCCTGCTCGGTGAGGAACAGATCGCGATGTTCCGGTATGCCTTCCAGCACGCGGGTCAGGCAGGTGCCGCAAATGCCTTGTTCGCACGACACGGCAATCTCGATACCGTGGCTTTCCAGGACCTGGACCACCGTCTTGTCGGCCGGGATTTCGAAGACTCGGCCGCTGCTGGCGACTTTCACCGAAAAGCCCCCGTCGAGGCTGCTGTCCACCGGCGCCGCGGTGAAGTATTCGCGGTGCAGGCATGCCTCCTGCCAGCCCTGGGCCCGAGCGCTGTCGAGCACATGCTGCATAAAACCGCCGGGGCCGCACACATACAGGTGGACGTTGGCTTCGGGCTTCGCCAGTACCTGGGCGGCATTCAAGGCCGTGTGGGGCTGCTCATCGAAATGCAGGAACACCCGCTCGGCAAATGGCGATGTTTTCAGACGCTGCACAAACGCCGCGCGGTCTTCGGCGCGGGCACAATAATGCAATTCGAAGTCGGCACCCGCGTGAGCCAGGCGCTCGGCCATGCACAGGATCGGGGTGATGCCGATGCCACCGGCAAACAGCAGGCTGCGCCGTGCGTCGTGGGCCAGGGGAAACAGGTTGCGTGGTTCGCTGATGGTCAGGTGTGTGCCCTCGTGCACCCGTTCGTGCAGGCTGCGCGAGCCGCCCCGGGAAGCCGGGTCCTTGAGCACACCGATCAGGTAGCGATGGCGTTCTTCAGGGTGATTGCACAGCGAATACTGGCGCACCTGTCCATCCGGCAGGTGCACGTCGATATGCGCGCCGGCACTGAAGGCCGGCAGCGGTTTGCCGTCGACGCTGGCCAGTTCGTAGCTGCAAATATCCTGGGCTTCGTTGTTGCGCGATACCACCACCACATCGATCATCTTCAGTCCTCGCAAGGGGTTGTGCCGTTCAGGCGGTGGTCGTGGCGATCAGTTGCGGTTCGAGGGCGCGTTCCTTGGCGATCAGTCGCTCCAGGATCTTGCGTGACTGCACGCCGCCGGCATCGATATTCAGTTTGAGCAGGTTGCGCGTCGGGTGGGCCAGCAGGTTCTGTTGCTGGCGTTCAAGCATCTCCAGGTCTTCGCTGAAAATCTTGCCCTGGCCTTCGCGAATACTGGCGGTCAGTGCTTCATCGTGGGGGTTGAAGTTGCGCGCCATGCCCCAGAAATACCAGATGGAGGTCTCGGTTTGCGGGGTGATGAAGTCGACCACGATGCTTGCCGCCTTGTGCTCGGGCGCGGCGTGGTAGCCGCCCTTGCCGGCGTGGGCCACGCCGACTTCGATGAGCACATGGCTGGGCGGGGTGAAGCGGCAGATCTGCCAGCGGTCCACCGGCACGTCATCGGCCAGGTTATTGCCGCGCAGGGCCATGCGCCAGAACGGCGGGGCCATGATGTTTTCCATATGCCGCGCGGTGACCACTTCGTCGCCTTCGACCGTGGTGACAGGTGGCGCTTCGTCGATTTCCTTCTGGCCGATGCTGGAGGCGTGGACGTAGGTTTCGTGGGTCAGGTCCATCAGGTTGTCGATCATCAGGCGGTAGTCGCACTGGATATCGAACAGCCCGCCGCCATAGGCCCATTCATCACTCACCGCCCATTCCAGATGATGGATCAGTGCCGGATCGGCCTGGGCCTGATCGCCGGGCCACACCCAGATGAAGCCGTAGCGTTCGACGGCGGCGAACGTCTTGTTGCAGGGAAAGCCGCGCACCCGCTGGCCTGGCATTTCCACGGTCTTGCCATCGCCGCCCATGACCAGGCCGTGGTAGCCGCAGACCAGGTTGCCGTTTTCCACATAGCCCAGCGAGAGCGGCGCACCGCGATGGGGGCAGAAGTCCTCGACCGCCACGACGGCGCCTTCCAGCCCACGATAAAACACCATTTTTTCACCGCAGATCTGTCGACCCAACGGCTTTTGCGCGATTTCATCGGGGGTGCAGGCAACATACCAAGTGTTCTTGGGGTACATGGCGACTCTCCAGGCGAGTGATTATTCTTATTTAATGGATCCATTAAATGAGTGCTCGAATGGAGAGTCAATCTTGAATCGCTTTTTATCGGGCGATTATCGATCATTTTTTAAGTTATTGGATCCACTGGTCGGCGTTCATCACTGCCTTGAGTTGTTCGGCAAACGCTGTTTCATTTCACTTCAGGCAACGTAGAGCCCCCATCCACCACCAGGGTTTGCCCGGTGATGTAAGCCGCCAGGTCAGACGCCAGGAACAGCATGGCCCCGGCAATATCCTGAGGGGCGCCGAGCCGCCCCAGGGGGACTCGGCCGGTGATGTCGGCGTTGACCTGCGCGTCGCCAAGGTTGTCCATGGCCGGCGTGGCGATCATCCCCGGCTCGACACCGTTGACGCGCACCTGGTAGGTGGCCAGTTCCAGTGCGGCGTTGCGAATGAAACCATTCACCCCGGCCTTTGAGGCTGCGTAATGGCTGAGCCCTGGGTAGGCGACCCTTGGCCCGGTGACCGATGAAGTGACCAGCACGCAGCCACCCCCTTGGCGCTGAAACATGGGCAGGGCTGCCTGAGTCAACCAGAACAGCGCCGAAAGATTGACTGCCAGTGTGCGTTCCAGCATGGACGGGGTGATCTGCGCGAACGCTGTCAACGGAAAGTAGCCGGCGTTGTGCACCAGGATATCCAGGCGCCCCCAGCGTCGTTCTATCTCCCCAACCAACTCGAACACCGCTGCCGCATCGGCCATATCAACGCCTGTGGCCTCGACCCGGCACGCGTGTGCCGTCAGCTCTGCGGCCAGCGCCTGGGCTTGCGTGACGCGCAGGTCGGCGATCATCACCCGCGCGCCACGCCAGGCGAACGCTTCGACGATGGCGCGGCCGATACCCTGCGCCCCACCGGTCACCAGTACCGTCTTTGCGCTGAAATCCAATGCTTCATGCATGTGTGTGCTCCAGGCGGGCATAGGCCAGCGTCGGTACATCGACAATGCTCGAACCGCCATCGGCGACGACGCTCGCACCGGTGATGATCGAGGCGTCGGGGCCGGCCAGGAAGCGGCATACCCTGGCGATTTCTTCTGCGCTGGCCGGGCGACGCAACGGCACATCGGCACATACGCGTGCGTAGGCTTGTTGCAGTGTTTCGCCATGGAAATTCATCAATGGCTGCATTTCTTCGTCAGCCATCGGTGTGGTGACCCAGCCTGGGCACACCGCGTTGACGCGCACCCCACGTGGCCCGTAGTCGCGGGCCAGGGAGCGATTGAGCCCGAGCAGTGCGTGCTTGGCGGTGGTGTAGCCGCACACGTCGGGGCCGGCGGCCAACGAGGCGAGGGAGCCGAGGAGAACGATGTTGCCGGCACTGGCGATCAGCAGCGGCAGGCAGGCCCGGGCGCTGTAGAACGCGCTGTCCAGGTTGCTGCGCAACGCGGCTTCCCAACTCGACGGGCGGGTCTCGGTGGCGCTGCCCAGGCCATGCCCGCCGGCGCAGGCCAGCAGCACATCGAGGCGACCGTAGTGGGCTTGAATCTGCGCGATAAAACCCTCCCAGGTGTCTGGGCAGGCGGCATCGCCCACCAGGATCAGGCCTCCGGTTGTCTGCGCAACCTGCTCCAGGAGCGCGCGCCGACGGCCGATCAACACCAGGTTGGCACCTTCGGCGGCGTACAGGCGGGCGCAGGCGGCACCGATGCCCGTGCCGGCACCGGTGATGACGACGGTACGTGGATCAGGCATCGGGATACTCCGTGCGGTTAAGGACCTGGCAGTAGGAACTGACCGGGAAATTGGACAGGGCGTCGAAGGACGCACCGGCATACCCGAAGATCTTGCCGTCGCTGCGATGCTGTTGCAGGTCGATCAACACCAGGCCGAGGGTCGGGATGATCTTTTCGCGCCAGACGAACAGGTACAGTTGATCGGCAATCTTGTAGGCGTGGCAGCGGTCGGTATCGCACAGGCCTTGCTCGACGCCCTTGAGGCACTGCCAGGCATAGAACTGATCGTTCAGATAGACGTGTTCGTACACTTCGCTGGGGCTATAGCGATACAGGTTGCGCAAGCCCGTCAGTTCCTGGGTGGGCCCGTGGGGGCACAGGCCTGCCTGCCAGGGCTGATCCAGGCTGCCGTGCAGGAACTCCACTTCAACCGAGGTCAGGGCCTTGCCGGCCAGGGCGCGACTGTACAAACCTTCTTCGGTTTGCGCGCGGTCCGGCAGGCGGCCGATCACGGCGGTGAACGACGACGTGGTGGTATCCAGCACCAGGCTGATCGACCAGGCCTGAGTGTCTTCGTGCTTGATGAAATCGACCAGATACAGGCCGGAGCGCACGGACGTGGCGCGGTACACGGCCGAGCCGCTGGAATGACCGTCGGCGGCGTTCCAGTGCAGGGCCTCGGTGTCAAAACGATGTTCGATCTGCCAGCCGTTGGCGAAGTTCAGCGTGAAGGTCCTGCCGCTGAGGTCGGCAAGGTTGGGCAGGATAAATGCGTCGGGGGCAAAACCGTCGGCGAGGGCGCCTACGGTGATCCAGTTGGAGGGTGTGGCCATTGCATGACTCCGGTTGATGGAATAGACAACCCGGATCATGGGGTGGCGCGCGAGGCTCGCCTATCAACCGAAGGGTTGAGGCGGCTTAGAGAAACAGCGCGGCGACCAGTTCGGTACGGCTGCTGACGCCCGTCTTGCGGAACAGGTGGATCAGGTGGGTCTTGATGGTGGGCAGGCCGACATCCAGCTCCAGGGCCAGTTGCTTGTTGCTCGCGCCCTGACGCAACAACCAGGCAATCTGGCGCTCCTTGGGCGTGAGCCCGGCCAGTGCATCGTCGCAGGGTTGCATATTGGCCACCGCCATTTGCAACAAGGCCTGCAAGGCGTTGAGCTGAGTCAGTTGGTCGGTGGTGAACACCCCTTGCTCCGCCGTGCGCAGCAAGGAGATAGCCGCCTGAGGCTGGTCGGCGCGATGGGCGACGATCTCCACCACATCGACCACGCCGTAGCGTTGCAGGAAGTCTTGATAGCGGCGGCTGTCACGTAGCGGCTGGCGGGCCATGGCGAAAACCAGCGGTACCACCGCCAGCCCGCTGGACAGGCAATTGCGCGGTTGCAACGGGTCGAATTGGCGGTAGTTGTCGAGGTAGTCGCGATGCATCTCACCGCTCATGCCTTGCAGCCTGAAATCATGCGCTTGCAGCTGGCGGTCGACGCAATAGAACGCTGCCTGGCTGGCGGGCACCAGTTGAGTGAACGCCTTCAGGCAATGGCTGGCGACTTCCTGAGCGGGGATGGCGTGCATGGTCGGTCACCTGGTTGGAAGAAACGCTGCCGGCCGAAGCCGGCAGAGGGGGGCGATCAGGCTACCGCGAAATAGTGCTTCACAAAACTCTCGCTCACCACCTCCCACAGCACCGGCGTGCCCTTGGTCACGAACCAGCTGTCGCCGGCCTTGTAGCGGGTGCTCTGGCCGGTGCTTTCGTCGGTCAAGACCACTTCGCCAGTGACCACCGTGGCTTGCTCGGCGAACGGGTAGGTCATCCGGAACTTGCCTTGGGTGGTGCCGAAATAGGCGCTGCTGACGGGGTCGGTGGGGGCACCGAAGGTCATTTTGCCAAAGGCCTTGACCTCACCTTCGAGGATCTCGGAGCCCAGGTCGGCAACCGTGCCCCAGGCATCCAGGTCCGACAGTTGGACATCTTTCTTGAGGGTGGTAACGGGCATGGCGGTTCTCCTGTGAATGAAAAAGGGGGCTTAACGGCTAATGCCAGTCAAGAGATAGAACGGGCAAACAGTCACCTGTGGCGAGCGAGCTTGTTGTGGCGAGCGGGCTTGCCCCGCGTTGGGCTGCGAAGCAGCCCCAATAAGGCCGCCGCATTTCTCCTGGTGGAACCGGGAGACTGGTTTTAGGGCCGCTACGCGCCCCAACGCGGGGCAAGCCCGCTCGCCACAACAAGCCCGTTCGCCACAGTAAGTCCGCTTGCCACAGTTACAGTGTTCCTCCTTGACTGACGGGCATCAGGCTCAACGGCGACCGTTGAAATAGCCTGATAGTTGATGAAGGCTTTTGCCGGCTGTCAGCAGCAACGGGCGTATGTGGTCCTTGCCCAGAATCTGCGCATGCTTGACCGAGCTGATCAGGTCGTAGCGCGAAGAGCCTTCGCTCATGCCTTCGGCCAATACCTTGCAGATGATGTGGCTCGGGGTGACCCCGAAGCCCGCGTAGCCCTGCACATAAAAGGCATTGGGGCGCCCGCTGAGCGTGCCGATCTGCGGGAACAAGTTGGCCCCGGTCGCCATCGGCCCGCCCCACGCCAGGTCGATTTTCACGTCCTTGAGGTACGGGAAAATCTTCAGCATCAGGTTGCGGTTCCAGGCTTTGAGGTCCAGCGGAATGTGCTCGACAAAAGGCGTGGCAGCACCAAACAGCAGGCGGTTTTCGTTGGTGACCCGGTAGTAGTCGATCACCGGTCGAATGTCGCTGTAGGCGCCGCGTATCGGGCTGATTCGGCGGATCATCTCGTCCGACAGCGGTTCGGTCATCAACTGGAAGGCGTAGGTGTTTAGGGTGGTCTTGTGCAGCTCGGGTTCCAGTTTGTTGAGGAAGCTGTCGCAGGCCCACAACAATTTGGAGGCTTTCACCGAGCCCCGGCCTGTGCGCACGGTGATGCGCTCGCCATAGCTGACTTCCAGGGCCGGGCTGTGTTCATAGATACGCACGCCGTGTCCGACCAGCGCCTTGGCTTCGCCCAGCAACAGATTCAGTGAGTGAACATGCCCGCCGCCCATGTGCAACAGCGCGCTGCTGTAAGCGTCGGAACCGATGATCTGCTTGACCTCGGACCCCGCCATAAAGCGGATTTCGTCCTGGGTATTGATCGACTTGAAGTCCTTCTCCCAGGCGCGCAGGGTTTTTTCCTGGCGGGCGTTGAAGCCCATGTAGCCATAGCCGTGGCAGAAGTCTGCGTCGATCGAGTACTTGGCGATGCGATCCTTGATGATGCCAGCACCCAGCTCGCTGATTTCAAAGATCTCGCGCAGCCCTTGCTCGCCCACCTGCTGCTTGATTTTCTCCAGGTCGTGGCCGATCCCCGCCATGATCTGGCCACCGTTGCGGCCCGTGCCGCCGAAGCCCAGGTAGCGGGCTTCCAGCACCACGATATTGGTGATGCCTTTTTCGGCGAGTTCGAGTGCGGTATTGATCCCCGAAAAGCCACCGCCAATCACCACGACATCCGCTTCCACGTCCTGCTCGAGTGTGGGGAAGCTGAGGTTGTATTTCTTGGTCGCCGAATAATAGGTAGGCGTTTCAATATTGATCATGGCGCAGCCTGGAAAAGTGAAAGAAAACTCGCTGCAGAGCCGACGAGAGGCTCTGTTCCGCTCAGGTGCTATTAAGTCCCTTCCGAGCGGCAGATGTCTTGACGCTGTGTGCCGCCAGTCTTGACCGTGGCTGCCACCATCAACCATGAATCCGGCCTGGCAGTAAAGCTGCACACAGCAATCGATTGTCGATCGCTGACTGATTGCGCCCACCCCTGTCCAAGTCGCGCAAACGTATCCACGATGCGAAGCGAGCCGCTCTCGCTCTCGCTCTCGCTCTCGCTCTCGCTCTCGCTCTTGATCTTGATCTTGATCTTGATCTTGATCTTGATCTTGATCTCAAGCGCCCCGTTAAACCACGCTGGCCGCAATCCGATATTGATTTGGGGGGTAAACCGGCAGGGATGCCGGTTTAGCCGCCCCGCGCCATGGATGGCGCGTGGCGGCGGCCCCCCAAATCAATGTCGGATTGCGGGCACACCGAGCCTGAGCGAGGTGCCGAGTGGTGGGGCAAAGCGTTTTTGGTTACTTTTGGCGCTCTTCTGTATGGACCGGACACATGGTTGACGGGTGTGCGGGGACATGGTGGACACTTTTCGGCGAGCCAATTTCGCCGGAAAGCCATCATGCCCTGGGACACGAGAGATGCCATGAGCCTGAAAG
>Ga0126362_10000489_pt1 | contig 17281 bp, 10 predicted proteins | sample ANMtaG_FD_126269 | JGI IMG/M metagenome (GOLD analysis project Ga0126362, IMG submission 126269) | Continental margin sediment microbial communities from North Pacific Ocean - ANME2c_DSS_Sorted | ecosystem: Environmental > Aquatic > Marine > Continental margin > Sediment | place: Pacific Ocean... | reverse complement strand
GTGGTGGCGCTGGCGCGTAACTACGGCGCAAAAATCATCGCGATCACCTTGCCGGATTCTCCGCTGGCGCAGTTGGCCGATGTGCTGCTGCCGCTGCAACCGGCGGAAACCAGTTTTATCTACAAGCCAACGGCGGCGCGCTACGGAATGCTGTTGGCCATCGACGTGCTCGCTACCGAGCTGGCCTTGGCCATGCCCGACGACAATCAGGAACGCCTGCGACGGATCAAGCTGGCCCTGGACGATTATCGCGGCGGCCCCGACAGCCTGCCGCTTGGAGATTGAGATGAAGTACCACACGTTGATCCGCCAGGCGCTGATCATTGATGGCAGCAACACCCCCGGCTATGTGGCCGATGTGGCAGTGCACGAGGGGCGTATCGAGAAGATCGGCGACCTGTCCCGGGACAGCGCCGAGCATGAAATCGACGCTACCGGGCGCGTATTGGCGCCGGGGTTTATCGACGTGCACACCCACGATGACACGGTAGTGATCCGTTACCCGCAGATGCTGCCCAAGCTCAGCCAGGGCGTGACTACGGTGATCGTCGGCAACTGCGGCATCAGTGCTTCGCCGGTGAGCCTGCGGGCCGATCCGCCGGACCCGATGAACCTGTTGGGCAAGCGCGACGCCTTCGCCTATCCGCGTTTTGCCGATTACCGCGCGGCGGTGGAGAGCGCCCACCCGGCAGTCAACGTGGCGGCGCTGATCGGTCACACGGCACTGCGCAGCAACCATATGGACGATCTGCACCGTACTGCCACGCCCGGTGAAATTGCCGCCATGCGCGTGCAGTTGCAGGAGAGTCTGGCGCACGGTGCCCTTGGGTTATCCACCGGGCTTGCGTACGCCAGCGCCTTCAACGCCGAGACCGATGAAGTGCTGCAACTGAGTGAAGAACTCACGGCGTTCGGCGCGGTGTACACCACCCATTTGCGCAGCGAATTCGAACCGGTGCTGGAAGCCATGGACGAGGCGTTTATGATCGGCCGCCATGCCAGGGCGCCGGTGATCATTTCCCACCTCAAATGCGCGGGCGCTGGCAACTGGGGACGCAGCCCACAGTTGTTGGCTTCTCTGGAACACGCGGCGAAGACGCACCCGGTGGGCTGCGATTGCTATCCCTATGCGGCCAGTTCCTCGACCCTGGATCTGAAGCAGGTTACCGATGCGTTTCGCATCACCATCACCTGGTCCACGCCGCACCCTGAAATGGGCGGGCGGGATTTGCAGGACATCGCCGCCGAGTGGGCGGTGCCGCTGATGGACGCCGCCCGCCGCCTGCAACCCGCCGGGGCGGTGTATTACGGGATGGATGAGACCGACGTGCAGCGCATCCTGGCGCATCCACTGTCGATGATTGGTTCGGATGGTTTGCCGGAAGATCCGTTTCCTCATCCGCGTTTGTGGGGCGCGTTTCCCCGGGTACTGGGGCACTTCAGCCGGGACCTTGGCTTGTTCCCGCTGCACACCGCCGTGCACAAGATGACTGGCTTGTCGGCAGCGCGCTTTGGCTTGGCTGAACGCGGTGAAATCCGTGAAGGGCATTGGGCCGACCTGGTCCTGTTCGATCCGTTGCGGGTGCGGGATGTGGCGGACTTCAAGGCGCCGCAGCGCGCTGCCGAAGGGATTGACGGTGTGTGGGTCAATGGCGTGCTGAGCTACAGCGACGGGCAGGCCAATGGGCAGCGGTCCGGACGATTCTTGGCGCGCAGCGGGGATTTGCGAAAGGGGTTTGCGGCCGTATAGTGGCCGCTCTCAAACACGGAGCAATCGCCATGCACTTAGGAAAAGTCACCCCCATTTTGCGCAGTTTTGACGAGGCCAAAACGTTGGAGTTCTACGTCGATTTCCTGGGGTTCAAGGTCGATTGGCAGCACCGGTTTGAAGACAACTTTCCGCTGTACTTGCAGGTGTCGCTTGGGGAATGTGTGCTGCACCTGTCCGAGCACCATGGCGATTGCACGCCGGGTGCAGCGGTGCGGATTCAGGCTCAAGGGCTGGAAGCGTACCAGCAACAGTTGCTGGCCAAGCATTACCGCAACGCCAAGCCGGGGATTGAAGACACGCCATGGGGCAGCCGCGAAATGAGCATCAGCGACCCGTCGGGGAACCGGTTGGTGTTTGTTGAAGAAGTAGCGGTTTAAACCCGTTCTAATGTGGCGAGGGAGCAAGCTCCCTCGCCACAGTTTGAGGGTGCTTGCGTTGAAGGTGTGTTTACACCCGGAAATGGCTGACCATCTGCTGCAACTGCCCGCCCAAACGCGCCAGTTCCACACTCGACTTGGCCGTCTCGTCACTGGCCGCTGCGGTCTGCTCCGACACGTCCCGCACGTTCACGATGCTGCGGCTGATCTCTTCCGCCACGGCACTCTGCTGTTCGGCTGCTGCCGCAATCTGCTGGTTCATCGATTGGATATTCGACACCGTACGGGTGATGTTTTCCAGTGATACTCCGGCCTTGCGCGTCAGTTCGACGCTGCTGTCGGTGAGGCTGCGGCTGTTGTTCATCACGGCAGCCACTTGCTGGGTGCCGTTCTGCAAACCGGCCACCAGGCCTTCGATTTCTTCGGTGGATTTCTGGGTACGCTGGGCCAGGCCACGGACTTCGTCGGCGACCACCGCAAAACCCCGACCGGCTTCACCGGCACGGGCGGCTTCGATGGCGGCGTTGAGTGCCAGCAGGTTGGTCTGTTCGGCCACGGCCTTGATCACGTCCATCACGCTGCCGATCTTGTTGCTCTCTTGTTGCAGGTGCGTCATGGCGTCGGTGGAGCGCGCCACTTCGGCAGCCAGACGTTCGATCTGGGCGATGGCTTCGGCCACCACTTTGTCACCGGCACGGGCTTCGCCGTCGGCGGCCGAGGCAGCCTGAGACGCTTGTTCGGCGTTGCGTGCGACTTCCTGCACGGTGGCAGTCATCTCGTGCATGGCGGTGGCCACTTGATCGGTCTCGATCTTCTGGCTGTTAACCCCGGCGCTGGTCTGCTCGGTCACGGCCGACAGCTCTTCGGCGGCAGCGGCGATCTGGGTCACGCCGTCGCGGATGCCGCTGATCAGTTCACGCAGGGTGGTGCCCATGCGCTGGATGCCTTGTTGCAATACGCCGAGTTCGTCGCGGCGCGTCACCTGGATGTTGTGGCTAAGGTCGCCGGAAGCGATGCGCTCTACCACGGCGAGGGTCTCGCGCAATGGGCGGGTGATCTGGCGAGTGATGATCACGGCTGCCACGATGCCCACCAGCAACGCCAGCAGCGTGCTGATCAGTTGCAGGCTGCGGGCCTGGGCGCTTTCCGCGTCACGACGTTGCAGCTGAATGTCGTACAGCTTGTCGCTGATGGTGACGATGTCGGTACCCTGGGTGGTCATTTCTGCCCGGGCCGAGACGATGTTGGCGTTGGCCGCCTTGTAGTTCTGCACCGCGCTGCGATAAGCACCGAGGGCGGTTTCCAGGGCAGTCAGTGCGGACTGTTGGCTGGCGCCAAACGCCGTATGCAGGCCTTTCAAACCATCGATGGCTTTCTCGATCTGCGCGGCGGCACGGGCTTCAGTCTCGGCGTTGACGTTGCCGGTGTAGCCGCGCACTTCGTAGCGGGCCAACTGGAACTGTTCCTTGGCGGTGGTCACGGCCTCGAACTGGGCAAAGCGCTCGGCGCTATCGGGCATCTGGCGCACGCTGGAATCCAGGGCGTCGATCTGTGTGTTGGCGATGTCAGCCTTGTCGCCCATGACCTGGCGCGCGGCGTTACCGTTGCGGTAGGCCTCGCGCATTTTGTTCAACGACTGCTGGTAAGCGGTGATGATCGCTTTTTGCTCATTGAGCAGCTTGAGGTTGTCCGGGCTCTTGAAGCTGTCCAGCAGCTTCTGTTGTTGGGCGACAAAACCGTCGAGGTTGGTCTGTACGTTTTGCGCCACGGCTTCGTCGCCGTTGGCCAACATGTATTGCAGGCGCACGATTCGCAGTTTGGTCAGCGAAGCGTTGAGCTGGGTGATGTCGCTCATCCAGTTGCTGCGGTCGATCAGGCCGCCCAGGCTGGTCCAGCCGGTGAGCGCGAGGATCGAGGTGAGGACCAGTACCAGGCCGAAGCCCAGGCCCAGTTTCATATTGACGCTGATGTTGCCGAACCAACTATTCATCGCATTCCTCCAGGAACAGATTTGCGGGTACATCCGGTTGCTGGAAGTAGCGACCAGCCGATGGGTAGTCAGGAGGTATCGGCAGCCCTGGCGAGAGCTGAAACGGTTTTTTCGTGAGGGGAAGATTTATGGACCGTGAGCGACGAGCGGTCGCACCGCCCTCATGCAGAGGGCGGTGCGAGGGTCAATGGACTTGGCGCATTCTTTTGCTGGTAGTGATGATGTCGATCAACGCTTCCCTGCTGCTGAAACGGCGGTCATCCAGGTTCCAGCGATTGACGAAGTGACCCCTGGCATCCTGCTGCAACGAGGTGTGGACCAGTACACCGTCGCGGTTTTTATGGACCATCTCCAACCCGTCGTCCAAGGTGCGCTGAAGCAGGTAATCGCCTTTGCGCCGCAGGCGTTGTTCGAGGCTGGGGGATGGCGCGGGCACGACCGGTGGCGGCAATGGCGCCCCGGCGACTTCGACGTTTTTCTTGAAGTCGTAGCGCACCAATGGCCATTGCTGCTCGCGCGGTAGCGCCTGGACGCTGGCGGGCTCACGCACAAAGCCGCTGGCCGAGCCGGGAGGCACATCGTCCAACAGTAAACTAATGCCGTTGTTGAGCTCGGCAATGCCCGGCACGCCGTGATGGGTATTGACGTGCGTTTCGCCCACCAGCGCGACCCACTTGTGTGGCCCCTGTTGAAGCTGATCGGCGCGGATCACCTGGGTCGCAAAGTAGTTGAACATTGATGTCCTGGAGGCGGTCATGCCGTCCACCCGCAAGCTGGCGACACAATCGAGTGCGCGGATCCGCGCGTTATGCTTCATCGCCACCTGCACCAGGCTGACAAAACTGTAGGGGCTGTCGGCCGGTACGCCGTGGCCTTTGTCCAATGCGTTGAGGTAGCTCCACAGCTCATCGGGCATAAAGCCCAGGCTGTGGACGATATCCAGGTCGGCCTGATGCAGCTCGGTGGTGAGTTGCTCCATGTACAGGGTTTTTACTTCGCGCTGGCCCTTCAGGTATTCCATGTGCCGGCTGAGGAAGCCTTTGCTCGACGTACCGGCGTGGGATTCGCCGACTACCAGGCCATCGGCGGTGTCCAGCAGTTGATCGATAAACTTCACCTCATCCACGGCCGGGTCGACCGCAAGCAATGCTCCCCGCGCAGGCGGTGTGTGTTCGGTAAAAAATGCCTGGGCCTGGGTCTGAAGTTTTTTGCGGGTCTGGTCGAACGTGGTTTGTGCCGCGCGACGGCTACTGGCGGTCTCCCTGTAGGCGGTGGCGAAGAGCGCTTCACGCGTGCCTATCGGCAGGGTGATTTCATCGCTGATCAGGTTCAGGTGTTCATGCGGCAGGTCAAAGGTGCTGAAGTGATGCGGCGCTTCCGCAGGCAGGGGGCGCGTTGGCCGTAGCGAGTGTGAGCGCTCCACCGAGGGGCCCGGACGCGGTGCCGGTTGGCTTGCCGTATACAACGACAGCTTCAGGTCGCCCTTGGCCAGGGCATCGCCGGGAATGCCGCCGGCCACATCGGCGATGACTCGGGTGGGTTGGTCGAAGGCGTCGTCGACCCGCAGGGCAATGCTCTTTTGCAGGTCGGCCAGGCCCGGCGTGCCGCGATAGGTACTCATGCGTTTTTGATCAACCAACGCTATCCAGCGTTCGCCCGGTTTTTTGGCCTGGTCGTCGTTGATGAGGGTGTGGGAGTAAAAGTTGGTCAGCCGGTTGGAGCGAATCGGTGCCGGGCGTGAATCAAGCAGGCACAGGGTGTTTTCCAGATCGTAGGAGCTTGAGGCGTTCAACGGCCGAACCTCTATCCCGTGCTGTTGTGCGGTTTTTACCAGCATCCAGTGGCCATGCAACCCTTCGGGGTCGCGGTAATTTTCCTTGTCGAGGGATTTGAGCTGGCCCTCGGCCCGTTTGGAGAAACCACTGGAAAACCGTGAATGGGTTTTCAGGTGATGAATGTCGCGCCACAGCGGCTCGATATAGAGAACCGTCACGTTCAGTTCGCGCAGGTACTGCATGTTTTCGATCAGCACCTGTTTAGCCACGGTGGAAAACGGAGCCTCGCCCACCACCAGGTTGTGCGCGTCATCGATCAGCAGCTTGAGCAAGTCACGCACGGCAATGTCTGGCGCTGGGTTCAGGGTTTCGGCCCGGGGAACCACGGCGGGCAACCGTGCAAAAAATGCGTCGGCGTCATCCGTCAGTGCCCTGACGTTGTCCAGGTGTTGCCTGAGTGCCGGGTCGAGTTGCCGGCGCGAGATCCAGATGGTGTGAGTATTGAGATCTCGATCCAGATAGGCGATCTGCTGGAAAAGCGCCGACCTGTCCTCGGGGGCGATGACGGCCGCTACGTCCCTGCGATATTTTTTCGACAACTCATAGGGCTGCCCGAGCCTTTCAGGGGCTGGCATGCCACCGATGACACCGGAGCGCTGCCACTGACCATCCACCGTCTGGTTCACCAGCTTGCCGGTGGAGCGCAATTGCCCGCTGGTGTTGTCATAGCGAAATAACAGGAATCGCCCCAGGCTGTCCGGGGTATGCGAGGCCCACAGGTTGTCGCCAGCAAACAGCACGGGCTGCATGCCCTGAGGCAATGGGGGTTGCGGTTGCAGTTGTTTGATCAAGGTCATGGCCTGCTGATCCTTGGCCACCCGCGCAACATGGCGCAACGGCGGGCGGGCGAGCTTGACGGGGGCGAACAGCAGGGGCCGCAGGTCGGTCAACAACGCCCCGCCGGCATTGAGCAGCGCGCCCAGATAGTGTCCCAGCGCGGCGGCGGTGTCGTTGCGGCTGTAGGCATGCAGGGCGAGCATCGAGTCCTTGAACACCAGCAAGCCGCCCAAGGCCAGGCTCAGTGTCGGGAAGGGCGCGGTCAGCACGGCAATGGTGATTTCGCCGATCACGCTGACCAGCTCCATGATCATCTGCAAGCGCCCGGTGGTGGTGCTTTTGACTTCATCGATACGGTGACGCAGCTTTTTGTCGTAGGTGTGGTAATGCAGGTTCTTGAGCGGCAGTGCGGTGCGAGGCACTTCGTCGAACACCGGCTTGGAATACACCCCCTTGAGCTGTGCCGGCAGGCCGGCCACCAATGCATGCAACCTCGGCTCGAACGCCGCACGCTCAACGCTGGCGACCCGGCTGATGTAGTAGGTGTCCATGCCTTCAAGGTTTTTCAGGCGTTCGTTGAATTCCCGTTGCGGCCTGAAGGCGATGCCATCCGGTGCGTGCGGGGTGTAGAGCAGGGGCAGGTCGTCGGCGTGGTGGAACAGGTAGCAGCCATCGATCACTTGCCCGCTGATTTGCAGGGGATAGAGCCGATACCGATTGCGCACGGCATCGCTGTTATCGACCAGGCTGTCGATGTTTTTTTCCAGCCAGGCCAGGTCGCTGGTTGCCAGGCAGCCTTGCAGGCAGCACTCAAGCGCGGCGACGTGCATGTGCAGTTGGGTAACCTCCAGGGCCATGTTGCGGCGCCATGGATAGTGGGGGGCTTGCGGGTCCAGCAGGGTTTTCTCGACCTCGGCGACATAGCGATCACCGATCCAGGTGCCTCTGACCGAATCGCTCACCGTTTGCGCGGTGAGTCGATTCAGGTCGACGCCGGGCGGTCCCTTGAACTGCGCGGTGGTGCTGGCGTCGGGGTTGATAAAGCCCAGGCTGGCGTCGTAGCCGTTGCGGTACAGCGTGGTGTAGCTGACGCGTTCGCGCGGGGTGATCACGCCCACGAGGTTTGGGTCTACCGCCAGGATCGGGTTGCCGAGCAGTTGGTTAAGGGCGGTTTTTGCCGCCTTGTGCAAGTAACTGTCGAAGTCGGGAAACTGTTGCGGGCTTCCCGGGCTTGCGGCGTAGGCCTGTGCAGCGCCCTGTGCCTGTTCCTTGAGGTCGGCGAGTTTCTGTCGGTCGGCTGCCGATGCCTGGCTCAGCCACTTGGGCATCTGATGCAGGTATTCATCGGCCTGCATGGCCAGCGTCGTGGTGCTCATTTCCACCAGGCAGGCTTCATAGGTGGACGGCGCGCCGAAACTGATCATCAAATACTCAAGGCTGGCCGGGGCAAAACCCAAGGCGGAAAGCATCGCGCTGTATTTGGGCCGGATCCGGCTGACCAGTTGTTCAAGCAGGTAGTCTTTCATGCTGCGCGAACCGGGGACGGACGCTACCTCCTGGCTCCAGCCGAGGATGTGCGCCTGCAATTCCCGCTCGCTGCCAAAGGCCTGGAACTGTTCGGCGCGCGGCGCGTGAGGCGTGCACAGCAGCAAGCGTTTGACCGCACCCATTGCATCGGTCTGGCGCAGCACCCACAGGTCTTTGAGCGGAGCCTTGTGCAGGAACAGGCAGCAGGCGGTGAGTGTGGGCGATGGCCCTTCACTCAGGGTCTGGATCAGTGCGTAGTCATCTGCACTGATATGGTTTTGCAACGACGCACTGTAGGCCAGCGCGTGCAGGCGGCTGTCGAGCATCTGCTGCATGGCTTCCTGTACGGCGGGCAAACTGTGGGCACGTTTTTGTTCTTCGGCGAAGGTCAGGCTTGGTTGAACCTTGGCCAGCAGGTCGGCGAGGTAGGCCGGGGTGACGTCCTGGAACTCGGGCGGCAATGGCTGCTGGGCGTAGGTCAGTTGGGTGTGCTCGAGAAACTCGGAACCGGCTTGTTCATCGCCACGGTGCAAGCCACGTACCGCCAGTTGCACCAGGTTGTTGTGCTGGTTGTACGAGTTGCCTGACTTCAGGGTGCGCTCGGTGCTGATCTGCAGTTGCTCGGGGATCAGGCCCTGGATATCCAGGTCGTCATCCAGGTGCTCAAGCAATTGCAGGCGTGCCATGGTCTCGGGCGAGGCCGCCGGGCCGAGCAGCGCCAGCACTTGCAGGCTGAGGTGTTCGTAAGTGCGCAGGTGTTCGGCGAGTGTTTTGCGCTGAGCTTCATTGGCGCTGCGGTACCAGTCGGGGGCGGATTCGTGGAGCAGTTTTTCCAGTAATTGTTGCGCGCGCAGTTCCAGGCGCGAGGCCAGGTCCCAAGGCGAGCAGCGCAGCGCCTGGTCCAGTTCGAGGGTCATTCTGGCGACGTCTGCCGGCGCTGGGTGGCCGTCCAGGCCAAGGGCAAACGCGATGTCCTGATGTTGTTTGTCCTGCAGGGCGTTGTAGGTGTGTTCGTTCAGCGGGAGGCTGTCGATAGGCTCTGGCACCAGCGGCCAGATACTCGCCGCGCGCAAATGCTGGTAACGGCGCGGCAAGTGTTGCAGCAGTTCCTGGCGCCAGGCCGCCTGCTTCATACGCTCTTGCAGCGTGCGGTCCAGTTGTTTGAGTGAGGTGAAAGCTTCCAGGCCTCGGGAAGGGGTGAACAGCAACACATCACCGTCCTCGATCTCCAGGTGGGTGGCCGGTGTTTGGCTGCGCGTGAGGACGAACACCCCGGCGAACTCGATGGTCTGCTGGCGGTAGCGAAACGTCAGGCGATGGATGCCCGGGCGTAGCTCGGGGCCGCTGACGATATTCGTCACCAGCAACTGGTCGGCAGGGCTGAGCAGGCGATCCTTGACCTTCAGCCTGGCCTCGGCCTCCAGCATCGGCTGATGGCTGTCGAGTATCCAGTTCTTGCGTAAATGGCCGTTGGGCCGCCGTTCGATTTCCAGGGCGGCCAGCTTCTTGTGCAATGCCTGGCTGATGCGCGTGCGGTTCAACCGGCCGGGCTCGCCCTGGATCAGCCAGTCGCCGGGGACGGTGTAATGCACTTGTGCGTTCTGCAGGCTCCAGCGGCTTTCTTCTGCCAGGGCGGTGTGCAGCGCCTGCATCTCCAGCAACTCGGCAGAGGACTGCGCAGCGGGCGCCTGGCCATTGGGGAAAACCTGCAAGCGATGACCGATTTGCAGCAGGTAGTTGTTCAGTTGTTCGGGGGTGAGTGGTGATGTGTTCGGGGGCAGGGCGGGCATGGCCGGTCCTCAGGGTGGATTGATCCCTGAGGGTGCGCAGTCTTGCAGTGTCGATGGCGGTAGTTAGTTACTCGTGGCAGGCGCCTCTTTCATCACTGCTCGATGAAATAGTACGGCTGACGGTTAATCGCCATCTCCTTGACCACTGTCACCGGTACGTTCAGCCGGTCAGTATTGTCCACCAATGCCACGTTGCCGGGCTTGGCCGCGAGGTAGCTCTTGAGTTCTTCCGGCGTTTGCAGAATCGTCAAATAACCCTGCATGTAAAAAACCCCGGCCCCGGCGATTCGCTCGTTGGCCTGATACAACACCACCTCTTTGCCCTGCGCCTGCATCGCCTGGATCTGGCTGATCACCGGCACAAACGACTGACGCACATCGGCCTTGGGTGCGAACCAGAAGGCGGCAATCAGGTAGCAGGCCACCACCACGGTGAAGAAGCCACCCACCAGGCCGCGGCGGTGGCCATAAACGTGCTCGGCAACGTTGGAAACCTGCCCGCGGCTTTTCAGCCAGCCCAGCAAGACGCCACCATACTCGGCGGCCAGCACTGCGGCGGCGGGCGTTAGTGCCATCAGGTAAACCGTGCGCTTGCTGGAGGCGAGCGTCAGCAGGGTGAACTGCGCCACCAGCCACACGCTGAAAAACAGCCGGTAGCGGTTGCGCACCAGGCTTTTACGGAAGTGCCACAGCCCCAGGTACACCAGGATATTCCAGGGCAAAAAAGCTTCAGGCAGTTTGACGATGTAGTAATAGAACGGCTCGTAGTGACCGGCTTCGACAAACGAACCGCTGAAGCGCCCGACACTGTTGGTCAGCAGCACTTCACGTACTGCTTGCAGCCCGTCGCGCTGGTACAGGAACCCCAGCCAGATCATCAGCGGCACCAGCGCCAGCAGCGTGAACAGCCCGGGTTTGATCCAATCGCCGAGCTTGAACCGTTTATCCATCAGGCTGGTGCTGGCCAGATAGACGAAGATCACGACGCCCGGCATGGCCAGGCCCAGTACACCTTTGCTCAAGGTGGCGATGACCATCCCCAAGGTGAACAGCAACCAGGTGCCCAGGTTGGAACGGTCGCGCTCCGACTCGGGGCGGTTGGCCTGATAGAACGCCAGCAGGGCCATGGTGACCCCGAGGGTGAGCAGAGAATCTTCACCCACACCGCGCACGTTGCTCCAGTAACTGGCCATGGTCGCCAGCATCAGCCCCGCAACAAACGCCAGGGTCTTGGGCCGGCCAAACTTGCGCAGCATCCCGTACAGCAGCATCACACTGAACAAGCCGGCAAAGGCCGACGCCAGGCGCACTGCCCAAGTGGTACCGCCAAACAGCCGGATCGCCCCGGCATCGAGCCACAGGCTCAGTGGCGGTTTTTCCAGGAAGGGTTCACGGAACAGTCGCGGCACCACCCAGTCGTTATCCAGATGCATGGCCATGGCGATCCCGGCCACACGGGCCTCGGTCGAGCCTTGCAACTCGTGATTGCCAAGGGCAAAGAAGAACAACAGCGCAGCGAGCAGGAGCAGCAGAGGAGCGGAACGCGTCATGGATTCTGGCTACCGGGGCAGGGGGCTGTTCGGGGGAACAGTCCGGGCGATCGGCGAGTATACGAGGGCGATTCTTAATAATTCGTGAATGAATGTGAGGTTTTTGTAGGGTCAGGGTTGTTTCAGCAGTGGCCAGTGGTTTAGCCAGCCTTTGAAGGTGATGCGTTGTTGGTAAATGGCGTGTTTTTCTTGGGTGAAGCGGGGCGTGGGTTTGAGTTGGAGATTGAACAGGTCTTGCAGGCCTAGAGGCGCTGAAACTTCGCATACGTCCGCTGCGGTTCTTCTGACGGCGACTGCGGTGGCTGTCTCGGGCCAGAAGCGCATGGCGTCGCTGGCGTTGCGGTAAGGTGCATCGCCGTTTCGCAGGTGCATGCGGGCCTGGTTTTTGACGGACCAGTCGATGGAGGGTTCGGCTGCGTGTAACAGGGCTTCGAGGTGTCGGTCTTCGTCGGGGTTGGTGCAGGTGGCGTCGAACCACAGTACGTCGACGTCACCCGTCAGTGGCGATAGCGCGCGACCGTGCAGGTGATCCCACACGGCGTTACGTACAAAGCCGGCGCCGATCCAGCAATCGGGCAGGGCCAGGGTGCGGACGACGCCCAGCAAGTGCCAGCGTAAAGGATCGCCGCCGATCAGCATCTGCACCATCGCGTGATGGTTATGCACTCAAGGCATCTTCAAGCTGGCAAGTGCGGCTTTACCCTTGGCCGACAAAACAGGCTCCAACTGCTCCCAGGTGAAGCTCAGGTCATTGTCGCAACCGTCGCCATTGGCCGGCGTCGACAGCTTAATGCCTTGAGTGTCGAAGCTCAGGTCGAAGGTCGAGTAACTGGTGATCGCCGGGCAGCCTTCATCGGTGGTGGTTTGCTTCTCCAGCCATGCGCTGAATGTGGCGGGCAGTTTCAGATGGCCGGAGTAAGCGTCATACCATTCCTGATGCCCGCCGAGCCAAGTCCATGGGTCAACGCTCTCGCCGGTTTGCAGGTTCCAGGAATGCAGCCCCCAACTGATACCCCTGGCGCCCGTACCGGCGGCCCATCGGTAAAACCTGACGGTGATCCACTGGGATGACCAATACGTGGGTTCGACGCTGATTTCGCTGGTATAGGCTGCACCGTTTCGTCCCAGGTATTCCCGTCGTTCGCTGAAGTAGTCGGCTTGGCCATCGGCGCTGATGGCCAGGCTCGCCAACTGCCGGTTGATCTTCTGAATTGCCGGGCTGTCGCCCTCAAGCTTGAGCGTCACCTGGGCGCCTTGGGTCTTTAGCTGGTAGCTGTGCCCGGCGAAGGATTGCTTCTGCGTCTTGACCGGTAGGGGCGCGGTTTCCATGGGGGCGTTATACGCATCGCTGGCACAACCTTCGGGCGGCGTTGCCACGCGCTGCAATGCCAGGGGCAGTGGATTACCGCCCTTGGTTTTGCTCCAGACGCCCTTGAGCGAGTCGCCCTGTGGCGTCTCCAATTGCCAGACACCGCTGTTGCCTTCTTCCGCCCAGGGAGCATCGGGTGTTTCCTGGGTGAGCTGGATCGGTGTCAGGATTCGCTGGTAATAGTAACTGCCGCCGGTATTGGGCGCGGCGTTGAAACAGGCGGTGATCGGCGTCTTGCCGAGCGTGCCTTGCCAGACCCCGGCGAGGTCGGCGTTGGCGAGTGTGGATAGCGTGGCGAGGGCCAGGAATAAACAGGGCTTGAGCATGAGGTATCGGACTTCCGGTTGTCTGATCGAGGTGGTTCAGGAAAAAGGTGAAGGATTTATTTTCGAAGAATAGCGCCGTCACTCGTGTTCATTTTTTATGCGTCCCAGCAGATTCATTTTTTAGTGTTCGGATGATGTCCTGCGCGTCATTTCTGAATCTGCCGTCGGCGCAAGAATGTCCAGTGCGCGCGCCACCAGCAACTCAGCCAAGACACTCAATTGCCGGGTCGCCGCTAGCCTATAACGAAAGACGCGATCAAGCTCGAAAGCCAGGACGATTGTGCGCGGACCGGGCCCTGGAGGTGTCTGCAAAACCAGGGAGCATCCAGTGAGTCCCCACAGTGTTCATTCTGCTGGGGGATCTCCGAGAATTGACGGGCTGACTTGGACATCTTTTTTTGACCCTATGGTCGAGTGAGGTTCAGCAGGGCTATTGCTGAAGCAGGGTCGGCGCCAACTGAACTCTAATATGTGAACAACATCGCTATCTTATGGTTATTTATATCCTTCTTAATAAGTAAGGTGATTATCAATTTGTTCCTTAAAAAACTACATAAATTACTTAAAAACACCTAAATATTTAATGTTCTTGTGGGTATTCAGCATCTAATCTATAAACTCAAATGCGGAGGGGGGTTTATGTTGATATTTATGAAATCGATGATTATTGGACTGTGCATTGCAGCCCCTGTTGGCCCAATAGGCCTTTTGTGTATACAGCGGAGCCTTATGCGAGGCTGGAGGTCTGGTTTTGCAACGGGATTAGGGGCCGCAACCGCCGACGCAATGTACGGCTTTATAGGCGCGTTGGGGATTACCGCAATTATCACAACACTGATTGCGTTCAAACCCTGGTTGTGCATTTTCGGCGGGCTTTTTCTGGCATATATCGGTTACCAGACGATAAAGTCGAAGGAGCCTGCAACCGCCTTGTCAGGCGAAAGGGCCGGAATGATGAAAGCCTATTCGACGACATTGCTTTTGACCTTATCGAACCCGATGACCATTTTGTCGTTCATCGCCATATTCGCGTCAATGAGCGATGGCATGGTCGGCGAGCAAGGCCAGCATTCAGTGTGGCCAATGGTGACCGGTATATTTCTAGGCTCTGCGGTTTGGTGGCTTGGATTAAGCGGTTTTTCCTCCGCATTCAAAACCAGAATATCCAAGTCAAAACTCAAATTGATCAACTACTTTTCCGGTTCGACCATCACCGTTCTTGGCGCGTATCAAGTGGTTACCGGTGTGATGCTTGCCACTGCCACATAAGGACCACATGGAGCTTGCAACGGCCCCTATGGAAGAGCAGGGGGCTGCATTTTTAGCTCGATATAGGCTTTCAAACGTCCTATCGCAAGAGGGATATCTGACGCGGTTGCACTGCTAAAAGATAATCGGACCTGATCAATGCCCGTCCCCATCAATGAAAAAAAAGAGGTGGGAAAAACAATAACCTTGAATTGAGCCGCGCACTCCTGCATCTCAGAATAACCAAACCTTATCGGCAACTGTACATTGATAAAAAAGCCGCCCTCGGGGGCATTCCAGATAATGGCCCGCTGGCCGTTGGCATTCAGCGGAAAGTGCTCCTCAAGACACCTGATCATCCAGTTTCTTTTATTCAAATAGGACAGTGTCTTTGGCTCATTCAAGGCTTTCAAGGAATAATCATTTTCTATCAGGAGCCCACCGACAACGGCTTGGCAAAGCGCTGAGGTATTGACCGTTATCAAGCTTTTGGCTTTGCATATTTTAGTGCTTAGGGACGTTGCCTCAATGTCCTCCGGACCCATCAGGTAACCCATACGCAAGCCCGGGAAGATTGATTTTGCAAAAGACCCCATCAGTACAACTCGACTACTCTCTATCGATTTCATCAAGGGAATCCGAGCCCCCTCGTAGCGAAAGTATCGGTAGGCATTGTCCTCCAAGATCAAGAAGTTCCTTGCCCTCGCCAGTGCGACCAGAGCCTTTCTACCTTCAAACGAGAGGCTGTCCGCTGTTGGGTTACTGAAATCTGAAATAGCATATAACGCCTTGACCTTCTCTCCGGAAGACTCAATGGCATCAACGACATCAGACAAGGTCTCGGAATCCAGAAAATCCGCCATGGGAACAGGCACGGTCTTTACTCGCAAAAGTTTCGCAATGCCGGTTATCCCTGAGAAAACGGGGTCAGGCACCAGCAGCACACCACCTTTATCAAAAATTGATAACAAGGCCAGCGTCGCGGCTTCCTGAAAGCCCATACAGACCACGATATTTTCAACGTTGGAGACGACTATCTCCTCATCGATACGCAAATGCTCAGCCAGTATTTCATTAATAATTCCACTGGTTTTTCCGTACTGGCAAAGTCGTATAGAGAGCGACTGCTCTGCGTTGGTGACATACCGCTCGTAACTGGCCAACCCCTTGTAGATAAGAGCAGGATCACACAGCTCATCATCCGGTCGACCAGAGGCCAGGGAAATAGCCTCTGGATGCGCACTGGAGAGAGAGTTCAGAAGATTGATGACATTCAGAACGGGGTCATCGAAGGCGGAGGGTTCGAGCGCAATGGCCATGTTCGTTTCCCATAAAAAAGCGGCGAGCCAACGAAGGCCCGCCGCGAGTGATTGATATCACTTACGCCGGATCAAGCACGCTTTCAACGCCGACCCTACTTTCCATTGTTTGAAAGGCTTGAAGTAAATCCTCTTTAAGGTCCTCAAGATCCTCCAGCCCAAAACACAACCGAACCAGGCCCTTACCGATTCCCATCTCAGCTTTTTCCTGGTCAGACATAGAGGCATGGCTTCCACTAAACGGTTGGGCCACCATAGAGGTGACACACGCCATTCCCGTTCCTGTGCCAAACCATCTTAGCGCGCTGGTAAACACTTTGTAATGCTCAACCAGATCCGCTCGAATATCGACAAATACAATGCCGCCATAACCGAGCAGTTGTTTGCCATCGATATTCGGAAAGTAAACGTGTTCAATAAATGGAAGTGATTGTAGGTAGCTCAGCATGAGAGCAGTGGTTGAACTGTGCTTTTCCATGCGCAAGCTAAATGTCTGCATACTTCTGCGAAGTAACCATGCGCTATGAGGTGTCAGTATCGAGCCTGAATAGAAACGACCCTCAAGCAGTCGATTGTAAAGCTCATGATCATTGACAAGCACCAGGCCACCCATGACATCACTGTGACCGGAGAAGTACTTTGTGGCACTGTACAACGAAATGTCAGCGCCAAACATTAACGGCTTTTGAAACAGTGGGGTTGCCCAGGTGTTATCAACCACCACCAACGCTTGGGGGTTAACCTTCTTTACGGCTTCGCTGACGTCATGGATGTCGATGTCTTTAAGAAAGGGATTGGTCGGCGTTTCGAAAATGACCATATCCACCGCCGTGGGCAGTTTTCTCAACCCGTCTTTGGTAGTCAGGTCTAGAATGGTCAGTTGTGCACCGATACGTTTGGCGTATCTCTGAAACAACTTATACGAGCAGCCGTAGATGTATTTGTTTATGACCAGCGATCCTCCCGGCTTGAGTAGTTCGAGCACCATATAAATAGCACTCATCCCCGTGGCATACGCTAGCGCATACTCACTGTTCTCGAGCGCTGCAACCACCTGTTCCAACTCAGTCACGTTGGGGTTGGCCTTCCTGGAGTAGAAGAATGCCGAGTCAGCACTGAAAGCACTGCATTGATAGATCGGCGTTACCGAAGGATGAGCCTCTCGATCATCGACTCTGATATGTAGCATCTCAGTAGAAATATTCATGATTTGCTTACCAGTTTGATAACTTGCTCGTACATATTCTGTTTGCCCAAATAACCGATAGTCGGAGTTATGTGGCTCTTCGCATTTAAGGGTGTAGAAAAAATCTGACCGGCTGGAAAAGGAGTCGAGGATCTTAGAAAATGTAAGCTCTCACACCAACAAAAACTAAGCCCCCGACGTGAACAATCTTACCTT
>Ga0126362_10000483_pt1 | contig 17518 bp, 16 predicted proteins | sample ANMtaG_FD_126269 | JGI IMG/M metagenome (GOLD analysis project Ga0126362, IMG submission 126269) | Continental margin sediment microbial communities from North Pacific Ocean - ANME2c_DSS_Sorted | ecosystem: Environmental > Aquatic > Marine > Continental margin > Sediment | place: Pacific Ocean... | reverse complement strand
GAGGAGGACTGATCGTCAACGGCGGCATCATCGCGCCGAGCTTCGATGACCCGCTGGACAGCCGCGCCAGGGAGATCCTGCAGAGCCTGTTCCCGCAGCACGAAGTGGTGATGGTGCCTGGCCGCGAACTGTTACTGGGGGGCGGCAATATCCACTGTCTGACCCAGCAACAGCCGGCCCCGCACAAAAACTGAGTGCACTTGTAACAGCCTGATGCCGGGTTGAACGGCAATCGAGCGCGCTACGGTATGCGCGCTCACACCAAGCCCACGGCCCGTCAGGTTCGTGGGCTTTTTTGTGTCCAGGTCCCCACAAACCGGGCACATTGGCATAGCTCTTGTATCGCTGTTGGGACATAGAGCACGGTGTATGACTAAGCGGTTCTGTCATAAACCTTGAGTAAGTTAGCCGCTCAAGCAGTCGGAGAGAGCGCTGAAATGAATGCCGATATCAACCTGATGTACACGCGCACGTTCCACCCTTTGCGGGTGAACGGTGACGCGATTCATGCGCTGGCGCTCTGGTTGAAGGAAAACGGTTCGAGGCAGATCAGGACGCCCGACCCGCGCCGGGTGATGAGCGAACGGTACCCGGTGGGGTTGTTCAGCGAGGATGAAGTGCAGGCGTTGTGTGAGTTGATGCAAGACTGAAGAGGAGAGGGATATTCGACCGATTCTCGAAACAGTCTGAAAGCCAATCCAGGGTTTTTCCTAACTGTGCGTGAGACTAATCTGGCGGGCATCAACGTCCATCGGAGCCCGTCATGTCGGCAGCCACGCTTCACTACATTTACGACCCGCTGTGCGGTTGGTGTTACGGCGCCGAGCCGCTGCTGAACGCCGCCCGCAGCGTGTTACCGATCCAGTTGCACGGCGGCGGCATGATGACCGGCGCCAATCGCCAATCCGTATCGCCACAGTTGCGTGACTACGTCATGCCTCATGACCGGCGCATCGCCGAGTACACCGGGCAACCGTTTGGCGAGGCGTATTTCGAAGGCCTGCTGCGGGACCACGACGCGGTGTTCGACTCCGCCCCGCCGATCAGCGCCGTGCTGACCGCAGAAAAAATCGCAGGTCGAGGCCTTGAACTGCTGGCACGTTTGCAAACGGCCCACTACGTCGAAGGTCGCCGAATCGCCGATCACGATGTGCTGCTGACCCTGGCCGAATCCATCGGTTTGGATCCCCGTGCCTTCAACGCCGCCTTCAATGAAATCCTGGGTGCTGAAACTCAAGCGCACATCAACGACAGCCGCCAATGGCTGGCAAAAATCGGCGGCCAGGGCTTTCCCACGTTGGCCTTGGAGCAGAATGGCCAGCTGCAATTGCTCGACATCAGCCCTTGGCTGGGCAAGCCCGAAGCCTTTTCTGAATGGCTGAGACAAAGAGTCGCAATTTCGATTCAACCCACCCAATCGAGTGCACCAATGTGTGGCCTGCAGGGGTGTGATGATCCAAGAAGCGCTTGATAGAGCCTTGCGCGATGATGGCTATTTAATGTTTCTTAGACTTTTTTAGCCTAAATACAGAAGATTCACGAAATTGACACACAGTAAAGGGCGCGGATAGGATTCGCCCCAACGCCTGTGGCTAACCGCCATGACTTCTCCAATAAAAAAAGGCCCGCGGCATATTCAGTCGTCCGCGGGCCTTTTTTTATCTGGGAGAGTCGACACCAGAAAAGCAACACGGAGCCTGGTGTCACAGCGCGTACTCAACCAGTAATAAGGAATATAAGAAAATGTTGAAGCAACGGATGGGGCTGATCGCTCTGGGGATTTTGAGCGCTACGCAAGCAATGGCTGACGACCAATCCCAATCGAAGGGTTTTGTTGAAGACAGCCACCTGAATATCGCGGCACGCAACGCGTACATCAGCCGCGACTACAAAAACGGCAAGCAAGACAAAGCCGAATGGGGCCAGGGCTTCATCGGCAAGTTCGAGTCCGGCTTCACCCAAGGCACCGTCGGTGTGGGTGTGGACGTGATCGGTCAATACGCCATTCGCCTGGATGGTGGTAAAGGTCGCAGCGGCGCGGGTGGCATCAACTTCTTCAAGCAAGGCGACAGCGGCGAAGCGGCAAGCGACCTGGCCAAGGGCGGCGCAGCCGTCAAGGCGCGCATCTCCAACACCGTGATCAAATACGGTCAGCAGATGCCAGCCGTGCCGGTCCTGGAATACGACAACTCCCGTCTGTTGTCGGAAACCTACGAAGGTACTTCGATCGTTTCCAAAGAGATCGCTGGCCTGCAACTGGACGCTGGTCACTTCACCAAGCAAGCCCAGAAGGGTGCTGAAGGCAGCGACAGCGGCCATCTGAAAAGCATCAACTACATCGGTGGCAGCTACAAATTCACCGAAAGCCTGTCGGCTGCACTGTACGCCTCCGACATGGAAGACGTGCTGAAGAAACAATACGTCAACGTCAACTACGTGCTGGCCCTGCCAGAAAAACAATCGTTGACCTTCGACTTCAACGGCTACAAAACCAAGTTGGACAAGAGCTTCGCCCAGCTGACCCAAGGCGATGCTGACGCCCGTGACAACAACATCTGGAGCCTCGGCGCCACCTGGGCCGTTGGCCCGCACAGCTTCACCCTGGCCCACCAGCGCAGCACCGGTGACACCGGTTACCTGTACGGCGGCTATCGCAACAACACCAAGGACAGCGGCATCGGCGACGGTGGCAACACCATCCTGTTGGCCAACTCCTACTGGTCTGACTTCAACGGCAAGGACGAGCGCTCCTGGCAAGCAGGCTATGGCCTGGACTTCAGCGCCTTCGGCGTGCCTGGCCTGACCTACAACATCGCCTACGTGCGCGGCACCAACATTGACGACGGTTCCAACCGTGGCAATGGCACCGAGCGTGAGATCTTCAACCAGTTCAAATACGTGGTACAGAGCGGCCCGGCTAAAGACCTGAGCCTGCGTGCCCGTGCGTCGTGGTTGCGCGTTTCCAACAACGCCAGCAACTACAACGTGGGTGGTAACGAGATCCGCCTGTTCGCCGACTACCCAATCAACGTTTTCTAATTGATTCGGTGTCGTGCCTGATTCAAGGCAATAAAAAACCCCGACTGGTTCGGGGTTTTTTTACGCCTGCGATCCGGGCTATTGATTACATCACATCACTAATGAAGTACTCAGCCCCACCTTTATCCACTTCAAGCAACCTCATAAATTGGCCTCACTGCCTGCCCACCACACCGATGGGCAAGTCACTGGAGCCTTGTCATGCCATTTGTCAGCGTACGTATCACCCGCGACGGCGTCACCTCGGAGCAGAAAGCCCAGGTCATTGCCGAAATCACCGAAACCCTCGAGCGCGTCCTTAACAAACGCCCCGACCTGACCCACATCGTCATCGAAGAAGTCGACACCGATAACTGGGGCTACGCCGGTATCACCACTACCCAGTACCGCAAGCAGCTCGCGGAAAATCCGTCATGAGCACGCCCGTCACCATCGACTTCATCTCCGACGTGGTCTGCCCATGGTGCGCCCTGGGCGCCACTGCCCTGGAACAAGCCATCGACAACCTGGCGGGCGAAGTGAAGGTTGAACTGACCTTCAAACCCTTCGAACTCAACCCCGACATGCCGGCCGAAGGTGAAAACGCCGTCGCCCACATGATGCGCAAATACGGGCGCAGCGCTGAAGAAGTCGCCAGCGGGAAAAGAATGCTGATGGAGCGCGGCGATGCCATCGGCTTCACCTTCGACCTGGAAAAACGCAGCCACTTCTACAACACCTTCGACGCTCATCGGTTGCTGTTTTGGGCGTTGCAGCAAGGGCGGCAGATCGAGCTGAAAAAGGCGCTGCTGCATGGGTATTTCACCGATGGCCAAAACGTCAGCGACCACGAAACCCTGGCCCGTTTAGCCGCCGAAGCCGGGCTGGAAATCGAAGGCGCACGACGGGTGCTGGGCTCTGCCGCCTACGGCAATGAAGTGCGCGAGCTTGAAGCGTTCTACCGCGAGCACGGCATCAACTCCGTACCGGCCATGGTCCTCAACGGCCGCCAGTTGGTCTCCGGATCGCAATCCGTCAGTTACTACGAACAGATGCTGCGGGAAATGTCCGCCGCGGCTGCTTGAACCATCCCCTTTTCTATATAGAGGTTTCATCATGAGCAATTCGAAAAAAGTCGTTGTGATTACCGGCGCATCCCAAGGCCTCGGCGCGGCTGCGGTCAAGGCTTACCGCGAGCTGGATTACCGCGTGGTTGCCACCTCCCGGTCGATCAAACCGTCGACGGATCCGGACATCCTCACCGTGGCGGGCGACATCGCCCACCCGGCCACCGCCGAGCGCGTGATCCGCGAAGGCGTGGCGCGTTTTGGCCGCATCGACAGCCTGATCAACAACGCCGGCATCTTCGTCGCCAAACCCTTCACCAGCTACACCCACGAAGACTACGTGAACGTGCTGGCCGTGAACCTCAACGGGTTCTTCTACATCACCCAACTGGCGATTACCGAGATGCTGAAACAGGGCGCCGGGCACATCGTCAACATCACCACCAGCCTGGTGGACCACGCGATTGATGGCGTGCCCTCGGTGCTGGCTTCGCTGACCAAAGGCGGACTGAACTCGGCGACCAAATCCCTGGCGATTGAATACGCCAAGCGCGGGATTCGCGTGAACGCGGTGAGCCCAGGGATTATCAAGACGCCGATGCATGGCGAAGAGACGCATGCGGCGTTGGGAAGCCTGCATCCGGTTGGGCATATGGGAGAGGCGCGGGATATTGCGCAGGCGATTGTCTACCTGGAATCGGCTGGGTTTGTGACAGGGGAAATTCTGCATGTGGATGGTGGGCAGAGTGCTGGGCACTAAGCGATACGGCTGAATAAAAAACGCCCCAAACCGTGATGGTTCGGGGCGTTTTCGTGGGTGACGGCTTCAAGCCAGGCACTCTAGAACAAACAACAAAGATCAAATGTGGGAGCCGGGCTTGCCCGCGATGGCGATGGCCCAGCCAACACATCCACAACCTGACACACCTACAGATTATTGCCCGGCGACTCCAACACCTTCACCACATCATCAATCACCGCCTTGCTCATCTCTTGCAGATAGTGCGAAGCCCAGGCGTATCGGTCCGTATTCCGAATCATCGCCGCATCTTCTGCCAGCAGCTTGGCCACATGCAGCAAATCGGAAACGTGAGACAGCGCTTCCCGCAGGGAAACCCCGCTGTTAACGCGGAACAAAGGCTGATCAGAGTGAAACGAGAAAGGGGTAACGCCGAGGGTAGTGAAGCCAGACGGATTTGGAGCGCTCATCGGTAAAACTCCCATATCAAGTGAGAGCTACCACGTTCGTTATCAGGCGAATGGGTGGCAGCTGTGCGCAGGCTGATAAACCGGAGATACAGGAACCCGGCAGACCCGAAGGTCTCCCACGCACAGCCGCCATTGCACGAAATGGTGGGCGTAAAAAAACGCCTGCACATCGTGGTTGTGGGGCGCTGTTGCGCCTGCATCTTGCCGGGTTATCAGGCCCGGTCGCTGAATTTGCAGCGACCGGAGGAGGGTAGCGTGGTGGTGGGGTGGGCGCAACAGGGGAAATAGTTGTTTGGTTTTGCTGCCGCAATGTTCGGTTTTGGGGATGGGAAGATGAGTCTGTCGCGTTTTCTCAGGAAGCGGAGCTTGAAGGGCTGGTGCGCCATTTCTACCGCCCGTTCCGGACGCAAAATCATGCTGCTCGTGCGGTATGCTTTTTTAAGCGTGAAGGGGCCGGATTTATTTATCGCTCTGCTCGGTTCCGCCTAAACTCATAATCTCGCATACAAAGATCGATGCGAGCGTGGTTACAGGAGTCGGGGCTTTCGAAAGGTTTGCAGAGGGGCGTGGGAGCAGGTAGGTGATCAGCAGGAAAGTAGTGAGGCTGCCAGATCAGGATCTGCGGTAGGGACACCCCAGAAACAACAAAGCCCTCACATTTCTGCGAGGGCTTCGTTTTATATGGTGCGGCACCAGGAGTCGAATTATTTCATAAACTATTGAATTAGCTGATTAATACTTAAAGACCTGTGCGACTCTACCTCTAAAACTACCTCAAGGTCCTCGTACGCCTGAGGATCTTGCTTGACGTGACTAGCGGCGAAGGGCCGGAGTCGACCCCATAGCGGCCGGTCATTCGTCTATGAAAGTGGGACCGTTGATGTGTCAACTGTCAACCACGTTAGAGTTAGAGTAGGTCCATGGTGGCCATGGAATCAGCCATGCGGTAGCCCAGTGCTTTGTAACCCGCCTGGCGCTTATCCCACATCCTCAGCAGCGCGACATTACCCTCGTCAACGAAGTCGATCACTCTAACGTCGGCCTTTTCGGCATGCGATCGATGCAATCGTCCCGCATATTGCTGAAGGATACCCTTCCATGAGATGGGCATTGCCAGCACCAGCGTGTCCAACGGCGGATGATCGAAGCCTTCACCTACTAGTTTTCCTGTTGCCAGCAGCACTCGTGGAGCATCAGGGGGAAGGGACTCAAGCTCATGCATACGGGAAGTTCGCTGTTTCTTAGGCACTCGCCCATGAAGCGTGAAAAGGTTATGCACGCGCTGCTTCAATTCTAATTCAAGGGCATCCACATGTTCCGTCCGCTCCGTTAACACTAGAATTTTTCTACCCTCGTTGTACGCCAGCTCAATCTCCGAGACGATTTTGGCTGTCCGCTCAGAGTCGTCGGCTAGACGCCGAAAAACGTCCTGAATCCCAAAGCCGTCGGGGACCACTATTGGTTTGGGCAGCAATCGAGGCACGACAGATAGGTCATGGGGCGCACTCGCAGGTCGAGCAGCAGAATGTCGGATCGGTCCGCACTGCATGAAAATAATGGGCTGCTGTCCATCTCGGCGCACAGGGGTTGCAGTGAGTCCCAGTACGTACCGCGCTGTAGCGCTCCTCAGTAGTGCCTCGAATGACACTGCTGATAGGTGATGACACTCATCAACGATGATCTGGCCGTAATTTTTTACCTGATCGCTGATCTCGCCTTTTCGCGACAACGACTGCATTACGGCAATGTCGATGATGCCTGTAAGCTTCGCTTTTCCGCCCCCAAGAGTACCAACGACACCATTCCCGACTCCCAAGAACGCCTGCAATCGCTCTTGCCACTGCCTTAACAGTTCCGTCCGATGCACAAGCACCAACGTGTTAATGCCACGTGCGGCAATCAACGCAGCAGCACTCACCGTTTTACCGAAAGCTGTCGGTGCGCAGAGGATACCGGTGTCATGACTTAGCATTGCGCTGACAGCAGCCTCTTGGTCAGAACGCAGGGTCCCGAGAAAGCTCACGTCGATGGGGTCGCCCGCGAAGCGTTCGTCTTTAAGAATAGGGGTAACCCCGTTTTCCTCTAAAAGCTCCAGCGCAGCATCCAAACAGCCACGTGGTAACGCAATATGTTTGGGGAAGTTCTGGGCACAGCCGATAATCCTTGGCTTGTTCCACACTGACATGCGCATGGCCTGAGCTTTGTAGAACTCAGGATTTTGAAAGGCAGCGAGCCGGACAAGCTGGTTTGCCAATGGCTGTGGCAATTCCGACTTTTCAAAGTAAATTAAGTTAGCCAGCGTGATGTTGACAGCAGCAGGCAACGGGCATGTCAATTTACGTGATCTCGATTCACGATCTTTCCAAGGTTCTGCATCACCTTCGTCATCGACATAGGCGACCCCTAGAGGGTCCCGATTACCCATCGCCTGGATAATAACGGGCTGGATATCTTCTGGACTCATGCGCTGAATCGATGCCAGGAAGGCCCATTGATCAGGATGAGGCTCAAGCGAGTCGTCTACAAAAACGCTATTGTTTTGGGCCCTGGCCCGCTTTTGTAAAGGGAGCGCGATGAGATTTCCAAAGCCGCCTTTGGGCATATAGTCCTGATTTGGAAACAGTCGATCATAGGAGCTGAGCGCCAACTGGCGGGTGCGCTCACAGGCATGACTGAGATTGCGGCACCGAGGCGGCGCGCATCGCAGGCAGGAACAATACGCTCAAAGAAAATCCAGCCATGAGCCCCTTGGCCTGAGCGCGATATTTCCAGCGCCACCGGGACGTTCAGCTCATGGCATGACTGTACAAAAGCTTTGGAATCATCACGCCATTCGGCTTCATCGAAGTCGACCGCCAAAAAATAGCAGGTGTCATCAGAAAGCAAGGGGTAGATACCAACAACCACTTCACCTGCTAGATGGCGATAGATCACCTCATCGGTCAGTGGAAGTAGCTGACGGTTACCGCAGTCGCCACATTTAATTCGAGGCTTCTCACAAACGCCAGGCCTCCATTCGTTTGCGCAAGCGGGTGCGTATCCTGATTTGCCTGCCTTGCTTTCCCAGCGGATGGGATAAACGTCCGTCCTACCACGAAACAAGCTTCGGAATAGGGCAAGCTTCCCTTCGGTATCGAGTTGCTGTGATTGTTCTGCTTGGACAATCGCTATCTTGACTGGCTCAGCAGGCGGGCGCCAATCGATGCCATGAGCATCCAGCAAGGCAACCAATCTTGCATTCTCAGCCCTTAGCTTCGCCACCAGACTAGTGTCTATCACCGCCTTCAGCCTCTACGTCTCAGGTAAGCCTGTAGCCTCAAGCTACAACCCTCAGTCCAGCAGTAAAACATAGAGGTTATCAAACAACAGAGGTAGAGGTTTGGTTCAGGAGCTCAAGAGGTCCGTCCTTATCCCAATCAAATCGTTGGCTGGCTCAATCTGCCGGTGAAGGATACAGAGCGCGCAGTTGCTGGCATTCGGCTAGCGTGGAAAATTCCAGGTTTTTCCTAGGCGCAGAGTGATCAGGTTTGTGGTCAGTAGGTAGTAGTAGCACGTCGATTTCGAGTTTGAATTCATGTGGTGGTTCAAAAACCAAACGAGATGCTTTCTTTGCCATGTCCATGGATTATCTCGGTTCCAGCGTTCAGAAATGGCTGCTTGAATAGTCTTGGCCTGGCGGATGTGACGTTCGCGTGAGGCATGTGCTCCAGTCAGTACTCCAGCCAAGAAGATCTCCATATCGAATGGTTTATTCATACCCGACCACCGATGTACGCCGATACCACGTCGATTCGACCGTGTCCCAGTTCATAGCTGATTTGTAAGCGTGCCTCTCGATCAAGGCGTAGATCGAGGCGCCTGCACTTGCCACCGTTGATGGGCGCTAGGTGATGGGTAATCTGCTCATAGCGTTCGCACGCATAAGCCGCGCGCAGTTCGTGGAAGCCTTTGAGGTTGTGCGTATGGAGGATGTCTCGGGCGGGGCGTATGACACTCGGTTGGAAATCGAGGTAGCTCTCGTTCGGTGCCAGCAGGTTGCGGCTACCGTCGGGAGAGACCTGTTCGGCGTACCTGAGCGCTTCGCGAATATGGTCATCCACCCTGATCCAACGAGGCGCGGTTGCGCCGCCGCGGCCACCTTTAGTGCCATCCTGGATGTTGATCTTGTCGTAGTGTTCGGCTTCTCTTCGCAGGCGCGGAAGGTCGGCCAAGATGGCCTCGCGCAAGCGCATGCCGGTGGCTCGCGCCAACTGGGCGATGGCCGCCGCACGCGGCATTTGGTGTTCGCAGAGGACGTCGACGATCCGCTTCACGTGTTCGTGGTCTTGGCCTTTCGGCACCGAGCGACGAACACTGTTCCGCCGCATTCCCAGCGTCTTGCTCGGACTCGGCACTTTCACATACTGATCACCGCGAAGTGCGGCCATGGTCCGGTTCACGCTGGACAACCGGTTTTGCGCGGTGGCGATGCTGATAGCGCCTTGTTCAACTTGGTGACGCAGATGGCCGGCGTAATCCAGCAAGGTCTGCCGATCAATTTGTCGCGCATCGTTAATCCCTGGTCCATCCTTCGACCGACACCAGCGTACAAACGCCTGCCAGCGATCACTGTGCGCTTTGACCGTGCCGTAATGCCCGTCGCCAAACATGTCCCGCAACGCCTGTGGCCCGGCATAACTTAGTTGCCGGCCATAGCCAAAATTCCGGCCATCTCGTCTACCGACCAATCCCATGACCAAACTCCTCTCGAAACCAAGCCCTTGTAGCTTTCCTCACGTCATCCCGCCAAGAATGTTGAGTGTTATCAGGGATCAAGGCCCCTGCGGCCTGTGAGGGTTGTCCACTAACGCGGGACTTGCGGCTCCTTACGACCGGGAGCTTGGGCATCTCATGATCTGGCCTCCTGAGCACTTCCTAGGAAGTGGGCGGGTGGAGGCTGCACTGGCTGACGAGACCAGCGCCGCGAGATCCTGAGTCGGGTGAAGGCAATGAAGCATTGACCGGTGCATGCCTGACTGTCAGTCAGGTGCAGTCCATTCCGTGGGCTGCGGCACCATCATCTGCATCGCTGTTGCTGGTGACTTCGGTGTTTGTCACGCCGATTGTCACGAGAGGGAATGCCGCAAAGCCTTGTACGAGTTGGGCTGCAGCAGCGGTAGGAGCGCCCGTCTCTTTCCGGAAGAAAGAGACGGGCGCAGGTTGGCGCAAGGAAATGGCCAAGCGGATAGGTTGCTGCAGGGCAGCTATGAAAGGGGATGAGTTGCCGCAGTGGGCACGTTGATAAAAGTAGGCATCCATCACATCGCTGTGACCGTGCGAGCCGCCGGACGCTAATCGCACTTTGGGAGAACCACCACGGTGTGGCGTAGCCTCAAAGGTTCTGGCTACCTGGGTTGCTGTCAACGACAGCGCTTTGCCCGATCTTTTCTACGCCTGTGGATAATTCGGGTCAAGGCTCGAATTTTCGGGAGTTCTGCGGCTGTGGATGAAATTATCCACCGGTGGAAATCAGTGGTTTTCCACAGTTGCGTGGGCTTTAGATTTTTTAAGTGAGGTCCATCCAAGCAGGGCGGCTTTGCAGCCCTGCTTGGATGGACCCGCGTGGACAAGCGGATCATCGAGATTTCGAGACCGTACGCTTACTTTGCTGCGCCGCGATTGGCTTTTGGCCGTGTGACATTCGTGCAGAGTCGTGAGGAGTGACATCCTCCTGCTGATGGGTGACTGGGAATCGGCTCCACCAGTTCATGATCAGTCTCCGCTCGTCGAGTTGCGTGCGACTATGGAAGACTGAGTACAATCCCCGCACGTATGTCTTTTCTTCGACCTTTTGCAGCTACGTGAAGCCGGCTTATCATTTAGGAAGTCTTTGATGTCACTCAATCCCCACACCCTTGAAGACCTGCCCTCGCTGGTTGAATCTGTCGAGCTCGAATGCAAGCTCGCTCAGGGGCAGGATGGGAAGGGAGAGTTGCCTAAGGATTTCTGGTTAACCTACTCCGCTTTTGCTAACACTCAGGGTGGGGTAGTACTGCTTGGCGTGCGCGAGAAGGATGGGCAGTTCAGCGTCGCAGGCCTATCAAATATCGAGAAAGTACGTACTGACCTGTTCAATACCCTCAACAATCCGGCCAAGGTCAGTGTCAATCTGCTGACTGACCGGGAGGTGGTCGTCAGAGAGCTAGAGGGCAAGCAGGTACTTGAAGTGAAAATCTCGGCGGCTTCGCGTAAGCAGAAGCCGGTATTTCTCAATGGTCAGCCGCTAGGTAACACTTATCGTCGATTACATGAGGGTGATCGGCGTTGCTCTGAGGAAGATGTTCGCCGCATGTTCGCAGAGCAAGTGGAGGACTGTCGGGACGAGCGGATTTTGCCGAATTACGACTTCGCGGACATTGATCCGGACAGTCTGCGTATCTACCGCCAGATGCTAAGCGACATAAAACCAAGCCATCCAGCGCTGGAGCACCAAGGGATTGAGTTTCTCCGACAGATAGGAGGTTGGCGTAAGGACCGCGCGAACGGAGTCGAAGGGCTGACTCTGGCAGGTTTACTCATGTTCGGACGCTGGCTTTCGATCCAAGAGAGTGTGCCGCATTACTTTGTGGACTATCAGGAGCGGCCGTACGCCAAAACAGAACTACGTTGGGTGGATAGGCTCGTCCCTGATGGAACCTGGTCAGGAAATCTGTTTGATTTCTACCGGCGGGTTTATCGCAAGTTGGTTGAGGACTTAAAGGTACCGTTCGCTCTCAAAGGTGATCAGCGCCAGGATGACACACCGGTACATGAAGCTCTGCGCGAGGCTTTGGTTAATACCTTGGTCCATGCCGACTATACCGGGCGGGTTTCTGTGTTAGTCGTGAAGCGTCCTGACTTGTTTGGTTTTCGCAATCCTGGCGGCTTACGTTTACCCCTTGAGCAGGTGTTGCAAGGTGGTACCAGCGATTGCCGGAACAGGCTAATGCACCAAATGTTTCTTCTTATCGGCCTTGGCGAGCGTGGTGGTTCTGGGGTTCCAAAAATCTACAGCGGGTGGCGCAGCCAGCATTGGCGACCGCCAGCCCTTTATGAAAAGCCCGAGCCCGAGCAAACCCTTCTTGAGCTTCGCATGTTGGACTTGCTTCCAGAAGGGGTGGTGGAGCAGTTACGAGAGCGATTTGGGGTTCGTTTCGAGAGCTTGGAACATACTGCTAGGTTGATTTTGGCCACAGCCGCGATTGAGCGGGTGGTCAGCCATAATCGTCTCCTTGAGATTTGTGATACTCATGCTCATGACTTGAGCCAACTGCTTGCACGGTTGGTACGCGAGGGATTCCTTGTGCCCGACGGGCGCTCACGGGGCATGATTTATCACCTACCGGGTGAGCAACTGCCTACGCCGGAGCAAGTGTTCGCAGGTCCGCTACAGAGCTCCGAACATTACGCCGGCAGCTCCGAACATAACGGGGCTAGCTCCGAACATAACGCAGGTAGCTCCGAACATAAGGTCGAGCTGGATATGCAGCGAAACGATGATGGCTGCTTGTTGAGCGATCATATTGACGCGCCGCTGATCGATGCTTTGGACAGGCTTGATGCAGGGTTTCGAGAAAAGCTCGAAATACTGGCTGAGGAGCCGCGCAATCGAGAGCGCATGCAAAAGGATCGTATGCAACAGGTGATTATCACCCTATGCAAGGAGCACTATCTGACGCTCAACGTTTTGGCTAATTTGGTAAAGCGCAGTCCAGATGCCCTCCGTCAGCAGTACTTGAATGGAATGGTGAAAAGCAGGCAGATTCAGTTGGCATTTCCGTCCAAGCCGACTCATGAAAGGCAGGCGTACAAAGCGTACATTAGTGGGCAGGACGAGGAGTAGGCTAACGGCCTACTCCCTCAAGCGGCTTTTCGCCTTGAGCCGCGTGACGTTCGTCCCGGTCTGGTTTGCAAATTCGTGCGGGGTGACATGCTCCTGCCGGTTGGCCTCCAGATACCGGCTCCACCGGTTCATGATCAGCCTGCGCTCCTCGATGAACTCTGCCTTGTGGATGTAAGCGGCGCGGACGTTGTTCCGCTCTTTATGGCTCATCTGCCTTTCAATGGCGGTCTCGGACCACAGTCCTGATTCAATCAGCGCGCTAAAGGCCATCGAACGAAATCCATGCCCGCAGATTTCGGTTTTGGTGTCATAGCCCATTTTTCTGAGTGCGCTGTTCACCGTGTTTTCAGACATGGGCTTCCAAGGCTTGGCATCGCCTGCGAACACCAGATCGAATTTGCCGGTGAGGGCGTGGATCTGTTCAAGCAGGGTCACGGCTTGCGGCGATAAGGGTACAAGGTGGATATCCCCGGCCATCTTCGTACCCCTTGTTGAAAAGGGGACGCCGTCCAGTGCGGGGCGAGTGTCCGGTATCTCCCAGGTGCCGCGCTTGAGGTCGAACTCGCTCCAGCGGGCGAAGCGCAGTTCGCTGGAGCGGACGAACACATGCAGCGAGAGCATGACCGTCAGCCGGGTAAGTGCGCGGCCTCTGTAGGTGTCGATACGCTCCTGCAATTCAGGCAGACGCGATAAGGGTAAAGCAGGGCGGTGAATCACCCTCGGAGCTTTGATCAAACCTTCAAGGTCGGAGGCAGGGTTTGCCGCGATCTGTCGAGCACGTTTCGCCTCGCGCATGATGCTTTGCAGGTAGTTTTGTACCCTTAAAGCGACGTCAATCGTGCCGCGTTTCTGGATCGCTTCCAGAGGTTGCATCAGGTCATGGGTGTCCAGATCGACAATAGAGCGAGCGCCGATCAGCGGGAAGACATGGGTTTTGAGACGGCTCAGGACGGTCTTGGCATGGCCCGGAGCCCATTTGGCAGACATCGCTTTGTGCCAGTCCAGTGCGGCGCTTTCAAAGGTTCGGCCTTTGATTGCGGCCTGCGTCTTGGCTTGGTGTTTGGTCTCTATGGGGTCGATGCCTTTCGCCAGCATCCGCTTGACCTCCAGGCGCTTGTTGCGCGCATCGGCGAGGCCAACCACGGGGTAACTGCCGAACGAGGTCAGTCCTTCGCGGCCATCAGGTTTTACATACCTGAGACGCCAGCCTTTACGGCCATTGGGTTGGACTAGAAGGTAGAGGCCGTCGCCGTCGAAAAGCTTGTAAGCGTGGTCGGTGGGCCTGGCTGAGCGGCAAGCCGAATCGGAGAGTGGAGCAGTGGTGCGCGACATAAGGGTACTCCCCCTTTATCGAATTACCTTACCCCTAACACTACCCCTAAAACGGTTGGAATCCACCAGTTTCTGACGGAAACCGATGGAACGCCAAAACGAAAAAACCCGCCATAAGGCGGGTTTTTCGAGGGTTCCAGAGATTTTGAAAGCCTTCTCTGGAACCTTGTATGGTGCCGGCACCAGGAGTCGAACCCGGGACCTACTGATTACAAGTCAGTTGCTCTACCAACTGAGCTATACCGGCGTGTTAGGGCGACGATTATAGCGATTGGCAAGCTCCTGTAAACCCCTGAATTCTGACTATTTTTGCAGGCACAGAGGTTTTCTTGCATCCAGCTCATTTTGACCACTGGGGATGGCTTCCTGAGCCCGAAGGCCATCCAGGGTCAGCCCGTAAAAGAATGTGGACCGATCAGCTGCCTTCGTTACACGAATCCGCAAACTTCATGTACTCAAATACCTGCTTCTGCCCATGGGAATCCAGGTAGGTCATCCGCGCATTCACAACGCCGCATGCCGCGCCGCCATCGTCCACGGTCGACAGCACTTGCTGAATATCCAGCTTGGGGCTGGCTTCGGCCTGGGCCGAAAGGGCGGCGATGTTGAGCAAGGCAAACAGGCAGCTGGCAATGAAGGTGTTCCGGTTCATGGTGGTGTCCTCTGGGGTTCAATAGGGTGTGTTGCGTTGGAGCCTATTGAGCGCCTGGGAGGTATCCGGCCTGTGTCACGCACCTCTGGGTTTTGCCTCGGTATGTATAGGAGGTGGATTTCATACAGCTTGTTACACGAGCGCAGCCATTAGAGGTATTTCAGACGTTTCGCGATCCGGCAATGATTAGTCATTTAATTGACTTTTTACCGTTCGTCTTAAATATTTGTTCAGAAACACCAAAATAATGACACTTTCATTCCTTTGTCACAGAATGCGTACACAAAGGCGCCCACAAAAAGACCTGCGGTAAGCATCAGTACAGCTGACCTTTCACGTCTTTAAGATGCGTCGTGATGGAGTGTTGGCGATGAGCCGTACTGACGAACTTTTTGAGTTGTTTAATAAGACAACTGCCAATGATGTCCAGGGAATGGATTCGATGCTGCAATTCTTCGAAGACATGCCCATCGACGACAGCGCCAGTCTCAACATGGGCAGCGGCGCGTCGTTCTCCCGGCATTCCCCCTGTGCCAACGAGCAGTCTCGCGAGGCCGCGACCATTCGTGCGAATGTGGTGGCGCTGGTGTCGGTCAATGGCGGCGTCGGTCGCAGCACCCTGGCCACGGCGCTGAGCAGCGGTTTGCAGCGACTGGGGCGGTCGGTGGTGGCGCTGGACCTGGACCCGCAAAATGCCCTCTATCACCATTTTGGCCTGAGCCACAGCTTGCCCGGCATCGGGCGCACCAGCCTGCAGAACGAGCGCTGGAGCCAGATCCTTCATTCGGGCTTCGCCGGTTGCCAGGTGATCACTTTTGGCGAAACCGATATCCGCCAACAGGAAGACCTGCAGCGTTGGCTCAAGCAGGAACCCCAGTGGTTGGCGCAGCACCTCTCGGCCCTCGGTCTGAGCGAGCAGGACACGGTGATCATCGACACCCCGGCGGGCAACAACGTCTACCTGCATCAGGCACTGAATGTGGCCGATGTGGTGCTGGTCATCGCCCAGGCGGATGCGGCCTCCCTCGGCACTCTGGAGCAGATGGAGCAGTTGCTGGCGCCACACGTTGATCGTCAGCCGGCGCTGCGGTGCCACTTTGTGATCAACCAACTCGACGAGACTTCCGGCTTCAGCCTCGACATGGTGGAGGTGTTCAAGAAGCGCCTGGGTGAAAACCTGCTGGAAGTGGTGCACCGGGATTCGGCGATCAGCGAGGCCCTGGCCTTTGGCAGCGACCCGCTGGATAGCGACGCCGCAAGCATGGCCTGTGACGATATCAACGAGCTTTGCCGCCTGTTGATTACCCGCTGAAAAGACCGAGTTATGCCGCTAACGCCAGATGCTTATGCACAATCGATTGGTTTGACATGTCATGAAACCGCAATTTTGCGGAGCGGTTCTCAACACGCCGCAACTGCCTGTTTTGCGTGCGTTTTATTTTGTGAACAAAAAATGACCAGTCAGCATTTCGCCCTGTAAAGCTTGCAGGCAGGGCCTCTGTCAGAATTCCATCAACAGACTTATCCACAGGGCATGCTGCGACAAAATGCCCTTTAATTGCGCTCGGCGAGCAGCATCAGGTTGCGTGGGGTGAGCGGTGTTTCGCAGAAGCTGCCGACTTGAACCCTGTAACCGTTTTCTTCGAGAAACAATGCCCGGTCCAGTACCAGCCACATTTCCAGCGGGCGCCGAAACAGACCACGCACTAATTCCCGTTTTCGCACCTGGGCCAGGCGCCGCCAGCCTTGGGCTTCCAGTGCCGACCAATCCTGTTTACCTGTGGATAATCCCTTGAGTGCAGCCAGTTCGCGGCAGTAGTCGGCGAACGACTTGGCCAGCCAGCTCGCGGGCAGGGACGGAGTGGGCAGGTATTCGTCACTACTGCGCAGGTGCCGTTGCAGCACATCAAAACCCAAACGCCTGGCCATCGACGTATCTCGCTGCTGGCGTACGCGCGCGCCTGCGGTGACAGTTTCGCTCAGCGGCAGGCCGAGGTCCTCCACTGATAAACGCAGTGATGAAGCCTGGGCTGCGATCGACAGCGGCTGATATTCCTCAGTGCGGATGCGGTTGTAGCAGCAGGGCGCCACAGCCAGTTGCTGGCAGCCGGCGGCGCTGGCCAACTGGAGCAGGCGCACATGCAAGTCGCCGCACGCATGCAGCGCGACCGGGGTTTGTTCGCGGCTGATCTGTACGTTGGCCATCACGTCTTGCAGGCGATGGGTGACGGGCAATCGATGGTGCTCGCTGAGTGTTTGGCCTGAAGCAATCAGTGCCGGGTCATATTCCAGGCAGGTCAGTTGCTGCCCGGGTTGCAGCAGGCGGCGGCCGAGGTGGCCCTTGCCGGCGCACCAGTCGAGCCAATGTTGGGGTGGTTT
>Ga0126362_10000482_pt1 | contig 17546 bp, 26 predicted proteins | sample ANMtaG_FD_126269 | JGI IMG/M metagenome (GOLD analysis project Ga0126362, IMG submission 126269) | Continental margin sediment microbial communities from North Pacific Ocean - ANME2c_DSS_Sorted | ecosystem: Environmental > Aquatic > Marine > Continental margin > Sediment | place: Pacific Ocean... | reverse complement strand
GTCAGCTGCCGGTAATGCGTAGTCATCTGCGCTTGAATCCTTCGGTGTGAGAGCCTGGATTCTACCGGTGGCTGGCTCTCTGCCTCTCGTTTCAAGCGTTGCGCTTATTCTATGAATTCAGGTCTGAATGCCCCAACCTGTCTCTGACATACAACAGCGGCTCACCTTCAAATTCTTTGCTTTTTCTAAGGGCAAGCAAGGTATAAGTCCCGTAAGTGTGGCGTAGCATATGAGCCCGAACATAGAAGCCGCACTTTCGCTCATAGGACTTCATAACGTCCACTACGGAATCCTTTGAATAATGCCTGCCTTCATTAGTTAGGAGTAGCGCAGTTACACCTCCATCACCATTGGACTTACGAACCTCTCGCTGGTGAAGGGAATAAGACCACATGCTCTCCATCAGCGACCATGGCACATCGATAGTCCTGGGCTTGTCGTACTTGATATGCATGTCTGAAGGATCAAGAGCAACGCTGACCATTTGCCTTGGGCGCAGTCCATTTTTTAACCTAGGGTTGAACACATATTTGAGAGGAAAAGACCTGGCCTCACAGGAGCGAAGCCCTGTACGCACCATGAGGTGAAATAATATCTGGTGGCTTGGATCAGTATCCAAGGCAACGCATACCTTGACTTGATCCTTGGTCAAGAATTTGGTCAGGCGCTTTCGGTCACGCACCATCACCGAAGCCTTCGTGCTCTCGGCTCCGGGTTGAGCAACATGACTGAGAAGACCGGAATGTGGAGCCACCCTGACCCTTTTCTCCCCGAAGGGCAGCACGGTTATCAGGTTGCGCTGCTTGGCCCATCGGTAGAACTTCACAATCAGGGCCAAGCGACTGTTCACCGTTTTGGGATCAAGCGCTAATTCTCCGCTAGACCAATCCCTGTACCTCGACAGGATGCTCAGACCATGGGCCGGGCTTTCCTCGTTCCAGGCCAAACCATTGGCCTCCAGGAAGGCGAAATAATCGTACAGACGCCGCCCATAGGCTTCCCAAGTCAAATCGCTTAGGGCCTCACCTGACTCGATGAGCGTGTGCCAAAGGAAGGACTGGGCTGGCTCGACTGGCCATCCCTCTGACCCGATCAGCAAAGGAAAGCCTTCAAAGGATCGACCTGCCAATGCTAGGTCTTTTGTTGCGAATACCAGCCTCATGCCGCTGCCCTAAACCACCACCAATGGATTGCCTTATGAAGTCTGGAAACTATTGTTCCAAAGGGGTTCAGAAGGTGGCGCGGACTCTACAGGATTTACTAACGATTTCTACCCCTCAGATTCGTTGTTACTCAGCACCACGATCGGCGTCTTTGCCAGATCCGGCCGAAACACACGCTCGCAGCTCGCATAGAAGGAGTTGCAATCGATCAGTGCGAACACTGGCTCAGATGTCATGATCACGCACGCTCTTGCGTACTACGCCCCACTCGACTAGCTCATCCCCCTCCATGATGTAGCGCGGCGGGTACGCTTTATTTTCGGAGAGCAACATGGTGACGCCGTCGCGGCGATGCAGCCGCTTACAGACGGGTTCACCATTGAGCGCGGCGATAATCACCTCCCCGTGGCGCGCTTCCTTGCTCCGGTCAACAGCCAGCAGATCACCAGGAAATATGCCCGCACCCATCATGCTGTCACCTTCTACTTTGACCAGGTATGTGTGCGGCGCGCGTAGCTCCAGAAGCTCATCCAGGCTGATGTGACGTTCAATGTGGTCGTCGGCGGGCGACGGGAATCCGGCCGGCACGTGAAACGAGTACAGCGGTAGCAACTCGCCACCGGTGTTCACGGTCCCAAGGAAGGTGATGTGCATGATAGTTTTAGCTCAGTGCTTGCTGTATATACATACAGTTAACTGATGGATTGTACTCTGGTCAAGCCCAAGTGTGTGGACCCCGATGAACGAGGAGATGCCCATCGATGTGCAGTCATTACGAAGCGCCGACGTCAGCCCAGCTTGCTGCCACATTTAGCGTTCAGGTCGAGCAAGGCACTCTAGATCTCTGGCCTGGCTATCTTGGACCGTTTCTCCGCCGCTCGACGAGCGTTGGAGAAATGGACGATGAAGTCCCTGGATTGGAGGGGCTGCATGGTTCGTTCGGCCTGATACCTCAATGGAGCAAAGACACCAAGATTTGCAGGCGCACCTACAACGCCCGCTCGGAAACCGTTGCGGAGAAACCGTCTTACCGCAATGCATGGCGGCGAGCACAGCACTGCATCATCCCTGCTGCTGCGATCTACGAGCCTGATTGGCGGTCTGGAAAGGCAGTGGCCACCCGGATTGCCCGCGCCGACGGTGAGGTGATGGGCATCGCGGGCCTCTGGGAGGAATGGCGCGATCCCAACACACGCCAGACGTTGCACTCCTACACGATGCTAACGGTCAATGCCGACACGCATGATTTCATGCGTAACTATCATCGACCTGAGGACGAAAAGCGGATGGTGGTCATTCTGCCCCGGGGCCTTTACCACGATTGGCTGCAAGCTCCAATGGATGCAAGCGCTGATTTCATGCGGCGGTATCCTGCTGACCGTCTGGCGGTAATTGAGCCTAAGTAGAGGGATAAGCCTTAGCCCGTTATAAGACTTGATAATCAATTGTGGCTGAAATAGGCTTAGGACCAGGCCACTTGCTGCCTGCCCCCTCCGCCGAATTGGCATGGTGAAAGCAAGGTTTTACCCCCTAATGGTGATTCTCACCGGCAGGTCGCAAAGGAGGGTCCGACACGCGATGCGAGCCGGTATATTGAGAACACATCATGACCAAGATTGAAGCGCTGAAGTCGCAGGCCAAGCGCCTGCGCACCCACCTAGCAGCAAATAACATTCCTCTCAGCCATAGCCAGGTTCTCGAAGCGGTTGCTGTCATGCATGGACATCGAGATTGGAACACGGCTTCAGCGGCCGAAAAAGAACATTCCGCGCTCCTGAAAGATCCCCAACATCTTAATTTGTCATTAGAAGCCATTTTGAATGGAGGCATGCAGCCTGGAGCAGACCTTGGGCCAGCCGAAGTGCAGAGGGAAGGCACTTACAGGCGCGGTTACCATCACTGTGCTGCTGTGATCATGCATGCGATGCGAGGGCCCGCGCCGATTACGGCTGCCATGTTGAAGGGCTGGGTCGAGGGGGCGGGTAAGGAGTGGAGACATGATAAGCCTCTGGATCGTATGATCATCGCGCCCGCCTTTGTGGGTGCGAACGTAGAAGATTAGATGCTATCTAAGTGTTTTGAAGCGGGAGTAAAGGCATGCGTGGCCTCTAATTAGCGAGGCGGGGTGAGTGTTCTTCCTCATACTAAAAAATTTCACCAAGTATTATAAGGATCGTTCATGGCAAGCTTCACAGAAGGTAACAAATATCAGTTCTCGCTCCCAGATGGACAGGTCATTGTCCTTCTCTTTAAAGGTTTTGAGGGACATATGGAGCCTGTATGGATTGATCCGGCGTCCGGTCAGAAGGTCCAGCTGCCACCATTTAGCAGCTACAAGAAGGTTTGAGGGAGCTAGATTAAAAGAGGCCACCTGAAGGTGGCCTTTAGTTATGCAGCAATCAGTTGTCGTGCGAGAGCCATCTCTACCGAATCTCCATCTTGGTTTAACGAGTCGAGTCCAGATTCCGGCACATCGCCTGAAGTGCTCTGGGCCACTGCGATCTTCTTGGCCATCAGCTGCAGGCAGGTGATTTGCGAACTGCCGGCGTAGCCGAAGAAAACCACACGTACCGGGTGTTTCTGCCCGATCCTCCACGACCGCCGCGCGGCTTGCTGTAGGGTGTACACGTTGTACCCCGTCTGCAGGAACGCGATGGTTGGGAAGTCCAGCAGGTCCAGCCCGGTCTTAACCAGCTCCGGGTTGGTGAGCAGCACGTCGACACCGCGGTCGACCTGGTCGAGGATCCAGTCCTCGCGCCGAGCCGTTTCAACCGTGGCCCGCAGTACCGCAACGCGCAGACCGGCCTGCTCGAGGACCTTCTTCAACCTGGACGTGGTGTCGCGCGTCCCGCTGTAGACGGTGTATGCAAGGACCTTGCGGCCTTTCGCTTTCTCCTCGAGGCACAGGTTCAGCAGCGCCTGCTCCTTGGGCATCAGTTCATCGTCGCCGAAGAGCGCCGGCACAAAGGCTAGCGTGTCTCGGGTACGAGGATGTTTGACCATCTCCGATCGGAAGCAGCAATCCGGCCAGGCCAACAGCACATTGAGCACCACTCCCAGAAGGGTGGTGTCTCTCCGGGCCAGCGCCTGGCGGAGTTCTGCTGTCAACGTGGCCGCCAAGCGCAGGTAGGCCGAGGCCTGCTCCGGCGCCATGGGCACGTCGATGAACTCCTCCTGGTAGCTGGGCAGCACATTGCCACCGATATCCTTGAGCTTCAGGAACACGGTGAATGGCAGCACGAACCGGTGGATGCCTTTAGGGCCGAAGCCCGGGGCTTTCACGGTGCGTACCGACAGCTTCTTGCCCTTGGCGGTCTTGTGCGAATCGCCATCGCGCTCGGTGTAGATGTCCTTGAGCACGCCGTGATCGCGCATGAACGACATGGCTGCAGGAGCCATACTGCCGCGTGCGTTGGGTCGGTAGCCGTCCTCGATCATGCGCTGGGTGAGGATGCGGAACAGAAGGTAGAACAGGTCGTCGGCGTAGCCACCCATCAAGGTCCCGGTGAGAAGCACGGTTTTACGCGCCTTCGCGGCCAACACCCCCATGGCCTGGCCCTGGGCCGAACCGCTGTTCTTGTACTCATGCCCCTCGTCGACCACCAGCAGGTCGAAGAAGCCATCGGGTAGGTAGCGCTTGATGAACTCTGTCGGCTGGTAGCCGCCTTCGCCGAATCCGAACTCGATGTTGGCCATCGCCCGTTCCATGCGCTTGGCCTGGCGATCGCTGAAGACGAAGTTGCCTTTCGCGTCCATCAGGTTGATGAACTCTGAAACGTTGTCGACCAGCATCGAGGCCAGGAAGTCCTCGCCGAAGTCGTTCAGCAGCCGTTCCGCCCGGACGGGGCCGATCGTTGGTATCCGGCACATCGACTTCAGGATTGTCGAGCGCCGGTCCCCACCATCAGCTTTACCTGGGCGCATAAGCGTCCAGAGGGCAGCGTTGCAGGCAGTGCAGTTGCGACGGCGATCACCGCGCTCGAATTCATCCACGGTGACCAGGTTGCCTTCCAGGTCCTCGAGGACCTGGCCACAATCTGGACATGCCGCCAGCAGCTGGCCACCTGCAGTACGCCGCTTCCAGCAGGCGAGCCGCCAGTGGAAACCCATCCGCATCCTGACGCGGCCGAGAATGAAAAACTCCGGCCGGCCATCGTAGGCTTGCCCCGACTGGTCACGCAGCTTGAGCAGTTTGACCAGCGTGTCCGGGCCGTTGAGCACCCAGACGCGGGCGCCTGGCGTGGTTTCCAGGATCTCGCGCCGCCACTTGTAAACCAGGTGGGGCGGCGAGATAACGAGGGTTCGACGGTAGCCGGCCGCGTGGAGCACGGCAGCGACTGCGATGGCCATCATCGTCTTCCCGGTCCCCATCTCGGCGTTGATGATCGCAGCTTGCTCGTTGCGATCGAGCAGAAGCGCGGTGATGGCTTGAACAACCTCAGCTTGCGCCACGAATGGTGTGCGCTTGAGACTTGCCATCACGGCCTGGCGCTGTTCGTTAATGTTGCCGGTATAAACCGGAGGGTTGGAGCGGTTGAGCGACTCCAGGAGCTCGTCGCCGAACTCGTCGATGAAATCGGTCAGGTTGATGTTCAGTGGGGAGTTGGCCGAGGCGGCTACTTGGTTCAGTGCGTTCATGTGCATCTCCTGCAGGGAAAGCAGGGCATGCACAAACCCCGGCGGGTATGGGCATACCCTGTGGGTCGGTGTGGGGTTGTCGCCGTTGCGGCGCTGGTCAGTAGTCGCTGGGAAGCAGCAGGGTGGTGGAGCTGCGGTCGGCTTCGGTGATGATCCAGAGCCTGGACTCGTCGCCGGCGTCGATGTCGTAGCTTGAGAACAAACGATCTCCGTGGGTAAGCGCAAGCTGATTGGAGGCTCGATCGTCATCGCATAGCTCACCCCAGTCGCCAGCAAGATGGCGTTTCAGCGCGGGAGTAGGGTTGAGCTGCCCGGTGTCGACCAGATGGCTGACAGCGGCGGTCATCATGATCTGCCCCGGGTTGAACAGCTGCATTGCAACTGACTGATCGATTGCAGGCGCTTCGTCGTTGCTCGCCGGTGAGGAACTGATGATCAGCACCTGGCCGTGGTTCACCGAGGAAGGTGTCATTTCCCAGGCGCGGATGATCGGAATGAACCGGTCGGTGAGGATCCTGACTTCTGAGACGTTGCCTTTCTCGTCCTCGGTGAATTCGGTCTTGCGCACCTTGTCCTTGTAGGTATCACCCTTCACGACCAAGACGCGCCCCGACTTCGAACGTACAACACCGGAGATTGCGCCGGCGGCCAGGGCCAGGGCGAGGTGCCAGCGAGAAAGCTCGCGGACAGGGGCTCGGGGTTGAAGGCCGGCCTGACCGAAATGCAAGTTGAAGTCGGGCCAGAGGCCTCGCAGCCGCAGAATCTCGGAGGCGAATTGTTCCGGCTCCAGGGTAATGCGGTAGAAGTGCTCCAGCTCGCTGGCAACTGACGGAATGAGGTACGACTCCCATGGCCAGGAGGCAGGGATCTCCTCGGCCAGTTGCTGCCCAGCGCCGATCGCCTGCAGGCGGGACCTCACCTGGTTGGTGGTGGCCCGAGCCAGGTCTTGCCGGCGTACGCGAATGCCGAAGATCACCACCTGTTTGAAGGTTGGGTCTGCAGCACCGTATACACGCAGTTCGGCGAAGTGGTTGCTCAGCCATCCTGTGAACTCGTCGTCCAGCACGTAGTGAGGAACGATGAGCACCATGACGCCGCCGTACTGCAGAAGCGGGAGGCAGCGTTGATAAAAGGCTTTCTCCAAGCGCCGGCGGCCGCTGCCTTGGTACTGGGATGCACCGGAGTGATCCGCGACCAGGTCACCGTAGGGTGGGTTGAGCCAGAGCAAGCCGAACGACTGGCGGCTGATCAAGGTGTCGAAGAGGTCGCTGTGCAGCACCCGGTCGAGCAGGCCACGCGCGTGATCCGCGCGTTCGCGATCGTACTCGACGGCGAACGCTTGGACCTGGTCGCGGCCTAAGAGATGAGCCGCTTCAGCAAGGGCAACACCCTCGCCGGCACAGGGGTCGCAGATCCTCATCCTGCCCGAAGTGGCGGGAGTGAGTGCCTGCAGCGTGCGTTCAAGAGTGATTTCATCGGTGGGGTAGTAGCCGTTGCGGGCAAAGTTGCGCGCCAGGCGCGGAAACATGAGGGCCATAGAGTGTCCTTTGAGTTGGTGGATGAGCTCAGGCAGGCGCCTGAGCTTCAGTGGTGAGTACGCCCTGGCGAATCAGCTCTCCGAGAGTAGGCTCGAGCACCTCGAGCTTCATGGCGAGTCGCCAGGCGCAGACATTGCCGATCGCTCCAGGGAGGGCGATCAGCATCTGGTGCTGGGTGAGTACCTCAATCACGGGCTCGCGCCAGTGGGAGAGAAGGGGGAGTGGGCAGGTCTCGATCACCAGCGGCCAGAGTCGATGGTGTGGAGCTTCATTGCGCTCCAGGAGAGCGAAGGCGAAGTGATTGGCTTGGTCGGGAACAGAGGCGCGTCGATCGAAGAGCCAGAGGTGCAACATGCTGCCGAACAACGTCCCGCGGAATTGCCGTGTGGTGCGCTTTTCCAGCAGGTCCTGGTTGGGGAAGACGGGAATGCTCCGCCCGTCGACGAGAATGTGAAACTGCTCAAGGCCATTCTCTTCCCGGCCAAGTGTGAGCCTGGCCAGAAACTCCTGTAGTGCGGTGTCACGACCCCAGGCCGACATGAACACCAGGTTGCGCTGTTCGTCGCACACACAGGCGTCGACGTACAGGTCCGGGCATTCCTCGATCTGAAACAAGGGGGATGGGTGCATGATGGCCTCCATTGTGGAGGCGTCCGTCCCAGAGGGCGGAAACGCCCCCCGGGGTGGTCTGGTGGTTAATTGAAGGTCCTGGTGAGCGGATCGAAAGCCACACTGTCTTGTTGGTGCAGCGGGCCGTGACCCTCGAGGAATATTTGGATCCGGTACTGGTCGCGGAGACGTGTAGCAGCCTCAGCCTGGTCCAGTGTGAGGTCCAACTCTTCGATGAAGAAGTCGACGAGCTCCTCGTCAGTCGACACCTCGTTGTTGGACAGCTGGTCCTCAATGTTGGCGAGGGTTTGTTTGCTTAAGTTGCTGAACATGGCGTTCATGGTGGTGCTCCAGGTAGATAAATGGAGCCCCCGAGGAGGCCCCTCAGGGTGTGTGGTTCAGGTTGACTGCGGCAGTGGTCTGGCAGGGCGCTTTAAGGCGAAGCCCTGGTCCAGGTTTGAGTTTTGAAGTCCATGGTAAAACCGAGCTGGTCCAGCCGCGTGCACTGGGCGCGCAGCCGCTGCCGGTCTACGGTGGTGTCGAGCCTCACGGTTTCGCTCAATGGCCACACCGTGCCAAATAGCTCGGCATCGATGTCGTTCGTGCTCGGTGGCGCCGCTGGACTCATCCCGAAGGGCTCATCCGAGGCGAGGGCATCAGTTTGGGGCTGTGGCGCCGGCGTGCTTGGAATCCGACGTGACGGTATCGGTGTGGGTGGTGGCCCGTCCTCTTCAAGAGGGTCAGGGACGTTGGTTGGCAGGTGTTCTTCGTCTTCGCGACTGAGACCTGTGACATCCTCCAGGGTCATGCCCTCGAGCTCAGCCCTGATCTCAACAACGAGTCGACCGCCGTGTGAGTAATACGATGGGCGAATCTGCTTGATCGCGAAGTCACCTCGGTATTTTCCCTCCTGGTACTGATCCAGAAGAGCATCCTTGATGGTGAACTCACCGATCGAGGTACTGAGGCGGCCGACGTTGAATAGCCCGAGTCGGCCGGAAATGGTGCGGATGGCCAACTGGCCGGTGATTGAGATCATGTGCGCTCCCCGTAAAGCATGGGGAACTCCCAGCGGGCGTTCCCCGCGAGGGTGGAAGGTGGTCAGCAGTCGAACAGTGGCAGACCGTCGAGAACGTTGCTGTTGGGGTCGATGACCAGGAACCTCACTTCAGCCTGAGCGGCAAGAGTGAGCACCCGGATGGTCTCCTCGCTGAAGCCCTCGGCGGTTTGCAGAGCTTGAAGTGTCGACAGTTCGTACCCCCAGTACTGTCCCAGATGTTGGTCGGTCCAGGGCGTACTGAGAAGTTTGAAGCCGATGGCGTCACTGTCTGGCAGGGTGAAGCACTCGAACTGAAGCTGAGCTGTATCAGCAGTTTCAACGAGTACCTGCAGCTCCTCCCAGTCCTCCTCGGGCAAGTGTGCAGAGGCGATCTCGAACGCTTGGCTGCAGCAGGGATGAGGTACAGATTGATCGCCGGCAGCGATGTTGAAGGGGTTGGGTGATTGTGCCATGTGGCGTGCTCCTGGTTGAGAGGAAGACACCCCAGAGGGTGACCCCTCTGGGTGATTAACTGGCTGTGTCAGGCGGAGTCTGCAGTGGGCTGCAGCTGAATCTGGATGTAGGCAGGCTCGTTCTCGGGGGTGACGACTCGCAAAGCGAGGGCAACCCAGTCACGTTGGCGGCCAGTATGGCGCTTTGTGTACACGCCGAAGGTGAAAGCCTTGGCCAGAGGTTGCTGCTTGAGTTCTTGCCACGCCGTTTGAACGACGGTGGCGAGGCGTTGGCTCATTTCGGCTACCCGGTCAGGGTTTTCGAGATAGACCGCACGCATCCACGCAGCGTTGTCCAGGACAACCGGAAGGGTGAGGTATGCCTCGGACGAGGCGGAGGGTATGGACATCAGAGGTCTCCAGAATGAGCGAGGCCTCAGTCCGCGAGGGATGAGATCCCCGCGGGTAGGTAAAGTAGAAGGCACTCCATCACTGAGTGATGTGATCGCGCTGCCGAGTGCTAGGCGATCTTGGGTGGGTTGGCGCAATGCGCTGGAGCCTTAAACCCTGGCTCCGGGAGGCACTGTCAACGACAGTGAACCAATACGGAATTCGTTGTCCGGGCTGTAGGCAGAGGCCTCACAGTTGCCCGGTGACTGCTTTGAAAGTCCCCCCGAAGGGATACCCTTCGGGGTGGAGGACTGGTGATACAGGGTGGGTCAGATCATGTCTTCGTAGATGTCTTCCCAGAGGTTGGAACTAGCTTCCTGTACAGCGCGGTAGTGCTCATCATCGAGCTGGAAGCCTTGCCGTTCTGCCTCACGTTTGAACAACTGGTCGTGAGGAAAGGTGAGAGCTGCATATTGATCGCGCAGCGTAGTGAGCAGGCTCATCTCGTACAGTTCGAAATATTGGCCACAGCGATCCAGGGCGAGTTTCGAGCTTGCTTTGATCGAGTCCGCGAACCGCCGCTCAAGCACGTCTACACGGATGAAAGCCCCGGCAACTCGTTTCTCGAAGGGATTGGTGATGAACATGACGCCATTGAAGACTTGGGTGGCTTGGGACATGGTGATGCTCCGATGAGGGGTCACCAGCCCGCTCGGGCGATGTACCCGAAAGGTTCAAGTGCTGGAGTTGGTGGTCTTACAGGTCGTTCGGGTCCATGAGGCCCTGGGTGACCCTGAGAATGCGTGTGTTGACCCGAAGATCCTTGGGAGTGACCTTGCCTCGGGCGTAGGCCATGTCAGCTAGGTGGTGGGTGCGGCCGCAGAGCTGCGAATAGACGTCTACAAGGCGATATCTGTCATTCGACAATTCGTCATCCGTTACCGACCAGGACGAGTCGAGGTGAGGAAGCAACGAGATGAAATCGGACCAGGACATGTACGTGTAATCTTGAATACGCGCCCCGTGGTCATCGATCTCGCATCCCAGAGAGGCGAACGAAGTCGAGTAGTACAACCTAGGCTTTTGACCCTGATTCCGTAGCTCCAGAATATCTGAGTGCGCGGTGCCGAAGTCAGGGAAGCACTGCTGAATATCTCCAGCAACAGTGGTGTAGTAAGGCATGGCGAAGTCCTCGGTGAGGAAAACGCCTCCCGCAGGGGATCGGCGTCCCCTGCAGGGTAGGAAGCAAGTTGGTGTGATCAGTGGGTCAGCATGGTCGTGACTGAGCTGGCTTTGCGGTTGAGGGCATCGATAACGAATGTAGTGGTCTAATGATTCCGGACACCCATTTAGGCGAGAATGCTCGCCACAAAGAGGTGTCCGATGACCAAGCAACGTCGTTCCTTTACGCCCGAATTCAAGCGCGAAGCTGCCATCCTGGTCCTCGACCAAGGCTATAGCCACGCCGAGGCAGCCCGTTCCCTTGGGCTGGTTGAATCAGCCCTGCGCCGGTGGGTGAGCCAGCTTCAGCAAGAACGGGGCGGTATCACTCCGACCAGCAAAGCGTTGACGCCTGAGCAGCAAAAAATCCAGGAATTGGAAGCCCGAATCAATCGTCTGGAACGGGAAAAATCGATCCTAAAAAAGGCTACCGCGCTCTTGATGGCCGAGGAACACGAGCGCTCGCGTTAGTCGATCAGCTTCGCTCCGAGGAGCCGGTTGATCTGTTGTGCTCGGTATTTGAAGTCACCCGATCTTGCTACTACGCATACTGTCGAAAACGCCGATCCCCTGATGCCGAACGGGTGATTTTGCGCAGCCGCGTGAACGAACTGTTTACCCAAAGCCGAAGCGCTGCGGGCAGTCGAAGCATCATGCTGATGATGAAAGAGGACGGCATGCAAATCGGGCGATTCAAGGTACGTAAGTTGATGCGCGAGATGAACCTGATCAGCAAACAACCGGGCTCCCATGCCTACAAAAAGGCCACCGTGGAGCGACCCGATATCCCGAACGTACTTGATCGAGAGTTCAGCGTGGCATCCCCCAACAAGGTCTGGTGCGGTGACATCACGTACGTTTGGGCTGAAGGTCGATGGCACTATCTGGCAGCGGTCATCGATCTTCATGCGCGCCGGGTCGTAGGCTGGGCGTTCTCAACTAATCCTGACGCTGACCTGGTGATCAAGGCATTGGATATGGCCTATGAGCAGCGTGGCCGGCCTCAGAATGTGCTGTTTCATAGCGATCAGGGCAGCCAATACGGCAGCCGGAGTTTCCGCCAGAGACTATGGCGATACCGCTTCACACAGAGCATGAGTCGGCGCGGCAACTGCCATGATAATGCCCCGATGGAACGGCTATTTCGCAGCCTGAAAACTGAATGGATACCGACGGTGGGCTACACGAGCGCCGCTTTGGCTAAACAAGATATCGGTCGTTTCCTGATGGAGCGGTACAACTGGCGGCGACCACATCAGTTCAACGATGGCTTGGCGCCTGCCGTTGCCGAAGAAAAACTTAACGCAGTGTCCGGGATCAGTTGACCACTACAGAAACCACTCAGCCCGATGAAAGCGCACGCACCGAAAACAATGTCGCCGAGGATGACGGCGGCGACCAGGATAAGAAGGTTCAACGCGAACAGAATTTTCATGACTGCCTCCTTGGCAGAAAGTGAAGGCGCTGAAATCAGCGCCTTGATAGGGGTTATGCAGCCTGGTTGGGCTCCTGAGGAAGATCATTACCGAGGTCAGGTTCGAGCTGTTCACCGAACTGGTCGGCGACTGGCTGTCCTTGATTCACGGGTTGCTCAGGTTGATCCTGATTCAACGCTTGATCCACACCAGGTTGTCCCTGATTGTCAGCGGGCGGGGTGACGTTTTTCGGCTTCGCTTCGTACACCAGCTTGCCGTCAACTTTGATCCAGCCGATGAAGAGCAGGCGGCCTTTGAGGCTTGCGCCGGCCTGACCTTTCTTCTCGCCTTTATCATAGGTGAAAGCATCAGCCCAGATGTCGCCGATTCGGAAGGAGACGAGCACCTTCTTTTTGGCTTCAACGGCCTGTTGGCAGCGTTTAACCAGCGATTCTGCCTCGGCACCGACAACGTTGCAGTCGATGTAGGAGTACTCGGCTTTATCAGTTGCACCGTGCAATGCTGCAACGGTGACACAGGTGAAGGGTTTGCCCTTGCGAGGACTGACTTCACGGATACGGTTGAGGTAGCCGATGCCAGTGGTGTGCAGGTCGAAGAATTTGGCTTCGTTGGATTGGTTGGTCATGGTGATTCTCCAGTTTCAATAGTGAAAGCGGAGAAACACTTCGCCCATGGGGGAAAGTATTCCCCGCGTGGGTTGGGATGTAGCAAGTTGGGTAGGCTTCCATCAATCGAGAGATTGATCAATCGCGCTTCCGGAAGCTTGGCGATTTTGGGGCGATCAACACCGCAATGGGTGTAGCAGTCTTTCAGATCATGACTGCTCGGGCTTGGGTTACTGACGACGTCAGCAGCTCACGGTCACAAGGATGGAAACGGAGAAACACATTGTCAAGCCCTGAAAGAAAAAAACCCTCCAGATGGAGGGTTAAGAGGGGGAAATCGACGTTCAATGTGCCCGAAGAATCTTCTGGCACCGCCGTTTGATGTTAGGCCAATCAGCCCACACTGCCATGCCGATGCAGATGAAGAGCAGGGCGGTGAACATGAGGATACCGAATGTAGTGTGGCTCATATCATTCCTCCGGGGTGAGGTAGATGCCTGTGATCCAGATTACAACACCCACCACGAGGGCGAAAGCGGTAAGCAGTCGGCTAGTGCTGAGGAAGATACCCACAAGGGCGGCGGCGACGGCAGTCGTACCGATCTTGCGAAGGTCGTCTGCTACAGCTGCGCGTTTTTTTGATGCCATGGCGTTCCTTTGATCGCCAGGCCCTCACCTTGCCAGGTGGGGTGCCTGGCACTGGGTGAGGTGGGAGAGAGTTAGATCGCAACTGGAGTTATGAGATCGTCCAGCGGGCCCATACGCAGCTCTGGAGCTTTGGCTTTGCTCGGCTTGCGCTGGCGGGTGCGGCGCTTGGTCGGTGGTACCGCTTTGGTGTTGGCATCGAACCACTGGTTCAGGTCAACGCCGCGGCGTGCGAGGGTAGGAATGCGGCAGAGCTCATCCCAGTCGTTTCGGGTGGGCGTTATGCTCGTGAGATGAGCAACAGGCTGGGCCTGGGTTGGGACAGCTGGAGTTGTCCGTTTCATGGAGCGCACGAACTCACGGGTGAGGGTGCCGAGCGCGTAGCCAAAACGGAAGCTGGTCGATGGTACGGATACTGCGGTCATGATGGTTCTCCTGCGGTTTGGAATGCGGAGAAACACTGACCCCAGGGGGAGTGGTTTCCCCGTTGGGTTTACTGCGTGTGGAACACTGGGTTAATCGAGGGCGCTTTCAGTCGACCTCAAAGCAGCCACAAGGACAGGTCAGCCAAGTGAGACCGTGGGCGCAGATACCGTTGTCACGGTCTGCGGCTTCAATCTCGAGCAGCTCAGCCTCAGAAACATAGTCGTATGCATGCCTGGCAAAAGCGAACGCATACTGGACCTCAGCATTGAGGTTTTCTTCGTTGCCGAAGGTTTCTCGCATCCTTTTGCAAAAGTGCGAGCGAACTACTGCCTCATAAGTTGGATAGCGTTGAACCGCCTCGCCGTACAGCTTGCCGACGGAGTCTTCAATAGCTTCCGATGAGGCTGTGCCTTGGTAAACAGGCGCGCCTTCTTCAAGATCGAGTTCAGAAAGTTGGGTCATGAGTGTTTCCTGCGTAGAGAATTGCAGAGAAACACTTTGCCCTGCAGGGAAGTGATTCCCCACTGGGTTTGCGGAAGGAGCTTCTATCGACGGATGTCGATCGGTCGTGCTACCAGAAGCTGAACGACCTTGGGGAGGATCACACGATTGACGTGCTGCAGCATTACGGATCCGAGCTGCATGGGGCATGTTGCTGACGACGTCAGCAGATCACGGCTTAATAATCGGAGTGGGGAGGGGTTGTGTCAAGCGGGAGGGGATGGGAAGGGCGAGAGGGGGAGGGAGAAGGCCGGCTGGATCAGACCTCGAAAGGTGACCCAGCCGTGAATTGAAAAAAAGTTGAAGGAGCCACCTGTGTCGGAATCGTCGATCCCTGGGCATTGATCGTCTCGATTCTCATCACCTGGCCATTCTCGTGGCTTTGGCCAGCAAACGTGAGGCACGCATCCGCGCACAAAAGGAGCCCGGCTTATCGCCGGCGGGCCACCGGCAGGGGGGAGAGTACCCATTGGGTAGCCTGATGGACCTTCGACAAGTCCATCAGGCTACCCAAAGGGAAGAAAAGAGGAGGGGCCACATTACCAATGTGGCCCTTGGATCAAAGAAGCACCGAACCTCTTGAAACTCTATGTGCCTTTGAACTCGATCATCACGAGTTAGACGGCTGCGCGACTAGAGAGAGCAGGGAGACACAGGGAGAGCTTTCAACCAGATCCGCACGCCCTTCCCGGAGCTATAGCGTGCTTACGGTTTGGCGTTGAGGCGAACCACAACACCTGGGCGCTACTGATGACCGTCAGTAGCCAGCGGGGTTGAACCAGAACTGATGTCATTATGGGTTGTACAACGGCCGGGATGCAAGGCTCGTAGGCATTTTCGCACGGCGTCAACGGTCAATAGACCGCAACGACTGCCCCTTCTGGGACTGGCGCTGGAACAGCGATGGCCATGCTCCCTCCCTTCGGCGAGAACAACTGGCCCGACCTCTTAATACCAACCGTCGTGGACTCAGTGCGCTCGCTCAGTGCGGAAGGCAGGCCGGCAGGTACCATTCCGGTGAGGTAGGTGTATGAGATCCCACCTACGACGTATGTGGCGATCCCGCTCTGCTTGGTGTACCAGCTCGGAAGGTTCAGCGATGCGTCCGCCGGCGCTCCAGTGAATCCAGGATTGGTCCGGGCATACTCTGCTGCGGCAGAGCGGTAAACCAGCATGCTCCGGCTGAGGGCATCGATCGTTGCCTGCTCAGAAACGACCTCATCGGTGTGCTGCACCTGGGTGAAGATGCCTCCTGCCACGATCAGCAGGGTCATAGCGATCCAGTAGATGTACATGAAGAAATCCTGAGGATTGAGCGTTGTGGACTATAGTCCGCTGACGATTATAGTCAACAGCCCGAAAATTCTGACCTTTGATCTCGTGATCTCGGGTTGGACTTTTGGAATTACAACCAGACTCTTCGAAGAAGCACAATCATGCATTCGGCATGGTGCTGGCCGAGCTACGCATCGCTCGGGGCATCTCGCAAGAAAAGCTGAGCTTCGAAGCTGGGGTTGATAGGTCGTACATCAGTCTGCTTGAGCGTGGCCACAAATCTCCTACCCTGGATACCGTTTTCAACCTTTGCCGCGCATTGGATACCCGATTCGACCAGCTGGCCACGCTGCTGCAGGCCAAACTGGAAGAGTTGAATGACCCAGGACATGACGCTCGCTGAAGGCTTGACCCTTTATCGACAGAAAGTCTCCGTACTAAAGAAAGGCTTTGTACAAGAAAGTTACCGTATCTCGAGTCTGCTGAAGTCCCAGTATGCCGACAAGAACATGCGTGATTTTCGAAGTCCCGATATCGCTAGTCTCCGCGACCAACGCCTCTCGCAGACCAACCCCAAAACGGGTTTGCCCATTTCGCCATCGACGGTGCGTCTGGAAATGTCGTTGCTGTCGAACGTGTTCGACATCGGCCGGATCGAGTGGGGGGTGTGCGAGTCGAACCCGGTCTCGAATGTACGCAAACCGAAAGCAGCACCCGGCCGTGATCGGCGATTAACCGCTCGTGAGGAGCGCCAGATCATGCGTTATTGCCACGCCCATCCCACACCAGATCTATACGTCCTGGTCGTCCTGGCGATCGAGACGGCTATGCGCCAAGGGGAGCTGTTGAAGCTTGAGTGGGAGCACATCAGCTTACAGCGGCGAATCGCGCACCTGCCCGATACCAAAAACGGATCGAAGCGAGACGTACCTCTGAGCCTCAAGGCTCGTGATGCGTTAATTCAGCTCGGGGCCCGGACGAAGGGCAAGGTATTCGGCTACACCGCCAATGGATTGAAATCGGCCTGGCGCATCATGCTCCAGCGCCTGGAGATCAAGGACCTTCATTTCCACGACCTCAGGCATGAAGCCTGCTCGCGCCTGTTTGAGCTTGGGACGCTCGACATCATGGAAATTGCTGCGATCAGTGGGCACAAGAGTCTCGCGATGTTGAAGAGATACACGCATTTGAAGGCGTCCCGATTGGTCAAAAAGCTCGAGGGAAATAAGCACCGCGGCCAGCAGGTCATCATCAATCACCTGGTTCCTTATCCTGCTGTAGTTTCGGAAACCCCCAGCGGCGTCACGGTGCGGGTGCTCGACTTCGAGGGTGTGCAAGGCGCTGGCCGGACTGCGGAGCTGGCAAAGCGAGTGGCGCAAGATGCGCTACTACGGCATCTCATGGTGTCACTGCGGGACAAGGAACCTATTCCAGCACCCGACCAGTATTTGGAACAGGTCAACGAAGGCGACATAATCATGCTGGACCCTTTGAGCCAAAACCCCCCTCTTGAAGAGGCTCACACTTTTCTGGGTTGATTAGGTGATGCTCAGGGCTGTCCTGACCAGGCGGGCCGGGCATCTCAAGGAGATCCTGTTGCCAATCCGG